>Ga0181359_1000299_pt1 | contig 10632 bp, 12 predicted proteins | sample Fa13VDMM15SD_FD_141229 | JGI IMG/M metagenome (GOLD analysis project Ga0181359, IMG submission 141229) | Freshwater viral communities from Lake Michigan, USA - Fa13.VD.MM15.S.D | ecosystem: Environmental > Aquatic > Freshwater > Lake | place: USA: Michigan | collected 2013-09-24 | reverse complement strand
GAGTAGTCTCACGAGTCGCATGCTAAGTGCGATGGACGGGGACTGTTTTTATCTGCCCACCCTCATGCATCTTCATGCGTACACAATCTTAAAAGAGGCCTCCTTCCCTGACCGGGACTTTAAAGTAGTAATCAAGAACTCCACAGAAGTATGACGAACCAAAATTTGAAAGCTCTTAAGCCAGGCGAAATCCGACTAGATTACATCCCACTTGATTGGCCCCTCACTCCCCTTGGACCCAACAAAGATCCCTACATCCAGGGCTGGCAGAACAAACCATTCAGTGTTCGTGAAATTGAAGAGGAGCTGGCAACAGGTGATTGCCAAGCAATTGGTCTACTTGGTGGCCCTGCCTATAACCATCCCTATGGCTTGGTCTGGGTTGATGTTGATGGACCTAGTGTCTACCCACTCATTGAGCAAATCTCCGGCCTTCCCCTCCAAGACGCGCTGCCTGCCACCCTTACCATCTTCAGTGGTAAAGTCGGCCGCGAACGAAAGCTCTACAAACTAAACCGCGATAAACACAAACACTTCCTACGCAACAAGTACACCTGGCACGGGGAAGAAAACAAAGAAAAACTTGAGATCCTTTGGAAAAAGCACCAAGGTGTCTTGATGGGTGTTCATCCAGAGACGGATGGATACTACACAGGTGAAGAACTGGGATTTGAGTGGTCCGACAACCTGCCCGAACTGCCGGAATGGATCCTCAATAACATCATCACCAAAAACGCCAAGCAAGGTAAACCTGCCCAAGAAGTATCACGTGTGATCGGCGGGAACTTCGCCATCCAAAGTGTCATTGGGTTGGATCGTGATATCCAACTTGCGTCCGAAGCAATGTGGGGTATGCCTCCAGAAACGACGGATGACTATGACATCTGGATCATGGTCGGTCAATCGCTCCATAGCTTGGATGAATCGCTGCTGGATGAATGGGATGAATGGTCCAAGCAAAGCGATAAGTACAAAGATGGTGAATGCCACAGGCGTTGGCTCTCCTTTAGTAAAGGTGGTGGTCGTGGTATTGGCTCACTAATCCATATTGCCCAAGAAAATGGATGGAAGCCATCACAGGACTATCGCGTACAAAGTGTTGATGACGCAACACTAGAGGCAATTGCTTCAATCCTACCCAACCTTGAAGGCGACACATTAGAGCACATGGAAAGAGTATTAGCGCAAAACGCAGAAACACTTCAAACATCTAAGACTCCTGTAAAAACAAAACCGTCAACACGCAGCAGGAAAAAAGAAACGGATGGTGAAGAACCTAAAGATGCCAAGGGGCACAACAGACCATCTCATGAGATAGCTGATCAACTGCTTGTTGCATACGCAGGTGATTTGTTGTTTAGTCAGCCCCACAACCAGTTCTTTCTCTATGACAAGAAGAAAGGACTATGGGAAAAGAAAACCAAGATCGAAATGTATGGCAGCATCAGGGATAACCTGAAAGATCTTGCTGCTTCTGGTTGGTTGCCCAGAGGGTTTAACCACAACCTGATGGAGGACATGTACAAGCAGCTCCAAGCGTTGGTGCCATTTGATGACTGGTATGACGAAACGGACTACCTGCTCTTTACCAATGGTTTGTTAGAGGTTGATACCAGGGAGCTGCTTCCCTTCCAGCGAGAACTGCATGTAACGCAGCAGATGCCGTATGAATATGACCCATCGGCTACCTGTGAAGAAATCATTAAGTGGCTGAAACATACGCAGCACAATTCCTGGAATCGCACCCAAGTGCTAAGGGCATGGCTTAGGGCGACACTGCTTGGTAACTACGAGATCCAGAAGTTTCTGGAGATTGTGGGTCCAGGTAAGTCGGGTAAATCTACCTACGCAAACCTTGCCGTGGCATTGGTGGGACGCAGTAATACCTACTCCACAGACTTCGAGAACATGGAGAAAAACAGGTTTGAAGCAGCGGCCTACATGGGTAAAAAGCTTCTCCTGTTCCAGGATGCTGATCGTTGGGGTGGCTCTGTATCCAGGCTGAAGGCAATCACGGGTAATGACTGGATTCGTTCTGAGCGCAAGTATCAAGGGGAAGCGTTAGATCCGTTTCAATACCATGGGATGGTCATCATTACAGCTAATGAAGCTATTCAGTCCACCGACTATACTTCTGGTCTAGCTCGTCGCCGTCTCACTATTCCGTTTGACCGTCCATTTATGGGTGGACAAGCAGAACAAAAGGAACTGATCAAGTTCGATAACAAAGGAAATCCAGAAGGTGAGTTTGCGGCCTTGCTCCCAGGGCTTGTGAACTGGCTGCTGGATATGCCTGAAGCCGACATGCGTTCCTACCTTATGGAAACCGCACAACATGTCGACTTCTTCCAGAAGTATGAGAAGGAGCAAAGCCTGCGTTCCAACCCACTATTGGATTGGATGAGCCAGCATCTTGTTTATGATCCGGGCATGTTCTCATACGTTGGTACTTGTAAAAATGCTATGGGGTCAAGCAACTTCTACCAAGAATGGGAAAGGTGGTTGTACCCAAGTTATGCGGAGTTCTGCCGTAGCTGTAACGTTGGTTTTGTGGGACGTGCTCGATTTGAAGTCCTGTTCTTTGATATCTGTAAGCACCAGCTCAAGCTCAATGTTTTCAGCAGGAAAACAAACGTTGGCTTGCAAGTGTTTAATGTCATCGTTAGGGGATCAAACGCTAAATACAAAAACTATCCTTCCGTTGTTGAAGTAGCAGCTAACCCGCAGGAATTTATCCAACTATACGGAGTAGACATTAGTGTGCCTACCAATGCGACAATGGAGGATATTGCGGAAGTCATGTGAGCAATGGCCGGCACCTGATCCTGGATCTTTATGAGTGTGATCAAGAGATCCTGAATGACTATAAGGAGCTTCAACGGTTGCTTGAGGCTTCTCTTGTCATGGCAAAAGCAAATGTCCTACGCATCTTTGGGGAAAAATTTGAGCCTCAGGGTGTGACGCTCTTGGCATTACTGGCAGAATCACATGCATCCATCCATACGTGGCCAGAGATTGGCTATTGCGCTATCGACCTTTACATCTGTGGTGATACGACACAGACGCATCGAGCGGCTGAGTTTTTAAAAACAAAACTTAAAGCAAAAACAGCGGAAGAAAAAGAGTTAAAGAGTTAGTACGGTCAATAACCCCGACCCAGTTGACGCTCTAACTCTTCAATCTTTTTATCCTTTTCTGTTTTAATGCCAAGGGCTCCTGATAACATTCCCCCTAAACCCATGCCAACAGCAACGCCCACCTCATCACCAATAAAACGGCCAGACGCTCGTCCCAAGTGCTCACCTGTGATTGGTTTTGCATCTTTTAAAAGACTCTCAAATGCAGAGCCAATATCTATGTCTGTTCCAGGGACGGTTTTATTTTTATTAAGCATTGCCATTTTCATAAGATTGTTATCTAAATTTGCCGCAGCATGTGTATTAATCAAGTTTTCAACTTGATTAAACACTTGTTCCATTACTTGTTGAGCAGCAACGCCTACTTGTTTGCGTTGTTCTGGCAAAAGATTCTCAAGTGTTTCTAAACCGGCGCGAGCTTGACCGGCAGCACTTACGGCTGTGTGATATTTTTTAAAAGTTTCAGGATCAATTCCATATTTACCAGCAAAAGCTTGAGGATTTTGTAAAGCTTCATTTAAAAGTTGAGCAGAAGTCTGCTCTTTGATCTCTTGTTTAATTTGTCCTTTTGCATATCGAGCTTGTTCTGCTGCGCCTTCGGCCAAAGTTTTTTGACCTGTTGTTCGACCTATCCCAGCTAAAACACCTTCTTGATTTTTTAAAGGATTAGGATTAATTGCTTTGCCTATACGCGCTCCAATAGACTTACCCAGTAAACCAATACCAACGCCGCCTGCAATCCCTGCCAAAGTTTGTATTGCAACTTGAGATGGAGGCGTGTCAGTTCCAAGTTGGGTGAGACCTGCTGTTCCGCCAACTAAGATTCCTTCTATAGCTTCTTGGAATAAATCATTTTGTTGTAACTGTAAAAACTTACCAGCAAGGGCACCCTGGTTCATGTCACTTGTTTTTTACTAGTCTACGTTCCTTTAATTTTCGGTATAGTAAATCGAGAGTAACTCGATTGCCTTGACAAAGAAAACTAAAGTGCTGTGGTGTGGCGATATCGTCGCCATGACTGGATTTGCACGTGTGACTGAAAATGTCATCTACCGTTTGAAGGACGACTTTGAAATCGTTGTGCTCGGTCACAACTGGTGGGGGTGACCCATGTGAGCAACAGAAGGACTTTAAGATTTATCCTTCATCCAATCGCTTTCAAACTGCACCATTCGGTGAGCAACGCATCAGGGAGATCGTTGAACGTGAGCAACCTGACATTGTCTTCACAATCAATGACATGTGGATCATCAATGAGCAGTACCGTCAGATCCAAGACCTGCATAAGCAAGGTAAATTTAAGTTCGTAGGATATGCTCCCATGGATTCGTACGGCTGGATTGGTTGCCTGAATGAAACAGCCAACGATTGGGATGCCATTATCTCCTACACAGAATTTGGTGCGCACGAATTTGTGAAGGGCGGCATTAACAAACCCATCGCTGTCATTCCCCATGGTGTAACACCAGGGCAGTTCTACCCTCAGGACCGGAATGAATGCCGTCGCAAGCTTGGACTCAAAGAAGATTTGTTCATCGTTTTTAATGGGAACAGGAATCAGTTCCGCAAGCGGCAAGACATCACGATCAAAGCCTTTGCCCAGTTTGCCGTTGATAAGCCAGAAGCACAGCTTTACCTCCACATGGGCCTGAAGGATCAGGGCTGGGATGTGATGGGCGTCTTTGCCAGGGAGATGTCACGGGTGGGTCTCGATCCGAACGGACGCATCATCATGACGACACAAACGGATGGGCCGCCGAACGTATCGGTGGAGATGCTCAACACCATCTACAACGCATGTGACGTAGGCGTCAACACCTGCAAAGGTGAGGGCTGGGGTCTTGTCAACTTTGAACACGCTGCCTGTGGTGTGCCGCAAGTAGTGCCCGACCATACGTCCTGCAAGGAGATCTTCGAGGGCTATGGCGAACTGATCCGTTGTGACCACATCGATGTGGACACCAACTACGCACGTGAGATGCCATGCCCGTCCTCTGACCACCTTGCTGAGATTTTGGAGTACCTGTACCAAGACAAAGGCATTCGTGAATGGGTGGGGACACGCTGCCGGGAACGTGTGATGGATACGCAGTTCTCATGGGACACAGTTGCGTCTCAATTCGGCGGCATCTTTGAGGATGTCATGAACCAGGTTGATCATTCAGTTCCGGTTGAGATCAGTGAGAAGCCACGGAAACGGAAGAAAAGCCGGACTCTGCGGAAAGAGATGGCAGCCGCTGTAAGCTAATCGGGTCCAAGGGGACCAGGCCTCTGCATCTAGCAGGGGCTTTTTTATGTCCATAAGCAGGTAAGTGCGCAAAGTGAGGGAGACAACCGTCTTGTGTAGAGGAGACTACCCCCGTATTTACCATAAGGAAGTCGTGAGCAGTTTTTGTCGGAAAGTGTCTCTAATGAGAATGGCTCTCAGTATCAAGTGAGACGCAAATAAGACAAAACTAAGAAGTGAGACACTTTTCAAGAAAAACAGCTCACGACTCTAATATAGTAAATAAGTATGTAGACACCTTTAAATACCTTGCCATTACAGGTTTCTACCTGGGTAACGGTGTATACTTGCCTTGTTCAACACCTCTCTATCCCTAGTGGCACGCACTTATCACGAGATGCCGCCCCTGTGGTGGTTACAAGAGCACCTGGAACTCACCTCTGATTACCTTTCCGGTCTCAAGTGGAAGACAGCCGGCCGCCTTCATGAGCCCGGCGATCAAGCTGGGGTACTTCGCCCTGACGGCAGGTTCTATACCATCTCCTTGCTAGGCACAAAATATCCAGCGCATCGAGTGGTGTACTACTTGCGTACTGGTACAAACCCAAAGAATGCAGACGTACTACACGACAAGGACAACAACGCTCGTGACAACCGCCTAAAGCTGACCCTGTATCAACGCAGAACACTTCCTGCACCCAAGTACCGTCGCCGTGTCAGGAATGAAGAAGGCAACCTTGTTTTCAGGGATCCATACACCAACTACTCCTTTGTTTCCAAAAACCCAACTGAGACTCAACATGGCTGACATCACCAAGCAACTGATTAACGCCGCCAAATCAATTTCTATTGTTCCGTACATCCCTGGCATCAATGAAATGGATGCTGACGAACTGGCATCACACGGTTTTTATCGTGGCTACTACTGTGTCCACGGTCATCGCATACGCCATAAAGAACAACAGTGGTGTTATGAATGTGTACGCAAAATCCAGAGCAATGCCTGTGGGTTTGACATTAACTATCTCAACAAGAATTACAAAGCCAGGCTATTGGGTCTCTGGAACCAGATCGCTGTTGGTGAGTGGGATGAGTGCTGGGAGGTTCCTTGGTTAGGGGGCAAACGCATACGCTTCCCTTCGTACCGCACGTTGTACAACGACAAGACCAATGACAACATCAGTGTTCATAAAGCGATTTACCAATGCGCCTGGGGCGATGTCGGCAAAATGTTTGTGACACGCACATGCAAAAACAAAGCCTGTCTCAATCCTCTCCATCTAGTCTCAAGTTGGAATCGCACTTTTCCACCTAAAACTATCCACCCATTCTGTGTTGAGTTTGATCCAGCAAAGTCTATGCATTATGCGCAAAATCAACTGAAAGACAAACCTCTTCCTATCGTTGAACAGCAGTACAAAAACACTATCCAACATCCGTTGGTACACAAAAATACCCCGGATTATGATGAAGAACAGGAGTTGTATTACGGTTCATATGTCCAGGAGTTCGGTAAGTCAGCCACAAAGAACTCAGAATAATCCTTTAAATCTTGGTGCGTTTAGTCAAACTGCACTGCGTTACCTTAAAGGGATTCTTGGTCCTCAGTGGAAAGTTGTTGGGCGTGCTGATACCAACCAAACATCAAATGGTGGCATTGGTGGAGGCACGTTCAATCATTGGTTTTCTGTGACTTTTGACGAGCCCGGTTGGATCATTCTTACCAAGGGTCCTCCGCGTCCTCAATACATTCAGGTTTCTGTTTACGCTTTAGACAACACTCCACTTCAAGGTAATCCAATCTTTGATGCTGATTCTATCCAGATAACTTCAGATGGTTCTGTTTATATTCCGTATTTAAATACGGTAATGAACGCTCAATCAGATTTATACAATACATTCAATCAAACTCGACTTGACCGTGGTGACGACCGTTACTATCCATTGAGTAAAGGAAGCTATCTCATTTGCGTTTCATCAACTCGAAATGAATCGCTTGAGTACCAACTTGGTGTTGTCTTTGAGTTTCCTGATGAAGAAATTTTCTTTGAATTGGAAGATCTTGATGGAGCTGTTTGTTTACAAGAAACTACAGTTGAAGACTATGAGATTATCCTTGAAGTAGGCGATGATGCATATTACAACACAGTTCATGACCATTCCTTGTCAGAATGGCAAAATGCATGGGAGAGGGAGCACCAAGACACTGATCGATTCCCTGAACTCTTTGTACCATTGACTAACAGACCATGATCAAACAACTACTTGCTTTGTTTCGCAAAAAATCACCTAAACATTATCCACATGTTGCTTGGTTGCGTTATTGTATGGAAAACCCTGAAGCTCCAGGGTGTCGTATCTATGATGTCTAATGGAACCAGAGAAGAAGCCTGAGGTCAAAGAACTCAAACCAAGACCTGTTTATAGAGAAGCCACTGAAAAAGACTGGGAAGATTTTTTTGCTGCGCAAGAAGATCTTGACAATTTATTTGATCGATGACATCCAGTCTTACAATAAAAGAAACGGGAGATACCCATGCATTCCTTTAATCAGTATTTAGAAGTAGCACTCGCTATTCATGCTGCTTGTTCTGCTATCTGCGCGTTGACCCCAAACCCGCAGGATGATCGCTTTGTTAAAAAACTTTATCGTTTAATTGAAATAGGCGGTTTGGTAATTGGTCGCGCAAAGGACCGCTGATCAATCAGGCAATGCCTGAAACCAGAACACGGACCCGCCTTGTTCTTCTACCCAATCCCGTGTTTCATATGCGTGCTCCTTTGGTAAGGTCACGCATTTTTTATCGTCACCAATTTGCCAGCACATATTGACGCGGATGCGCGGCTCCTTGTATTTTTTCACATCAATAATCCCATCGCAGCCTTGGGCGGCCTTCCCTGATCCCGATGTGCGTGAATCCTTTTGGTGCACCATAGCCTAGCGAGTAAGGCCAATTTTTGTCACACCAGTCTTGCACAGTGTAGACACTGACTCCATCAACGCAAAAATCAATAGCGCCTTTAGAGGGAGTATTGTAAGTGTGCTCACTGTTTTTGGCGCCACCCACAGATTGATTAATGGGCTCTGGACGAGAAGCACTGGTGATAATCAATGGCTTGTTACCAAACTGCTTACGTACTTTCTCAAGGAATAAACACAGTTCTTTTGCTGTGTCGCATTGATACTGCTTTGTAAAACGCCGAGCCTCCTGATTCAAAGTTAATTCACCGTACGTGATGTTAGGCGTGATCTTGTACGTGAATGGGCTCCAAGGATTAAAGTTGTTGTTGTGTGGGTTGGGATCTTCTTTTTCTCCAATGTCCTGGAGCTGACGATCCATGATCTGAATCAACTTGGTGGCGTAGTCAGGATCAGTTGCGTAGCCTTCCTTCACCAATAAACGAGCGCATTCATTCCTGCTAGTAGCACGGTTTACGCCTTTAAAGCTTCCAAAGTCTTTGTACCAGCGATCAACAAGGTAACAAACACAGGTTTGTAGGTCGGGAAAATCAATGAAGCCAGCCTTGATTGTGACCCATTGACCATTGATGAATTCTTGAGTACTGACGTTAGAGCCAGATCCTTTTAAACCAAAGTAATTATTGACACCTGATGTGTGCTTGCCCCAGCCCGACTCAAGTGCCCACTGTGCAGCGACACATTCAGGCCATTTAGCACCAGCTTGTTTTGCTGCCGCTAGAACACCGTCCCATGTATTGGCGGTTTCTGGTGAAGGTTTTGGTTTGTTACGGTACTTAACAGAAAAAGTCTCCAAAACCTCAGGTGTTAACTGAGATTGGAGCCATTCCAATGCGTCAATTTGATGCGGTTCTTCTACAAAGAACTTAGCAGCATCCGTGAGTTTAATAAACATATCGACCTAGAGCTTTTGATCACTCTTCTGTTTCAACCTTTTCTTCAGCTTGAGTCTCTTCTTCTGGAGCAAACTCAATCGTGTCAATCAATTGACCGATGAGATTTGCAGAGAAAGCAATGAGGTTGCCGTCACCAGTGGCACGTGCAGAACCAAAGGAATTGATGGCGCTAACTAACTGAGACTTTGTGCAAGCCATAATGAGCAGATAACTTCAAAGAGTATAACAAAAATCACCAGGGAACGCCAGCTTTTGAAGTTGGGTTGATCTTTTGTTGAATCTGATTGTATAGACCTTCTTCGATAGAAACAACTTGATCAGGACCAAGAACATCAAACACCCAGTTAATGACCTCTTCTTTAGTCAGTTCACTGAAGGGAACAAAGGTTGCTGGATCAGGATCACTGAAACCAACGGAGCCATAAGCACTGGCAGATTCACCGTTTTCTTCCAGTGATGCAGTCCAGTGTGCAGTGTAGACCGCACCATCAGGACAAGTATGATCCATCAGGAAGATGACGCTCAAGCTGAGCAATATCCCAAGTTGCGTTAGCCATAATACCAATGTTTTTTACTATTTTACAGGAAGCAAGTAGTGAAGGGAACTACTAGCTCAGGCGATAACTAACAAAGGTGTTGGCTGCCGTGCGCCGTGAGGCAAAGCGACCAGACGTACCAGTGGCAACAGAACCGGAACCAACAACAGTGTGAGCTGTACCTGCCAGTACACGCACCAAGCTGGGGCCGGTGTTGATAACGCTCCACTCAAAGGTGAAGTTGTTATAAAGGCTGTTTGCAGCAAAGCCGCCTTCCGTATCAGTGCCAGTAGGCAACGTCATGTCAGTCGCTGCCGCTGAAGTGCTGGTGATAATGCCAGCTTTTAGGTTTGCGACTGTAAGAGTTGCGGTGGCGTTTACTGCTGTAGGAGCAGGCTGGTCATGCGCAATTACACCGTCATTAGTGATACGGAAACGCTCCGTCAGAGAACTCGCCCCATCCGCAGTAGTGGAGAACACCAGGCGGCCTGGCATGTCGTTAGTGCCAGGAGTGCCGTCTACGACGCCGGCAATTTGTGCAAGTGTGACGGCGTTAGTACCATCAGCTCCACGAAATAATATGCGGCCAACAGTATCATTATTATTGACAATAGTGTTGCTACCAACTGTCGTGCCGTTGCTTTTTTCAAGCTGTAGGGTTGATGCAAGGTTGGTAGAGGCATTTATGCGCGCGCTAATAGTTGCGCCTGCTGACGTAGTTCCTTCGACTTGTAGCTGATCACCTGTGAAGTTACTAGACGTACCAACTAAGAGCCTGCCGGAGCTGTCGATGCGGGCTACTTCACTACTACTGACGTTAACAATAAGCGGAGCAGTTGATGCAGCAGATGTCAGC
>Ga0181359_1000298_pt1 | contig 10633 bp, 13 predicted proteins | sample Fa13VDMM15SD_FD_141229 | JGI IMG/M metagenome (GOLD analysis project Ga0181359, IMG submission 141229) | Freshwater viral communities from Lake Michigan, USA - Fa13.VD.MM15.S.D | ecosystem: Environmental > Aquatic > Freshwater > Lake | place: USA: Michigan | collected 2013-09-24 | reverse complement strand
GTTGCAGCCAAATGTTCTTAAGAACACACTGGGTACTCCCATATATTTTCCCTCTCCCTGTATGCTGTAGAATAGTTCTGCTATTTTGATCTTGCTCATATTTTTCGTGCTTTAACTAACAAATGCCAACCCAAGTATTCTTTCACTGCTGCTCGCATGTCTTCGGGCATAGCAGCAAACCAAGGCTCCAATTCGTATTTGCCTTGGCGGTATTTAGGTACATTATACATGAAATTATGATCTTGTCTAATCCTTAGGACTTCAAATTTGCCATTCAGCAATTTATAGATCTCTTCTCGGCTGTATGCTGTGGCGTATGGGCAATCTGCCTGTGCTTCAAATTGGTCCAGACCTTTCTGGATCATGGCATACTTCCATGAATTCTTGGCGTATACCAACATACGGAATTCACCATCGGGCAACAATGCAGCATGGATGTTATCCAAGCATGCAGTCATATCCGGATAGTGATGCAGCACACCACAACTGTACACAAGATCAAACTCGCCCAATTTAGACACCATCACTTGATCAGCAGCGTCCATCACATGGAATTCACCTCGCAGTCCAAACAGTTCAAATCGTTGCCGGCTCATGGCCACTGATTCTGCTGATAGATCGATACCCACATAGTCAGCACCATGTCGTGCGAATTCCACAGCATCTGAACCAATGCCTGATCCGATCTCCAGAACACGTTTGCCACGCCACTGATGAAAACTGGCAAAGTCACGCAGATGAGGTTCTACAAAGAATCTTCGTTCGGTGACTTCATTCCAGTATTGTTCGGTTCCGGGTTCACTGAGACTGTGCTTGACATTGCAAGGTTGTGTGTTCCAGTATTGTTTGATTTTGTGTACAAGTTCAGTGGCCAAGTTCTTCGGGGCTCCATTGTTTCATCAGACCTTTTTTGTCTAACTTTATCATCTTTTCCCAGATGTTTATCTTATTCTCTATCCCCAATTTAAAATGCGTGAGATCGTAACCCAGTGGTTCTAGATAGTGACCGATCTTCATAGCGTCCTGCATACGGCGGTTGCGCCAGGTGATGTGATTAAAATCTCTTGGATGGGCAGGGTTGCCTTCCAGCATGGGCCGATTACGAAACACATCATCATCATTCTTGCCTGTAAGGTCAAATCGTTCGTGTTCAATCATCACAGGTATAGTGGTCACAATGTCTAACATCCAACCAATCTGACTGGTCCAAGCATCATTGATCTGATGAGGTGATATGTTTCCGGTAATCTCTACCCATTTTCTTGGCAGGATAGGAAAGATAGCGTAAGGATGTTCGTGATTGGTTTCGGCACGTAGCAATGCAAATTGATCATTGTGCTCACGTATCACATTATCCCATGCAGATGTGGTCATCACGGCATCGTCATTCCAGAAGAATATCCACTTTCCAGTGCTGTGATTGGCCAGCTCATTGAGATATTCATTGAGCCGGATATATCCCAGCCTTTTGAACTGCATAGCACTGTAGGTCACACCTTTGGCATCGAGATATGGTGCGATCACATCTACAAAGTAATCAATAGTATCGGTATCATCGTCATCAAATGCTATTAACACTTCGATACGTTCGGGCCGTGCGGCTGTACTGATAAGAGTATGCAGGCATTGTTCCATTGGAACGGGACGGCCTCTAACTGGCAACAACACACTGATGTCTATGTTGGGATTTTGTTCAGGCAAACTCATGTTGTGTTCGTGTGATTGTGGTTTTTCCAAAGTTGCGCTTTCTACCAAAATACATATTTTCCAAAAAGCGATCTTCGCTCATGTCAGGATTTTCTGCGGTATCAAAGTTATAAATTGTAGTGTTCTCTAATTTAGCGTTATCTTGGATGTAGCCTAAGAAATCGTAATCACAGGTCATTTGTACTGGATAGGATCCAAGATCTCTGTAGTCAATCACATAGTTTCTTTGGAATTGTAACAATTGATTTTTCACTGCGGAATCAATATTATAGTTTGAGTCCAAGAAGTTGTCAAGTGTTTTAAAAACATGATTGATCATTCGGTCCTTGACCATGTACAAGGTTGTGCGATGCATGAGATTCCATCCAAACACTTCGATGTTGCCAATCTTGGGATGGTCGATGCGTCCTTTGGTCATCCAGTTTTGAAAGTAACTGCGTGTCTCATAAAACTGCAATCGGAACCAGGGATCCTGTTGCACCCATGCATACAGGTCTTCGTAAAACTCGGAGTAATCGATGTCTTGATTCTTGGCTAGATATCTAGCAATGTATGTTGACAGTCCGTTGATATGGAAAGTCTGTATGAAACTTGACCACACTAGAGTATCCAACATGGTCTCTTTTGGTATGGTTTTTGTGCTTACCACTACGTCGATGCTTTCGTTAAGATCCACATCACCATAACTGCCACTCATGTAATCATATACAGGAACCGATTCTAGCTTGTACAGTTTTTTCTGTAACAGATTCATCTCTGCGTTTTCCAACAACTGACATTGCAGGATATTGATACCGCCATGATTACCTGCTCGGAAAATCTTCCAGAAAGCTTCTTTCCATGACTCAACTGTTTCGCCAGGCAAGCCCAAGATCAATTCTGTGTACACAGGTATGTTGTTCTTGTCGCATAGTGCAAAGATTTCATCAATCTTGTGCTGATCAAGATTCCTGCGTTTGATATTCTCCAACACATCGTTGTCCATTGATTGCACACTTACAGTGAGACCCTGACCGAAGTTAGGTGATTCTGTGATCAGTTTCTTAACTATGTCCACAACTTCGTTCTTTTGATTCTTAGCCCAGGTCATGGAGAAACTTTCTAGTTTGCCCCAACGCTTCTGCACTTCAATCAGCTTGTCCACGATCATGTTATCTCGTTCCACAAACATACCAAAGTTAGCATCGGTAATGGTAACAAATCCACAATGTTCACCTATCCAGTCCAGTTCATCATACACTCGTTCGAGTTCAAACTTCTTGACCTTGTTGTATGTGAGGCTGCCCCAGTCGCAGAATGTGCATTGATATGGGCAACCACGATTGGTTTCCAGTGTAGCATTCCAAATCACTCCGGGATTCTCTGCCATCACACGGTCAAAGATGCCCGTGAGATATGGACTAGGAACCTCATCCAAGTCATTGATACGCTTGGGATCACCAGTGTTGATCAATCCTGTAGGCGAGTTAATCAGCAATCCTTCGATATGACTGTAGTCACTGTCGTGATCTTCTAGTATCCTACGAAAGGTAATCTCACCTTCCATCTTGATCACTAGATCCATGAAAGGTTCTTTCTCAAACAGTTCAGGATCTTCAATAGCAGGTTCGGGTCCACCAAACACAATAGTGCATTCAGGATTCAAGGTCTTTACTAATCGAGCCAGTTTATAGTTGTAACGGTGATTCCAAACATAGGTGGAGAACGCCACCACATGGCTAGTGCTGAGTTTCAACGCCAGTTCTTCAATGGGTTCTCGGCGCCATACTAGATGGTCCAGTTCCCATGATTCCTGGACCTTTTCGCTAGCCAAAGCATAGCTCAAGATCACACCAGCGGAATACGGCAAGTAATAGGCATTGAACTCCTTGGGCCCTTGCTGGAAGTTGGGCTGAACGAAGCTGATTCTTTTTTTGGTCATCCAGTATTTACTCGTCTCACCCGAGCATCAACTTGATTATTGGTATCGTTAGCTCTCATTTTTTCCCAGGGATCTTGCAGACCATTCCATACATTGATAAAAAATGCGAGATCTATACCCTGATCCTGCATCCACGTGGCTAATGCTGCTGCGTCGTTGGTTCGTAGTTTTACTATATCAGGATGATTTAGATCTCCAGGCCGTCCTGGATCACCTTCCATGATCTGTCGTTGTTGATATGTAGCGTCATTGTTGATACCTGTGACATCAAATCTATTGTGATCACAATACACCTCAATACGTTCAAATATATCCAAGTAATAAGCAAGTTGGCTTAGATACGCATCGTTTGAACTGTGTTGACTTATATGCCCTAGTATCTCAAACCAAGATCTAGGCAAGATAGGGAATATGCTGTATGGATGTTCGTTATGTGTATGCACACTCAGCAGTTTGAACTCTCCGGTCTTTTCACGGATCCTGGTATCCCATCCTTGAGTCTTCATCACTGCGTCATCATTCCAGAAGAACAACCAAGATCCTTGACTGTGTTCAGCTAACCCATTCACATATTTGTGAAGATTGTTGTAACCAAATCGTTCAAAGATCACTATCTTATGCGGTACATTGTGTTTTTCAATCCAGGGAATCACATTATGCAGCATGTTTTCCATGCCCACCACATCATCATTGTCCAGGCCGAACAACAATTCAATGCTGGAAAAATCATTCGCGAGATCGTGCAGGCTTTGGATGCTGCTCATGAGAGCGTCTGAACGACCTCGTGTGGGTAATAGGATACTAATGTCCATCAGTCTTAGAATTCGTCAACATTCCCATCTCACGCATTTATCCTTCGTATATGGCTGAGTTGGCACCATGTTCAGCACACTCCACTCGCACACAATAACAGCGATTGTTAGTCTTTTCTCGAATCATGTGATCAGCAAAGTCAAAAGCATGTTGAGCAAACTTCTCTGCACCCACCCCATCAAAGATGCGGATCTCTGCTAGATTTAGTGCTTCTAGTTCTTGGAACTTGACCAAGTGCGGGTCGGCTTGGTCCAGAGCCAGCTTGTGATCAAAGTGATCCTCCAACCAGGCCTTGAGTGATTTGAGTCCGCCAAAGTCCACAGCCCAGTTTTTGTTGTCTAGTGTGTCACAGCCAAATGTGAATGTGAACGCTAGACTGTAACCGTGCAGCAAGTGGCAGTGACTGTGATCAGCGTTGGGTTGTCTAAATACAGCACTTAATCCAAGGTTGTGCCCGTAATGCTTGGTGGAATAGTATTTTGCCATGATTTTCTCCTATGTTAGATTATAGCATAGGCGGCGGAGTTTGTATAGCGGGACGATGCCGATAGGCCGCTGTATGGATATTTATGCTGGCTGAGTATAACCAGCTGCTTTGTAGTTGGCTTGTCCGGGTATGACCCCTCGCACACCACCCGTAGGATTGGCACAATCACCTGTGCGTCTTGGGATGAGATGCACATGAGGATACATCACGGTCTGGCCGGCAGAGGCACCACAGTTGAATCCAATGTTATAGCCATCACATTCACCAAGTCGCACCATTCTCTCACCATATCTCAATGCAGTCTCGAAAGCGTCTGTGAGCACAGCATGAGTGTTATATGCAGGAACAAACAACAAGTGGCCCGGTGTGACTGGATAGCGATCTTGAAACACTGCCACATGGAAGTCACTGAGATCATTTAGTTTTTGATCCCAAGGTGCCGCGCCGGCAGCATGTGCATGATCTAGTGTGTCATAATGATTCATCGCGGTGCAAACTCCTGTTGTAGTTTGATATTGTCAAAGAACTCTTTCTTTGTGCTTTGATCAGTCTGGAATGCACCTTTGAGCACAGTGGTCTGTGTGAGACTTGAATGTGCCATGATGCCTCGATTCTCACAGCAACCATGAGTAGCCTGGATGTATACTGCCACATCCGCAGCATCGGTGGCCTTCATGATTTCTCTTGCGATATCGTTGCAGAGTTCTTCCTGCAAAGTACCGCGCCTAGCGCACCACTGAGCAATACGAGTATACTTAGACAACCCAATAAGTTTTTGTGCAGCGATAATTCCGATGTAGGCAACACCACTAACAGGCTGATGATGGTGAGAGCACATAGAGCGTAACTCGCTACGCACCACCAACATGCCTTCATATCGGTCTGTTGTGTCGTTGGGGAATGCTGTTGCGTCTGGTGGTGGTTCATATCTACCTGCCATTATTTCGTTAAAGTACATCTTGGCCAAGCGTTGTGCTGTGCCCTTTGAGTTGGGATCGTTCTCGCGATCGATCAACAATGCATCCAACACTCGTTCAAATGCGTCTGTTGCTTCGGCAATTAGCTGAGCCTTTAAGGTTTCATCCAAATACTCGCTAATGTTGTCTCCGGCCCAGAATCTCTTGCCACCTGTTTTCATTCTATCGCGCAGTGCAGCACTGAGATACTTGCCTGGTACAGCCCCGGCTTTTTTCCGTACATATGTTTGACCTTCTACAGGCACAAACTCTTCATCACTGCCAATCAGTAATGGATCTGGCACAAATTCTTCTGACATGTTATTCCTCAATGGTTATGTTTCTCAAATCTGGATACTGCACAAACACAGGTGCTTGAGATTCGTATTGTGCCAACAATTCCAATCCACGCACAGCATCTTCAACAGAGGGCCGGTAATGATATCCCAGCTGGAAAGTCTTTTGTGACTCCCAGGGTGTGATATTTAGGTCGCGACCATCATATCGTTGTTTTATCATCACTTCATATGCCCGCTTGTTATCAAGCAGTATAGCACCACCGTGGCCTATCTGTAAAGGCTTTGTATGTCCAAAACTCAAACATTGCATCTGCCCATGCTTGTACATGTCAGGTTCCAATCGCCGAGCACTGTCCCAGACCCTGGTATAGGCAAAGTTGTATTCTCCCGCCCAGGTCTGCATATTCTCGTCCAGATACACATAGTGGATGTCCAGTTTGTGCATGGTCATTGGTATGCTGAGATAGGTGAATGGAGTCATCTTGAGACCTCTCACTCGGTCATATCGTAAACACATTTCAATGGCATGTGTGCAGCAATCAGTCATGATCGCGTAAGGAGCACCGGTGTATTTGGCCAGTGCCTTTTCAAATTCCAATATCTTATCCAGCATACCACTTCCATGCATGACGGATCATATCATCTAGTTCATGATGCTGCCACGTACCTGCAGCCATTCCAAACTTGGCAGCACTGGCAGTCAGCATGGGCGGATCACCCGGTCGTGGTTCACCAAGTTGAACTGTCACAGCACTGCCAGTGACCCGTTGTGCTGCATCAATTATTTCTCTGTTGCTGGTTCCGTTGTTGGATCCGAGATTGTATACGCCTGCTGTGACTTTTGATTCCAGCGCCATCACATGTGCTCGGGCAATATCAGCCACATGCACATAGTCGCGAACACAGGTTCCGTCGGGCGTGGGATAGTCGATACCATTCAGCACAAATTCTTTAGTATCTCTGGTGCTTTCTAGAACTCTGGCCATGATGTGTGTGGCACCGGGCTCTTGTCCATGTCTGCCCTCAGGATCGGCACCGCAGGCATTAAAGTAACGGAATGCCACATAGTCCAGGCCGTATGCTTGGTGATAACTCTCCAGGATCTGCTCAACCATGCGCTTGCTTTCACCGTATGGACTCACAGGTTCGCAGGGATCCACTTCGTGACATGGAGTCATGATGGGTTCTCCATACACCGCTGCTGAGGAACTGAAGATCACTCTAGTCCGAGGCAGCGCGGCCAGCACAATATCCAACATGTGGATGGTCTTGACCACATTGTTATGATAGTAATCACTGGGATGCTTGATACTAGGACCCACCAAGCTGGTGCCAGCACAATGCACGATAGCAGCAGGAACAAACTGTATCAATTTTGTTTTGGCCTGATCGCTGTCGATGTCCGCCAGCACAAACTGATCAAATGTTTCCTGGAGATGTCTAGGGCAAGGTCTGCGATCAATGCCCTGGACTTCGTGGCCAGCGTCTTTTAATGCCAGTGCGATTTGACCACCGATGTAGCCTGCTGCACCTGTTACTGCTACTTTGGCCATCAGTATTTGCTTTCTCTAGTGTGCTTGCGATAGTCAGTGCTCATACGCAACAGGTCTTCTCCGTTGTCTTGCAAGATATCAATGATTCGGTCGATAGTTCCGTTGTTGTGGTCGCTGATTGCGCCCATGGCTGGATGTGGGCGATCCAATAACGCTTCCAGTTTGTCCATAGCATCGCCAATGCTCCAAGGCACGTAAAGACGACTATGGTCGTTGGCAAAAGTTTCAGGGAAACTGCGATAAGCAGGATACAGCACATTGCATCCGAGAGCATCAGCCTCACTGACAGTGTTTGAAACCCAATCCTGTAACGCACAATTGAATACCACACGGCTATCATTAACAATGTTGTAGTATTCATTCTTTTCCAAGTCCTCGTAGATTGTGAGTAGTCCTCGTGCAACCAAGTCACGAGTGCGTTGCATATAACTGTCGCTGTTGGATTTCAACCGTCCGCCACTGCACACGCAGAATTCCACAGTTTCCAATCCAGGTTGATCATTCCATGCTTCGATCAAGTCCATGTAGAAGTCCGGTTGTTTCTCTTGATCCCATCGTGCTGAGAACACCACACGCATCTTGCGTTCACGGAATGGTCGGATACTGGTCACACGACTCTGCACTTCCGCTTTGCCAAATGCCAGGCCTGAGATATTGTAGACGGGAGCCTTCCAACCTGCAATCTTCATGTGCATTACCATTTCCTCATTGGTGGCCAAAACACCGCTAACAAAGCTATCCACCATTTTCTCGTAGTGTCCCATCCATCCCGCCATTCCCCACACATGAACGAAATCATCAGGATCAATGGACTGAGCAAGACACCGCACAAAAATACGGGGACGAAGGCCAGGATCAATTTGATCCATAATATAAGGCAGGCTCTCGATTCCGGGCTGAAACATGTCTTCAAAGTAGACCACATCTTCATTGTTCAATTCTCCTGCTTTCATCATGCGGATCAGGTTCATCAGTTGGCTCATACCAAAGTATGTGCGTCCATGTGCGTCCAGCACTTGTCCTGTGACAATGGCTTGGTCATTGCTGAGAGTTTCGCCTGGCACCACAACATAGTCAAGCCCACGAGCGTCAAACACCGCAGTATTCCAATCTTGCAGTTGCAGGGTGTAGCGAGCCTTGTATGGCTCTAGCCCCATGTAATACAGTTTTCTCATGATATTTTTAAGTAAGTTGGTTGGCGATTAGATAGTTCGAAACACGGTCGGCCATCCATTGATGGCTGTTAATTCCCGGATGATGCCCTTGGGGTCCAAGATCCGATTGATTGCTCCAGAAGGAATCAAAAAGATTGACCCATAGTTTTGAATTCATTTGTGAAAATTTATCTTTTAGTTTGCTTACGAACAGTTCAATTTCTTGATCATCTCGATTATCAAAGTCCAATAGATCTCTGGTATACTGAGACAACGACTGAGCAAGATCAGATTTATCCATTGGCTGAACTAGGTCATTGCACCACGGTAACAGCCCGTTGATAAAAATCACATGCGAATTCCTTGCTTGGGCCAATTGTTCAAGTATACAGCAATAGTCTACAACATCCAATATATTTTGGTAATCATGATTCATTAACAGGAAAACATTTTTTGTTATCTTGGATGTGATTGGATCAATGTAGATATCACGATATTTAAAATCAGGACATTCTTCGTCGTTCAAGAACCATTCACTATCTGGTCCGGGACATAACCAAAGGCGATTCAGCGTTGACCATTGTGCAAATACCAAATCATATTTGTCACTAAGAATCGCGTCTGCAGACTTCATAAAAATTTTATAGTTGCTGGATCCGTTTTTTGCTTGATTTGTACTGTCAAATGAAAATTTTCGTGAAACCACACGGTCATACACGTAGTCGTCTCTTAGATTTTCTGGAAAGCCATCACCGAATGTAAAAGAACACCCGTTCCAGCAAACAGATTTTGTCATGCGCGATATCCTGCCAAGCGACGCAGATCCTCGTCCCACATGTTCTTGGCCGGTTTGCCCTGGCTGTGTTTGTTGAATTGTTGGAATGCATAACTGCGGAAGTTATACAAGTCCGCCTCGTTGAATTTGTAACCATAATCCACGCAGAACTCGCGGTACTGATCGAGATCGTCCAGAGTTTGTTCTGTGCGGGGATTGTGTTTGATGATAGGCTTGGCCATGGTTTCCTCTTAGAGTTTGATTGATTGAGCAGGTTGGGTGAGATTGTATTGTATAGATGCGCCGTTCTCTCCGTCCTCGGACACATCAATCCAGATTGCTCGGTCTGGATATCTAGCAGCGATCTGATCGTAAAGATCATCCGCCATCATTTCGCAACTTTTGTAGTCTAGACTCAGAGTGGAATCACGATACAGATTCTCGAGCCATCGCTTGAATTGGATGAACTCAATGTCCCTGTCATTATGGAACACATCGATCCACACCCTGAAATGAAAGATGTGACGGTGAGCAGTAGCAAGAAACGATACATCATATTCATCTCCAGTGGCCAGGGCAGGATCCGTGGCAGCGGCTGGATATTTATGGATACCTTCTTTGCGGAATGTGACCCAGATCTTACGATCCGCATGTTGTCGGATACGACCTTGTTGTTCTGCTAGTGATTGTTCTCTTTGATTCATAATGTCTCGTCCTTTGTGTATTTAGACCAGTCGGTGAAGTGATCACGATTTTGTAGATCATGTATGCTGTGGCACCAAACGCCCGGATTGGTAGCAGCAAAATCTTTGTCGTCCAGTTTGAGTGTGGCGTTGTAGCCCAGTTGCCGGATGTAAGGCATCTTGACCGAGATCATGGGAATGAAGTTGCGATATTCAACAAGTCTAGATTCCACCAAACCTTCCACACAGCTGACATCTATGTCCAAGGTGCATAGATATTCTCTC
>Ga0181359_1000297_pt1 | contig 10641 bp, 22 predicted proteins | sample Fa13VDMM15SD_FD_141229 | JGI IMG/M metagenome (GOLD analysis project Ga0181359, IMG submission 141229) | Freshwater viral communities from Lake Michigan, USA - Fa13.VD.MM15.S.D | ecosystem: Environmental > Aquatic > Freshwater > Lake | place: USA: Michigan | collected 2013-09-24 | reverse complement strand
AACGCCACTAAAAGAGTAAAAAAATGATGAAGTTTTTTAATACCATTTATGGAAGTTGGGTAAAAGTATTTATTTCAGCAGTCCTTACTATGATTATTGCTAAAGGAAATATTTATTTGATAACATTGGAGGAATGTATTAGTGCAGGAGTTATATCAATTTTGCCTATCATTGTTAATTATCTGAATCCAAACGATAATAGATATGGGAAACAAAAGTAAGATATTTATTATTTATTTAATATGTTTAATTGTATTACTTATTTCAGCTTGTAATCCAATAATGAAGGCAGAACGTAGGGTTTTAAATAATGTAGAAAGTAGCGAAAGGGTTTTTAGAGAATTAGAAAAAACAAGACCTTGCGCAAACGATACAACTATAATTACTAAAAATGACACTACATTACTTGTTGATACCATTACTAACTATCAAAGAGATACAATCAATATTAACGGCATCGAGTACATAACCATAAAAGAGGCGGCAAAAACTATCGTAAAGACAGTTACAGTCCATAAAGTTCATACAGGGTATATTGTAGATACACGAAGATTAGGCATAATGGCTGATTCTGTGCGATATTACAAGGTTAATGCACAAATCAATAAAGAGGTAGGCAACAAATGGAAGTGGAGATTTTGGGGTTTATTAGGCATTTTAATTGGATTCATATTAATTAAACGATTTGTATGGTCATTTCTGAACACTTATCTTTAGCGGAGTTAATCCGTAGCGAATCTGCAAAGCGTAATGGCATTTCAAATATGCCACCGCCAGAACATATAGCTAATTTAAAACTATTAGCAGAAAACATATTTGAGCCTATTAGGGTTAATTTTAGATGCCCTATTTTAATTAGTAGTGGATACAGGTCTGCTGAATTAAATTCTGCAATTAAGGGTAGTAGCAAAACATCGCAGCATAGTTTAGGTCAAGCCATTGATATCGATATGGATGATACTATCTATGGAGTATGTAATGCAGAGGTATTTCAATTTATAAAAGACAAGCTACCATTTGATCAATTAATCTGGGAGTTTGGTAATATATTAAACCCTGCTTGGGTTCACGTTTCTTATTCAGATAGACATAGAAGGCAGATTTTAAAGGCAACAAAAATAAACGGAATCATACAATATAAAACATATTAAATGCTAAAAACCAAACGTAGAAGGCTTTTTTTCGACATAGAAACTTCGCCTAATATTGGGTTATTTTGGGAAGCAGGCTATAAAAAAAATATTGATTATTCAAACATAATACAAGAACGTGCAATCATTTGTATCTGTTATAAATGGGAAGATGAAAAGGATGTTTATGCTTTACAATGGGATGCGAAGCAGAATGATAAACGTATGCTTGAGCAGTTTATTGAGGTTGCAAATGTGGCTACTGAAATGGTTGGACATAACGGGGATAAATTTGACTTGGCTTGGATCAGGACAAGGTGCTTGTTTCACAATATCCAAATGTTCCCAAAATATACAACTATTGATACCCTAAAGGTAGCCCGTCAGAAGTTTAGATTTAATTCAAACAGGCTAAATTACATAGCTGATTTTTTAGGCATAGGACAAAAGATTAAAACAGAATATAGCCTTTGGAAAAACATTCTTTTACATAAGGACAAGGCGGCAATGGAAGCTATGATTAAGTATTGTAAAAAAGATGTGGTATTGCTTGAAAAAGTTTTTAATTTATTAAGCGCACATATTGAGCCAAAAACCCATTATGGAGTTATCTTTGGAATGGATAGGGGATCTTGCCCTGAATGTGGATCAGATGATTTGATTAAAAATAACAAGGTAGTAACTGCAACAGGATTGACCAGGATTCAATATAAATGTAAAACTTGTAATAAATTTCATTCTAAAACTGATAAATAATGAAAATGCCTAAAGGATTTAACAAATGGACGCTATCCCAACAAGAAGATTATTTTTCTAAAAAACTACAAGAATTGTTTGATATTGAAAAAGATATAAGACAAGTTTTAGCAAAGATTCGTGGTGGCAATAAAATGGAGTTTAAAGAAATAGAAAGACCTGATGAAATAATTTTAAAAGATTTATAATGTCAGAGGAAAAACAAGAAGTAAGCGAGGAAATAGAATGGGAAGATGCTGAAACGACCACGCGAAGCGATTTGATAAGTTGCGCCTATTATGCAATATCAGCCGTAGAAGATATTGATTTGACTTTAGTTTCTAAAATGGAGGCTAATAGGATCAAAACAATTAGAAGGCAATCTCTGGATATTATTGCGAATGTAATAGGGGAAATGCACGCTGAAATCTTTGATATTGAGGAAGATATATAAATAAATAATTATATATAATTTATTGCCACTTATAAAAAGTGGTTTTTTTTTGCAAAATAAATTAATAAAGTGTATATATTATGGATAAAAGATGTATATTTGTAATGCTGTAATAAAACCATACGGCATAAATACTATGAAAAAATTTGAATTTATTTCGGAAACGAAATACAACAAACCTGATGATCCTTATTTTTACACAAAAGAGGATAATTATTTTGTATCTGATTCTGGAAGCTATGACAAGGATCAAGCCTACGCAAAGTTTTTAATATTAGCACAGGGCGGATGTTTAAAACCAACTACCCAAGTACTTGAAGAAAAATTTTTAGAAACAAAAGATTAAACAATGAATACATTACACCAACTTTCAAACCTTAGGGATAAGGTTAGTTACTATGAATGGCTATTTGATATTAGTAATAAAGGCAATGCTAAAGAGAGGTATCAGTTATTAAAAGATGCCCGTAAAACATTGAAGGATTTTAAAGCAGTTTATTATCCTCATTTATTAGAAAGACCTAAAAACCCATTTCCAGCAATACCTTTTACCCCTATGTCTGAATGGACAGAAAAATTTGAGGAGTACGGGGATATGTATTAAACCTAAAAAAAACCAATATGAACTTAGTAAAAATTCAAGCTGAATTAAAAGCACCAAAAGGACAATTTAACTCATTCGGTAAATACAAGTACCGAAATGCAGAGGATATTATTGAAGCAGTAAAACCTATTTTATTTAAGTACGGAACTGCGTTAGTAATTACAGACGAAGTATTACAAGTGGGCGACAGGATTTATGTTCAAGCAACCGCAACACTTTTAGATGATACAGATAATAGTATCAGTTCAAAAGGTTGGGCGCGCGAGGAGGAAGTAAAAAAAGGAATGGACGCAGCACAGATTACAGGATCAGCGAGTTCATACGCCCGCAAATACGCCCTGAATGGCTTATTCGCAATAGATGACACAAAAGATGCGGATGCCACCAATGAGCATAAGGACGAAGTAGGCGAGGAAAAACGTATGAAGTTAATTACTCTTTTAGAAAATACTATCTGGGATGAAAGCCTTAAAAGCAAACAGGCTATAAAGATAAGTGCCTTTACTACAAATGAGCAATACGATAAGGCTTATAGAATTATATTAGCTAACCAAAATCAATAATATGCAAGAGAATTATCAAGATTTAGAAAGGGGGATGCAACGTCTTTTACCTATGGAAAGGCAAATGATATTAGCAAAAATTTATCATTATGCTTGGTACAATAATAAAGCATACGATCAATTGATTACCTTTGTATCCCATTGGGAAAAACATTCAGAATTTAAAGCAGTATTTTTTAATCAGGATTCAGATGAATCCATAAACCAAATATAAAATGTCAGAAGTAAAAAAAGAATCAATCGGTGCCTGGAAAAACACAACCAAAGACGGCAAAGAAGTAATTAAGTTTTCAATCAATGGTCAACGCTACAATATGTGGGTTAATTCTTACAAGGATAAGCCTGCGCAGCCTGATTATAAGATCTATGAAGATACATACGTTGCGCCTACGGAAACAAAATTAGCTAATGATGATTTAGAATTTTAGATATGGAGTACAATAATATAGTACAATGCTATAAAGATCAGTTGCAAAGTTTACGGATGTTTCATAAAGAATTAGTGAAAGCTAATTTGATAACAGATGATATTGCAATAGGATCAGTTGCAACAACTATCCTGCCGCATAGATTAGTTGAATTAGTTGAGGACGTATTTGACACAAGCATCCAGATTAAGAACAGAAGGCAAAGCGTTATTTTCGGACGCAAGGCTGCGGCGTATATACTAAAAAAATATACTCAATTATCCCTAAATGAAATAGCCAAACATATCGGGGTTGGCGATCATACAACGGTTATTTATAACATTAAAACGGCTGAAAACCTAATGTTTACAGAGAAATGGTATAAAGAAAAAGTTGATGAAATTGAAAAAGAGATTGAAAATTTTAGTAAATTTGTAAAAGAATAGGATTATTGCAGAATCCTTTTTAAAAACGATATTGCCCAAAGAGGCGTAGGTACTGCAATTACCTGCAAATCTGAGGGCATTTTTATTTATGAAAAATAGTACATATTATTTTAGCCACGATTATAATGCGGCAAATGATACTAAGATCCTTTTTCTTAGGCATCAATTAGGTATGGAGGGATACGGCATTTATTGGTATCTTATTGAGCAATTAGCTAACGCAGGCGGCAAACTACCATTAGAACTAATCCCTGTATTAGCTATGCAAATGCATTGCACAGATGTCAAAGTAAACGGCGTATTAATGAACTTTGATTTATTTACTATTGAATCAGGGGAGTTCTGGTCGCATAGATTACAAGAACATTTAGAACTAAGGCTAAAATTAAGCCAAAGCGGAAAGGCAGGTGCCAATAATAGATGGAAAAATGGGGGGGCTATTGTGGGTGCCATTGGGGAGGGTAATGCAAAGGAAAGAAAAGGAAAGGAAATAAAAGGAAATATAAATTTAATAGAAGATATACAAACTTTTAAAAGTGAATTAGGGGATGAATACGATAACTTTGTAATGTATTGGACGGAACCAAATAAAAATGGTAAATTACGTTATGAATTAGAAAAATTTTTTGATATTAAACGCAGAGTAAATACCTGGCTACAAAATAAAAACAAATATGGAAATTCAAAAGATACTGACGCAACTGCCGCAAGTCGCAAACGAATGCACGACCTTGCCAAGTGGGTTAATAGATAAGGAAGATTTGCCTATCATAGAAGCCTTTAAAGGGGATAAGTTAAACCTTATCAGTCCTGTAACGCTTCGCGAAAATTTAGCCTATATTTTTACTTTGATTGGATTAACGCGCCTTCCTGATAAGATTGAATTAGAAGTAATCGAGGATTTTATACGATCTACATATCCTTTTTTTACAATACAAGAGATGCGAATAGCTTTTAAAATGGCAGTTCAAGGTAAGTTTGATTGCAATATTGAACATTACGAAAAGTTTAGCCCTAAGTATATATCAGGGATAATGAATGCGTATAAATCAAAAGCTAATCAAGTGCGTAAAAATATCCCACCGCCACCAGAGCAACCCGTAAAACAATTAACAGAGCAGGAAATAGTTGATTTTACTAAACAGGATTGGATAAATGGCAAGCGTCAGGATTTTAATAGGGTATTTAATGCTGACAAAGTTTTTAAGATTCTTTTAAAACAAGGGAAGTTAACCTTTACAAAGGATCAGATATTAGAAACGATTAATTTAGTTAGGGAAGATAACATATACAGGCTAAATAAAATGCATCCTTTAGACGCAAAGAAGTTTAGCCAGGAAATTAGAAGTGAGGATTTTATTGAATTACAATGTAAAAAATTAGCTTTGGTTAAATATTTTGAAAGTTTATCAAATTAAATATACCCATTTCGGAAGCGTCAAATATTGTTATACTGTTAATTTTTTTGACTGCTATCCAACAAGACAAGATGCTATTGAAGGAATAAATAGGCTCAAATTTAAAAAACAATTTTACGAATTACTATGGACATATCGGCAAACGACCTAACAAAATGGGCAAAGAAAAACCTTGAATACGAGGGATTTAGATTGAATAGGGTAAATAATATTCCATACGGAAAGCGTAAAGGAACAATAGAAAAGGGATGGGCAGATCTTCAAGGTTACAATCATAAAGGTATTTATGCAGCTATTGAAGTTAAAAAAATAGGCGATAAATTAAGTCCAGAACAAAGGGAACGATTAAAAGATATATACGAATGTGGTGGAATAGTTTATATTTGTACTGAAATAGAAAGCAAACCCGCATTAGTTGAATGGTCAAAAATGAAATTTTAGCGCAGTATTGGACTTCAAAAGAAGTCAACGAAGCATTTGATAAGATGCATCCAGAGGAATTGCGATATGATTTAAAGGCAGAAGTTTTTTTAGTTCTTTGCGAAATGGAAGATGAAAAATTAGTAGGTTTGTATAATAGGAATGAGTTAAAATTTTACATAGTTAGGATTATGCTCAATATGATTAAAAGCGACCGAAGTACTTTTTATAAGAATTACAGGAATTACACGGAGTTTGTGGATCAGGATTTTGTTTCAGATGATTACGATAAGAGTATTTTTGATAAGTTGGAAGCAAATATGGACGGGCTGCATTGGTATAACAAAGAGATTTTAAAATTATATGCTATTGACTTTAAAAAGAACGCTAAAGAACTAAGCCGTAAAACAGGCATTCCTTATATGTCAATCATACGAACAATAAATAAAACCAAAAAACAAATGAAAACAAATATTAGAAAATGATTTTATCAATTATAACTGCTATCAGTGCGTCATTATTTTTTATTGAGATTCATAACCTACAACATAAATGGGGAATTAATTTCAAGCCCTTTAATTGTGGAAGTTGCCTGGCTGCGTGGCTTGCGCCAATACACTATTTCTTGCCTGAATTAATCCAGAATATTACAAGTATAATGTTTATAGCGGGATTCTTAGCACCAATAATAACTAAATTAATGTGGTCATTATGGAAATAAAACAAGAGCATAGGGAATGGCTTACGGCTAATATAAACAATTATGAGTGCGCTAAAAATGGGTATATTAGAAATCTTGAATTAGATGTCTTAAAAATGTACGAGCATATTTATAGGACGTATTTAGATCCTAATTATATCGTATCAGTATGGTGCGGTGCTTGTAAGTTCGAAATGGTTATGCGATTATATCAATGGTTTGAAAAACAATAATATGGCAAATTTTATACATCCGACCGCCATCATAGGCGATAATGTTATCTTAGGGGATAACAATTACATAGGTGCTTATTGTATTATAGGCGATCCCGCAGAACATAAAAAGTATTGGCTGCAACCAAAAGGAAAAGTAATTATAGGAAATGGAAATACGATTACAGGCTTAGTTACAATTGACGCAGGAACAGAAGATATTACAACGATTGGAAACAATTGCTTTATAATGAAGCACGCGCATATAGGACACGATTCCCATATTTGGGATAATGTTACGATAAGCTGCGGAGCAAAGATTGGCGGACATTCTATTATAAAAGAATATTCAAACATAGGATTAAACGCCGTATTGCATCAGTTTACAATTATTGAACAGGGTTGTATGATTGGCGCAAGTGCTTTTATAAAAGGATCAACAGAGGAATTTAGTAAATACGCGGGCGTGCCTGCAAGAAAAATAGGAACAAATGAATATAGCCGTAATCTTATTAACCCTAAATAGAAACGACTTAACAAAGCGCGTTATTGATCAGAACTTTTTTAATTCTGGATATGATGCCGATTGCTTTTTAGTAGACAATGGAAGCGATCAAGTACCTTATGATTTATATAATTGGGCAAATTGCAATGTAGGAAATAAAAGAGGCATAAGCGCGGGAGTGAATGCAGGGCTTAAAATGACAAGAGGATATGACGGGGTATGCTTATTAGCAAATGATATTTTACTACCTACCAATTGGCTTAAAAATTGGGTTATGTTTGCGAAAAAAGTACCAAAAACAGGCATTATTGGAATACATTGCGTTGAGGAATTGCCACCATTAGTTGACGGGATTCATAAAACACATACGCCATTTGGCGATAATTTTATAACAAGGGAATTGATTAATGCGATTGGAGGGTACAATACCGAATATGATCCATACGGAATGCAGGACAGGGATTATGCAGAAAGGGCTACTATTGCAGGATTTACTAATTACTATATTCCAGATCTAAGAAGCGATCATATCGGACACGATGTTGGCAATGGCACAGATTACAGGGCTATGAAGGACGCAAGCCTACAAAGGGCGCAGGCGGTTTGGGAAAAATATCAACCTATATATCATACAGAAAAAAAACTTAGATGCGAATTTTAGCTATAACAAGCAAGCAAAGCGGGGTTGGGTATCATAGGATAATGATGCCATTAGTTAATATGAAAAAAGATTATTGCTTAATTACTGATACGTTAAGTGAGGAAGTATTTGAGGGGAACTTTGATATTGTAGTTATGAATAGGATGCTTGCTAACATAACGCCAGAGCAAATGATTGAATGGCGCAAAAAGTATGGCTTTAAGTTAATAGTTGATAATGACGATCATTGGCAGCTTGATCCTTCGCACATACTTTATCAGCACTATATTACAAATCAGATACCAGAACAGATTGTAAATTGGATTCAGATAGCAGACCTTTGTACTTGCACCCACGATAGGTTGGCAGAGGAAATTTACAAGCACAATACAAACGTCGAAATATTGCCAAACGCCATTCCATACGGCGAGGAACAATTTATCGTAGATAAAAAGCCTTCGGATCTTATCAGGTTGTTTTGGTCAGGATCAGGAACGCACGGAAGGGATTTGGAAATACTACGCAATCCAATGAAGCGTATAAACTTTCCTGTAAGGACAATCATAGCGGGGTATAATGAAGGGGAAAAACATATTTGGGATAATATGATTTGCGCTTTTACAAATGGCTTAAAGTTAAAGCCTACGATATATAACTACAATCCTGTAACGGAATATATGGCAGCTTATTGTGATTCAGATATTAGCCTTATCCCTTTGGTGGATTCTAAGTTTAATTCAATGAAATCCAATTTAAAGGTATTAGAAACGGCTTCTAAAAAGAACCCTGCTATCGTAAGCAATGTAAATCCTTACAAGGGCTTTTATCCCGCCTGCCACGTCAATAGTCAAAAGGATTGGTATTATTGGATCAAGCTATTAACCCACGATCAGGCAGCACGGACGCAATACGGGAATGACCTTTATGACTATTGCAATAAGAACTTTAACTTGCACGTAGTAAATAAGCAGCGCTTTGCTATTTATAATAAACTAATAGGAAATGCCGGTAATTAAATGCTCAAACGGGAAATACAGAATTGGATCAGGTGCTTGCATCTTTGATACAGAGGAGAAGGCTCAAAGCGTATGGGCTGCAATCAGGGTTTCAATGGTGGATAGTTACAATGATTATCCAGAGGCGGCAAAGGCAAACGCGCGCAGGGCTTTAAATATCAAAAAAGAAAATGATCGAGGTTGCGGAACTTTAGTAGGTTGGACAAGGGCTAATCAAATAGCTAAGGGCGAAAATATATCAAGGGAAACAATCGCCAGAATGTCAAGTTTTGAAAGGCACAGGGAGAATAGCAAGGGCGATCCTAAGAATGATTGCGGTGCTTTAATGTGGTTAGCTTGGGGCGGAGACGAGGGCGTTACTTGGGCGCAAAGGAAACTTGCGGAAATAGATAAACAAAAATTTGCAGTAGGCGTAGCTCATTACACAATAGATGGCGTATTATGGACAGGCGAAACACACAAAGACGCATCAGGAAGATTAATGACAGGCGCGGTGCATACAGAAGATTCCGAGTACCTGTACCATAAAGAAGATTTAGCAGAGGTTGGCGAAAGGGGTGGCATCAAGGCAAGCCCAAAAGCACCGAAGTCAGGAACTAAAAACCCTAATCCAAAAGGCGAAGGAAGTGCGAAAGGGGATGCAAGCGGTAAAAGGGGAGCAGAGGTAACGGCAGAGCAAGAAAAGACATTACAAGATAAGGCAAAGGAATTTAACGATAAGGAAAGCAATACCAAATACGGCAAGGCAAATTTAGGCGCATTAAAGTCAGTATTTCAAAGAGGATTAGGCGCGTATAATACAAGCCGTTCCCCATTGGTTAGATCAGCTTCACAATGGGCTTTTGCAAGGGTAAACGCATTCCTGTATTTGTTAAAGAATGGCAGACCGCAAAATTCAAAGTACACTACCGATTATGATTTATTGCCTAAAGGACATCCAAAAGCAGAAAAATAAAAAAGCACGTTAAAATATATCTGGATTATTTTGGTTACGGAATAGAGGACTTTATTCCTTGCGAGGCTTGCGGATCAAAGGCAGTTGACATTCATCACATAGACGCAAGGGGAATGGGCGGATCAAACAAGGCGGATACGATTGAAAACTTACAGGCATTATGTAGGCAATGCCACGTTGTAATGGGGGATACAAAGACGCACTATGATTATTTAAAAGAGATTCATAATAAAAAAATAGATGGCAAAGGTTAAAAGTGATTCAAAAAAGGTTAATTTTGGCAAAAGAAAACGAGGACACGCTAAGAAATCCTTTAACAAACATAGCCAAAGACCTAAAGCATATAGAGGTCAGGGAAGATAAATCAAAAACCTATGATAAAAAAAGTCAAGATCACGGAAGTAATTGCAAACCCTAACAATCCCCGTTTAATTAA
>Ga0181359_1000295_pt1 | contig 10645 bp, 17 predicted proteins | sample Fa13VDMM15SD_FD_141229 | JGI IMG/M metagenome (GOLD analysis project Ga0181359, IMG submission 141229) | Freshwater viral communities from Lake Michigan, USA - Fa13.VD.MM15.S.D | ecosystem: Environmental > Aquatic > Freshwater > Lake | place: USA: Michigan | collected 2013-09-24 | reverse complement strand
CAACAGCTCCTCAAAATTCTACCGAAAGAGGATCCAGACTTTGCTCGCATACAAGAAGAGACACGCGATGAGTGTATCAGCATGTTTTCTCGTGTGGTCGAGCAAGAGAAAAGTTGGGCATCTTACCTTTTCCAGAACGGTTCAATGATTGGTCTAAACGAAGAGCTTCTTTGTAACTATGTCGACCATATTGCGGCAAAGCGTATGGGTGCCATCGGACTCAATGGTAAACCTGGCGCGAATCCTTTGCCATGGACACAGAAGTGGATTTCAGGTTCTGATGTACAAGTTGCACCGCAAGAAACAGAAATTACTAGCTATGTCATTGGCGGAGTCAAAAAAGATGTTGATGAAAACACGTTTAAAGGATTTACGCTATAATGGATTGGATTACTTGCCCTTCGTGTGACGAAGAATTTAAAATAATTACTGAGAGTACAACTCTGCCTGAATATTGCCCATATTGTTCTGCTGAACTCAATCTTGAAGATCCATTTGACGAAGAATATGAAGAATAAATAGATCTTTCTCCTAATGGAATGTGATCTATGTGGTTATACGAAGACAAAGAATTTACTGAAGTCGAAGATTATTATGGCTTCATATATCTCATCGAAAACTTAGTCAACGGTAAGAAATATATCGGTCGTAAGTATCTGACCAAAGCCGGATACAAAACTGTCAAAGGCAAACGAAAGAAGCTTCGCGTAGAGTCCGATTGGCGAGACTACTATGGATCTTCTACTTCCCTCAAAGAAGATATTGATCTCTACGGAAAAGATAGCTTTCGTAGAACGATCTTAAGACTCTGTAAGGGTCGCGGAGAATGTAATTATTTCGAAACGAAATATATATTCGATACAGATGCTATCTTAGATCCTCAATATTATAATAGTTGGGTATCGTGTAAAATTCAAACAAGCCACGTCAAGGCTTTACTTTTCAACCCCGAATAGGAGAATTTATGAGGTGGGTAAGGTACTAGAACACAAGCATTTGATTGTAAGAGCAGAGCTGAACAATCCTCCACAATGCACCACAGCAATTAATGCGTGGATGCATCGACTAGTAGAAGCAATCGATATGAAGGTCCTGATGGGTCCTTATTCTGTTTACTCAGATATGGTCGGCAATCGCGGTTTGACTGCAGTCACTATTATTGAGACGAGTCATATCGCTCTTCATGTTTGGGATGAGTGCGAACCTGCGCTTGCTCAATTAGACGTCTATACCTGTAGCACACTAAATATTGATGATGTGTTTAAAGCTATTGAAGTTTGGAGCCCTACAAAAGTTGAGTATAAGTATATAGACCGAGAAAACGGGTTGACATTAATTGAGAAAAATGAGGTGTTATAATGGGTAAGAAAAGAACGCGTACGAAGGTAGTATCAAAAGGCCAACGTCGCTCGATCGTGGCTGGCGTGAAAGAAGTTCGTCAAGATCGCAGCGAAGGCGAAAAGGCCTACAATAAGCTCAAAGCTTGGCGCAAAGGCCAAAATCCGTGGATTACTGTTCCTGGTCCACAGTCTAACATGCGCTTTATTAAAGTGCGTGCGAACGGTGTTTGGGGTAATCCAAAAAATCGATCAACAGGTATTTACAGCAAAGCGACAAGCGATGAATAAGAACATTCTAATCTATACGAAAGACAATTGTCCATTCTGTGTACAAGCAAAAAACTTGTTTACAAATAAAGGACAACAGTATATAGAGAAGAAGATAGGAAAAGATCTTACACGCGAAGAGTTTATGGAAAGCTTTCCGGACGTAAGAACAGTTCCTTTCATTATAATTGACACAGAAAAGGTAGGTGGTTATGACAAACTCATTGAATGGTACGACAGACCAGAACGAAGCTTCTTGGCGGAATGAATACCTGAAAGGTATTCTTCAAAATGGAATCGCAAATGTTACCTTCGTAAAGAAGGATGGCACAGAACGAGTTCTTCGGTGCACTCTGTCTCCGACAGAACTTCCAGCGCAAACTGATCTTGAAAAAGCTTTTAAACAACAAAAGACTCCAAATCCAGACGTGCTCGCTGTATGGGATCTCGAAAATCTGGGATGGCGTTCATTTCGTTATGACTCAATCATTGGATTCAATATAGAACCATGATCTACATGGTAGATATTGACCAGACTATCTGCCTGACTCCTTTTATGGATGGAAAGCATCGTTATGATCTTTCCATCCCATTCAGGCAACGTATTGAAGAGATAAATAAACTATACGATCAAGGCCATACTATTAAGTATTGGACTGCTCGTGGTTCAGGATCGGGAATCGACTGGACAGAACTCACTACACAACAACTAAATGACTGGGGCTGCAAGTTCCACGAAGTTAATCTAGGAAAGCCATCATACGACGTATGGGTCGATGACAAGGCTATCAGTGATAAAGATTTCTTTGCAATTGCAGACCGGTCTATCTTTCCAGGATTTGATGATGAGTAAAACTATATTAATTACTGGCGGTGCTGGGTTTATTGCCCATCACGCCATCGAAAAGATTTTAAATGAAACCGATTGGAATATCGTAACACTTGACCGACTTGATTTTTCTGGCAACCTGAACCGTCTAAAAGAAATCGTACAAGATGATTACTTTGGTCGTGTTAAAGTTGTTCACCACGATCTTAAAGCAGAACTGAATCCTCAGATCCGCTCGTTAATCGGCAAAGTAGACTACATTGCTCACCTTGCTGCTGGTTCACATGTTGATCGTTCCATTGATTACCCAATGGAATTCATCCTTGATAACGTTGTAGGTACAGCAAACATCCTTGAGTTTGCAAGAACACAAGACAACTTAGAACGGTTCATTTACTTCTCTACAGATGAGATCTTTGGTCCAGCACCTGGTGGAGTCAAGTATAAAGAAAACGATCGATACAACTCAACTAATCCATACTCAGCTTCGAAGGCAGGTGGTGAAGAGCTAGTTGTTGCATATGAGAATACTTATAAACTCCCAGCAATCATCACCCACACAATGAACGTATTTGGTGAGCGCCAGCATCCTGAAAAGTATATTCCGATGTGCATCAAGCGTGCACGTGATGGTGAAGTTATAACTATTCACTCGAATGCTGAGAAGACTAAGGCTGGTTCACGTCATTACATCCATGCTAAAGATGTGGCTGATGCACTAATGTTCCTTCTGCCTTATGATGTCTCAGGTCTTGAACATGACTATGGTGGTGCCAGGTGCCAGAAGTTTAACATTGTCGGTGCAACCGAACTTGATAACCTTGAGCTTGCCAGTATGATTGCAAACATTCAAGGCAAACAACTAAACTACGAGATGGTAGACTTCCACTCGCAACGTCCTGGCCATGACCTTCGTTATGCGCTTGACGGCAGTAAGATGAAGAATATGGGATGGGAACCTGCACCGGTTTATCAACGACTTGAAGAGGTTGTTAACTGGACTCTCAATAATGAAAGGTGGCTAACACTATGAATGAAGATCTAATTGAACTAAAAGCCAGGAGTATTTAATGAAGAATAACTTTGATTTGATTGAAACTAATGAAGTTGGTAAGAATGCCCGCGGTGGTACAGAGATGTACATGGAGTTTGTTTATGATGGCACTGTGCCACGTGAACTTCTTGAGCAAGTTCACATCACTCCTAGTCGTTTCCGTAAGTTTGAACCTGAAAAGATTCGTATTTGGTTTGAACACAATCTTCCAAACGATCCAGAAAGCAGTCGACTTAAGGATCCAAAGTTCCGAAATGACTTTCATAAGATTGTATTTCTATCTAACTGGCACTATCAGCAGTTTCAGAATAAACTAGATCTTCCTTTTGATCACCGGTCAACTGTCATTGAAGGCGGTTTTTTCCCACTAGTTGATTACGATATTTTTACCAAGCCAACAAATAAAATTAACATTGCATACTTTACTACACCACATCGTGGTCTAGAGATCCTTGTTCCTGTATTTCTAAAGCTTGCCGAACATAATCCGGATATTCATCTCCATGTCCATTCATCATTTAAGATGTATGGTTGGGACGCACGCGACGAACATTTTGAACCACTGTACAAAATTTGTCGTGAGCATCCACAAATCACATATCATGGATTCACTGAACACAGTAAACTACAGACTATGATCAAGGATTATCATATCTTTGCATATCCTAATATCTGGCCTGAAACGATGTGCCGTGCAGTATTAGAAGCAATGAGTGCTGGTATGCTTTGCGTTCATCCTAACCTTGCTGCTCTGCCAGATACAACAGGGTGCTTGAACTTCATGTATGATGGTACAATAGATCCGCAACTACATGCTAATCGCTTCTGCGGTGTGTTGGATTATGCAATCCAAGCAATTCGCGCTAATAGTGATTCAGTAAAGAACAATTTACTCTTTAACAAGATGTATGTTGATCGTCGTTATAATATTGATTTAGTTCATAGTAAGTGGACTGGATTGCTTACGTCCTTGGTTGATCAGTATCCAACTGTAGAATCACGTAGGCAGGCAAGTCAGACTTCTGTGTCGTTTACATACAATACAAATCCGAGATAATCAATGTTAGTTACAAAGACCCCGCTTAGAATATCCTTCTTTGGTGGTGGTTCAGACATTCCAGCCTTTTATGATAATCATGAAGGCTTGGTTGTTTCTACTGCAATAAATACAAACATCTATCTTGCAATCAACAAGTGCTTTCCTAACCATCTTAAAATCATTTGGTCTAAGATTGAGTTAGTATCTGATGTTGAGCAAATTAAGCATAACATTGTACGGGAATGCCTCAAGTACTTTGAGCTTACATCCCATATGGAAATCTGTTCCTTCTCTGACATTACGTCAGAGGGGACAGGTCTCGGCTCGTCGTCAACATTCACTGTTGGATTAATTAATGGTCTTCATGCACTCAAGAGCACCAAGCTCTTGAGTCCTAAGGAATTGGCCGAATTGGCATGTTTTGTTGAGATCCACCTATGCAAGCAACCTATTGGCAAACAAGACCAGTATGCAGCTGCATATGGTGGATTTAATGCCATCTACTTTAATAAGACAGATATTGAGGTCCGGCCTATTCAAGCTGATCCAAGTACGCTTCATGAACTAAACAATAATTTGTATATGTTTAATACTGGTCGCACTCGTAAGACAAGTTCAATCCTCAAAGATCAGATTAGTAACATCAAAACTAGCAATGCTTCTGATATAACTAAGACAATAGTTGACCTTGCCAAAGACTCTATTAAACTTCTAGAGAATCGTAAGGTTGATGACTTTGGTAAGCTGTTAGACGAGACATGGCAGATTAAGAAGACTCTTGCCGCTAACATCTCTAATCCTGATATTGATGAGATGTATGATCTAGCAATGAAAAATGGTGGACTTGGCGGTAAAATTCTAGGTGCAGGTGGCGGTGGATATTTACTGGTCTATTGCCCAGATAAAAAAAAGACTGAACTCTTAACCGCAATGGAAAACTATGAGCGTTTACCTATCAAGTTTACAAACCAAGGATCAACGGTGGAAATGAGATCATGAGTTATTTTTATGAATATAAGTTAAAAATTCAACAGGCACTTGATAATATTGACGTTGAGTCTATTGAAGTGTTTAAGAACCGTCTATGTGATTTCTATTCAACAAAAAGACCAATTCTTGTTTGCGGCAACGGCGGTTCGGCTGCAATTTCTGAACATCTATCATGCGATCATACAAAGGGTATTGGTATGGATACACACCTATCACCTTTTGTAATCTCACTGCCATCAAATGTTTCTATTACAACAGCAATCGCAAATGATATTGGATACGACCATGTCTTCTCTAAGCAGATTGAATGGTATCCTAGAAATATGTCAGCGGTGTTTGTAATCTCATCAAGTGGCAATTCACCAAATATTATTAACGCACTTAAAGCAGCTAGAGCCAAAAATTATGTTACTTTTGCTATGGTTGGCTTTGATGGCGGTGCAGTAGTTGACGAAGACCTTGCTGACTACATTATTCATGTTAAATCAAATAACTATGGTGTAGTAGAAGATTGCCACCAAATCATTATGCATTGCATTGCACAAGATCTTAGAATTTCTAATACAGATTTAGATACATTAAAACTATGAGGTTTAAAATGACAAAGTATTTTATTACAGGTTGCGCCGGTTTTATTGGTAGTACAATGGTAGATACCTTGCTAGCACAAGGACATAAGGTTGTTGGTTATGATAACTTTGCTACAGGACGTCCCGAGTTCTTAATAGAAGCAAACAAGAATGTAAATTTTGAATTCTTCGAAGGTGACATTCAAAATCTAGAATGGATGAAGGTGGCAATGGAAGGATGCGACTTTGTATTCCATCTTGCAGCTAATGCTGACATTCGATTTGGTACACAACACCCAACCAAAGATTTGCTTGTTAATACAATTGGCACATCAAATGTTTTAGAAGCAATGCGATCTCTTGGGATTAAAAAAATTGCTTTTGCATCATCTAGTGCAATGTATGGAGATTCTCCAATTATTCCAACACCTGAGAGTATTTCAACTCCGATTCAAACCTCATTCTATGGCGCATCAAAACTTGCCGGTGAAGGATTGATTCAAGCTTATGGTGCAGCATACAATTGGGATACGTATATGTTCAGATATGTCTCTATCCTAGGCCCGCGATATACCCATGGTCATGCCTATAACTTTTCATTGGCACTACGAGACGACCCATCATATCTCTATGTTCTAGGTGGTAAGGCACAACAAAAGTCGTATCTTGATATTGATGATTGTGTTCAGGGTATGCTGACTGCCATCGAGAAGGGCGAACCGAATCAAATCTATAACATCGGCAATGATGAGTACTTTACCCTTCAACAATCGGTTGACACTATCATTGAACTAACCGGCACAAAACCTCGGGTCGAGTGGTCAGGCAATGAGCGCGGTTGGATTGGTGATAGTATTATAAACATCCTTGATATCACCAAACTCACGGCGCTTGGGTGGAAGCCAAAGTATTCCATTTATGAGTCATTGAACCGTACGATCAATTGGTTGAATGACAACGATTGGATTTTTGAAAAACGTGGCGCGTTATAAACACGGCCGCAAAAATAACTGTGTACAAATTATCAAAAGTGTGGTAGGTTGAATAATGCAACAAGGAAACTACAGAGGGTAAACATGGTCATTAAGGTAAAAGCTAAACCCAAACAGATCTCTCGTGCGGCTATTCGGTCGATCGATGACAAAGCTTATGGTTCTGAGCCTATCGTAATTACACACTTCAGTCAAGCACTCAATTGGTATAACTACATGGCATCTGATGATCAGTCGCGTGACTGGTTCTTCGCTTATGCCAAGAAGAATTATACCAAGGACCAACTCGCCCTCTTGCGTAAGTTGCCAAAGTGGAAGATTTCCCAAACTCTTGGTAACATCGCTCGCATTCTCCTCAATGGTAATGTCTTGCCGCAGAAGAATCTTGACTACTTCAATGATAATGTCAAGAAGCTTCTTGTGGCAGCCAGTCAGATTGTTGAAGAAGTCGAAGATGCTCCAAAGCCTGTCGTCGACATTCAAGCTCGCATTCGTGAGAAGGCCAATTACATCATTACGAGTCTCGAAGAAGAACTCGATAATGTTATCGATGGCAAAGAATTCTCGATGTACACTTTCTGTCAAGCGAACGAACTAAACGCTCAGATTCTTGGCATCGTGGCTGACTACTATCGTCCTCAATACGAAGAAATCATATCGAATGACGAGCAAGTTCAAGAAGCCTTTGGCAAGCGTCAAAAGTTTTGGATTAATTTTTGGCAGAGTTTCTTCGATGACATCGATCGTTATGTAAATAATAAGAAGGCTGTCAAGATTCGCAAGCCACGCGAGAAGAAAGCAAAGTCCGCAGTTGATCTGGTCAAGAACCTTAAATATCAGAAGGAAGAGCCTTCACTCAAGATTGTCTCTGTTCATCCAGCCGAGATCGTAGGATGTACACAGCTATGGATTTACAATACCAAGTACAAGAAACTGAGTCGATATGACTCGGTTGGTCCAGCTGGAATCCAAGTGAAGGGCACTACCTTGATTGGTTATGATATCGAAACTTCTACAAGCAAAAGCTTGCGAAAGCCAGATGTTTCTATTCAAGCATTGCTTGGTGCAGGCAAAGTCAGCCTACGCAAGTTCATGGACGAGATCAAGACTGTAGAGTCAAAGCCTAACGGCCGAATCAATCAAGATACCATTCTATTAAGGGTTGTTAAATGACAGACAACGTAATCTTATTTCCAGGCTTTCGTCGAGAAGACGCGCCACCTCAAAACATCGAAGAAATTCATGATAAGGTGACTCAGACTCGAAAAGAACATGTGGCTGGAGTTATGAATGACATGATTCCTGATGTAATTAATATGTTCGGAGCGTATGGTGTAGATATCAATGACGATAAATATGTAAAAGATGTCGCCCTAGTTATGGAAGGCATCAAAGCTTTATTACACCGACAGTATAATCTTGAACATCCATTTCATAATATATCTGACAACATATTTGAATTTAAATATAATGAAGACAATACAATCGAATATACATATAATTTACCCGATGAAGAGTGAGAAACTAAAATGATTATTATGGACCTTTCACAGGTTATGATTTCCAATCTAATGATACAACTTGGAAACCACACGAATGCAGATATCGAAGAAGATCTTTTACGACATATGGTTCTCAATTCAGTGAGAGCTTATAACGTGAAGTTTAAGAATGAGTTCGGAGAGATGATTATTGCGTGCGATGCTGGTAATAACTGGCGTCGCCAAGTATTTCCTTATTACAAAGCCAATCGTCGGAAGAATCGTGAAAAGTCCGAGATCAACTGGAATTCTGTATTCGAGACTCTGAATAAAGTTCGCGATGAACTCAAGGATTACTTTCCTTATCGAGTCATTCGCGTCGATGGCGCCGAAGCCGATGACATTATCGGCACTCTTGCACAAACCTATGGTAATACCAACGAGAAGATCTTGATTCTTTCTGGTGACAAAGACTTTGTGCAGCTACAAGCTTATATGAACGTACAGCAGTTTGATCCTGTGCAGAAGAAGTGGCGCAAGACAAACGATGTCGATAAGTTCATGAAAGAACACATCATTCGCGGCGATGCTGGCGACGGTGTTCCTAACTTCTTGTCAGCAGATGACACGTTCGTCGTTGGTGCCAGACAGAAACCTATTAGTCAAAAAAAATTAGATCAGTGGCTCGTATCAGATCCAAAGGAATTCTGTGACGAGAAGATGCTGCGTGGTTACCTTCGCAATCAGCAGCTCGTTGATCTTAACTTTATTCCTCCTGATATTAAGAAGGAAGTGCTCGTGCAGTACGAGCAGCAAGCTGGTAAAGGAAGGGATAAACTCTTCAACTACTTTATCGACCGTCGTCTTAAACTCCTATTAGAAAGTATTAACGAGTTTTAATATGCAAAGAACATTAGCGATCTCAGAGATCCTTGATTTAGTCAAGGAAGCCAAGGATGTACAGACAAAGGTTTCTCTCCTTCGTCAGTATGACAATGAAACACTACGGTATATCCTTGAATTGGCATTCCATCCGAATGTAGGATGGTGGCTACCAGAAGGAGCTCCTCCTTATAAACCGAGCGAAGTGCTCGACACTGAAGGAAGACTCTATCAAGAGGCACGCACACTTCCTCTTTACCTCAGCGGCAATCGTCCTGATATTAAACAAGTTCAGCGCGAAATGCTTTTCATCGGTCTTCTTGAATCTCTTCATCCGAAGGATGCAAATCTTTTGATTGCAGTCAAGGATAAGAAAATCAAGGGACTTAACACCGCAACAATCAACGAAGCTTTTCCAGGGTTAATTCCAAATGAGCAACACGGTTAAGCGTTTTAGAAAATATAATGAAGAATATGACGATTCGAAAAATACATCATACGATCATCGTCAGCATTTGAGTGAGAAGCGGCTTCGAGCTGCCCTTCGTTCTAAGACAAAAAGTACATTGTTAGATCTGATAGAAGATGAAGATTATTGATGCCTATATACGAATTTAGACTCAAAGAAACTGGAGAAGTTTTCGAGGAATTCTTTAACTATCAACAGAAAAGAGATTTCCTCGACGACAACCCCGATATCGAAGAGATTATAGGCGCTCCTAATTTTGTATCAGGAATAGCAGGTGTGACTCATAAGAATGACTCAGGCTTTAACGACTTACTCAATAGAATCGGTAATGCCAACCCATATTCTCCACTCGGTCAGCAGCACGGTGACAAAGATATTAAAAGTACCAAGATCAGAGATGCAGTAAGTAAAGCTCGAAATAAAAAATAAGGATAGCTAGTGGAAACACAACATAGACTTACGAAGAGAGAAAAAAGAATCGCTAGACAAAATGGTGACACTCAAGAAGGACTAACATTTAAGACTCAAAACTTTAACTTAAAGAATATCAATCCACTCACAGAAAATCAGCGTATTGCATTCGATGCTTTTGATGATGGAAAACACTTGATGTTACACGGTATGGCTGGTACCGGTAAAACCTTCCTCGCTCTTTCGAAATCTATTGACGCACTGATGTCAAATAAAGGTGTACAAAATAAGATTTACATTGTAAGATCGGTAGTACCAACAT
>Ga0181359_1000290_pt1 | contig 10695 bp, 21 predicted proteins | sample Fa13VDMM15SD_FD_141229 | JGI IMG/M metagenome (GOLD analysis project Ga0181359, IMG submission 141229) | Freshwater viral communities from Lake Michigan, USA - Fa13.VD.MM15.S.D | ecosystem: Environmental > Aquatic > Freshwater > Lake | place: USA: Michigan | collected 2013-09-24 | reverse complement strand
CGCTATTGACGCTGGCATGAAAGGTGTAGCAGATATACAGGCTTACTGTGTGTATATGGCTATACATGACACGATTATTGAAACACTCAATGAACTAATGGAGGAAGCAGCATGACAAATAGAAATAAGGCGCTCGTAATTAGAAAATGCGTTGAATGTAAGCGCGAGTTTGACATGCTTAACGAGGTAGATGCTGACGAGTGGCTCTACGGACACGATTGTGAAGCAGTATGACATGCGACAAGTGCCACAAAATTCCTGAGGGGGATTTTTGGACGGTAAGCAGTACGGACGGTAAATACTGCTACACGTGCGCGACAGAAATCGAGTATAAATAAGGTGGAGTGGATGGATAAAGCCTTATGTCGGGAAGTTGATTATGAACTATTTTTCCCCGACGGGGGAGGTAATAGCGCAACAGCAAGGAAAATATGCAATAGGTGTGAGGTCACGACTCAATGTTTGGACTTTGCTCTTAGATTCCCCAACATGATTGGTATATGGGGTGGAACAACGGAAAGACAGCGTAGGTCTATGCCTAAAACTATTAAGGAGAAATAAAATGCTGCATTTAAAGAGTCACTACGAAGTAATGTCAGATGAGGCTTGGTCATGGTCGCTTACTAACGGTAACCCTAACGATAAGGCTGAATGTGGATTTATTCATGCTGGTAGTTGCTGCTCTTGCTGCTGCTAATCCGCGCTCGCGAAGCCTTATTAACGTAGTAATTCGTCATGTGTTTGATGTAACGCTTTAATTAGTGTATAGTATGTTAAGTAATCAACCAAACAAGGGAGAAAAAATGTTAGACACCGCAATTATCACAGAAGAAAATATCGCATCTATTCCGTTCTATCTTGGTTACGAGCCAGAGGAATCAGTATTCGCTGTATGGCTCAACGAGGACAAGGGCATGGTTCTGGCGCAACGCTGCGACCTATCAGACTTCGACAAACCTGACTTTGCTAAGTCTTTTGTGGAAGCATCTTCAAGTGTTGAGAAGAGTCACGCTCTTATCTTGACCTATTCGACAAGAAAAATGTCCGAATTGTACCCATTTGTTGATGATCTTGGGCACGAAATAGAAATGGCAGGCATGGAAGTAGAAGATATGTGTGCCGTTAATGGTGTTGAGTATCGTTCTTACTTTGCACCTAACGATGAACTAGACAATCAGCCTGCCATGATCGTTGAGTTGTCTATCATGGAAGACGTATCAGAAATGATGAGGCTTCGTGGATACACTATCGAAGATAAGTCTTCTATAGATGAACGGTACATGAACTCAGAAGATCATTACGAGCCATACGCTCAAAAACTAGAGGATTTCTTGAGTCTAGAGTCTCGTGATACCGATTACTATTCTGATGCTGCTATGGCCGTTTATTTTGGCGAGTTGCGTAAGACAAGCAGGACTCTAATCAGTATCTCTGTTTCCTTGCATGACCTTAAAGTCAGGGACAGGTTGCTATGGCATATCGCTAAGCAAGATTCTGAAGAAATCCGCATGGTACTTGACTTCTGTACTGACGTTATCAAGGTAACACCAACAGAGTTCTCTTCACCTATTTATACCGTTGCTGCTATATGTGCATGGCAATTAGGTAACGGTGCGCTGGCAAACGTACTACTCGGACATTCTTTCAAGGGTGATCCGTCATACGGTTTGTCTTTGCTTATCAAGGCAGCGTTAGAGCATGGTATTCACCCTAGTTTTTGGAAGGATTCTGTTCTTAGCATTGATCCTGAGGACATTTAATCTCCTGACCCCCCAGATGATGCCTCTTTGGGGGGTCAGGCCCAAACTTTAGGGACAATATGGTTATAAAACGATCAGATTATTCAATCTGTTATGTGTGTGATAAGCCTTTTATTCCCGGCTTCTATCGTAATCGTCAGTCTTGTGATGCTTGTTGGACTTTGATTCGTGATGGGGTTTGGACTGACTAGATGTTTGACTTAAATCATTATGTAGTGTATTATGTAGTTATCAGTCGGGCACATGCCCAAAAAACAAGGGAGAAGAAAATGGAAACAACAATAATTGCAGCACCAGAAATAACGCTACCAGCAGTAGGTAGTTGGGTGCGCGTAGAAGAACAGCAATACGGAACAACATGGGCACAAGGAGCAGTAGGTATGTACCTTGGTCATGTCACAAGAAATGGTGAAGAAATAGTCATGGACGTACACAAGCCTGAGTTCAACAGGTTTCTGTCAGGACCATCAGTAAATTACCCTTCACAAGGAAGAACGACACTAATCCGCGCTACCCGTTGGACTGTGGTAGATGACTTTATTCCACCAGTACCCCCTACATGGGAAGTTCTTGTTGGTTTGTCTCTTGCCAATGACAAGATTTACCATGATGCCCAATCAACCGTAGAAACTATTAGTGAATGTCTCATTGAGCAAGCAGAAAAGCGTCAATGGTGTGACGAGTTCGATAAACTAACTGATGATGTTAACGAGAGGCTTCCCAATTGGCTTCAACTAATGAAAAGGTCCAAGGAATACCTTGTCTCTTGGACAGAAACAGTCACCGTTCAAGTTCGTAGGTCAATGGCTATTGTTGCTGATAGCGAAGAAGATGCAGAAGAGTCGGTCAGAGAAAGTTGCGATAGTGCAGAACTGTATGAAGTTCAAGATGCCATAAATTGTGGCGCATGGGAATCAGACTGCGACTTTAATGATGTAGACATAGAACTTACCTGACCCCCTTGTGGTGGCCCCCCTGCGCTTCTATCGTGGGGGGGTCACCTATTTTTATGCCTCAGTATCCGCGCTCGCGAAGCCTATGACAGATAACTCGTTGGTTTGTTTTCTGGCTCGGTCACATATTTTGCATACTCTTTTTCCTGCTGGTGTTATCCGTGTTGTTTCTTCGGTGTACTCGTGGTCTTTGGGGCAATGTGTTTTGCGTCTATTGGCATGGTCTTGTCGTTTGGTGTTTTCGCTGCCGGTTACTTGCTCGAAGTGGTCTGGGTTGCAGCAAAGTCGATTGCGACATAGGTGGTCTAGTTGTAGTCCTTCGGTTATTTGTTGGTTTTTGTAGTGTTCCCAAACTATTCGATGGATTACTCGGTCGCTTTTTCCTGGGCCTGTCTTGTGTTTTCCGTATCCGTTAGGTGTTTGTGGGCCTTGCCATACCCAACAGTCGTCTTCTTTTTTGATTTGTCGGTTAATTCTTGCTAATTCGCTCGAATTTAGTCTCCATTTAGGGGGTGGCATGGTGTTCCTTTCGATATAACGCTTTATTTATGGTATGATACTACATGAGAGGAGATATATGACAGATGATAGATTAGCGCATTGGCTATCAGAATATCCAAAACTAATCGACGTGGTTCAGCGTTCACCTGAAATGGCAAAGTACCTAACTAGCAGGAGACCTAACCCAAAATATGTCAGACCAACAGTAAGTGAGGAAACATGGAAAAAAATAACGGAACAACTGAAGTAACTTTTACAGAGGATATTCCTCGAACACGCGTTCGACTTATTGACTGGCATGACGTTATGCGTCAGTTAGATGAGAGTTCCGTAACTAATCCGGGTGCTTGGGGTCGGGTAGGTGAGTTTGACCAGTCGGTCAGGACACACATTCGCGCTGGTCGTTATAAGCACATTGATCCTAAAAAATATGAAGTCACAACTAAAAAGATCGAAGGTAAATCACGTTCTCGCGCAGACTTGTACATGCGTAAGAGGGCTAGTTAATGCGGTTGCCTAAAAAAATTGACAGTTGGGAAACAATTCTCGCTAGGTTCATTGTTGCTAGTGGGCTTCCCTACTTTTCGTGGGACGGTAAAACCAAGCGTTTCAAAGGTGTGTCAGGGTGGAAGTTCACTCGGATAAGCCCTCGTAATCATGGTGGCTGGGTCAATGTGCCTGTTGCTTTTAGGCATGTAGAAAATAAAGATTCGTTACCTTTAATTGCGTTTCTCGCCTCTAAGGATAACGGTTCTTCTATTGACGACTCATACGTTTTGATGCGTTTGTCCACATTTGTCCCATTTTTAATTAACAAAATTGATAGTGATCCAGAACGACACATACGAAAGGAAAAGTAATGGGATTATCAACAGTAATTGGAGAGTTCGGGTTAGTAACTGACCCAGAAATCAAGTTTAGCGACAGCGGTAAGGCTTGGGCTAAGTTCCGTGGAGTCAACAAGGAACGTATTCGTGACTCAAGTGGTAACTGGACTGATGGTAAGGCCACGTTTATTGACGTTGTTTGCTTTGGTAAAGAGGCAGAGAACCTAACTGAGAGTGTTCTTAAGGGTGACTCAGTAATTGTTATCGGTAAGATGCAGCAGCGTGAATGGACTGATGATGAGGGCGCTAAGCGTGTTGCTTATCAGGTCATGGCTGACCTTATTGGACCCTCATTGAAGTGGACACCGGCTAAAACACCTAAGATTCTTGATAGTTCTGGTGTTGCTGCGGTAGAAGAAGCCTTCAATGCTACTGAGGTTGATTTACCGCCGTTCTAATAGTAAATTAGGTAGTCCCCAAGACGACGGGGTAGTTATCTTGGGGACTACTTACACAGTAGCGGCTGTGTGCAGGAATTATTGCATATTCGCTTCTGTCCGACAAGGAAGGAGCCAGTTTTGTCTATTAAAATTATGTCTTGGGTATGGGATAACTCTCCCTATGAGGGCAAGATGTTGTTAATTCACCTTGCTTTAGCAGACTTCGCCAGTGATGATGGTGTCTGTTGGCCTGCCCAAGATACTGTCGCTAAGAAATGTCGCTGCTCAACTGAAACGGTTCGCACTACCACTAGAACCATGCAGTCTGACGGTTACTTGTCTATAATTCAGGATTCTGGTGGCAGGGGGAAGAGTCACAAGTATCTTTTGGGTCAGCCCAAACCACTTGGGGTAAAAGAAAACCCCCAAACCATTTGGGTAAACCCCCAAACCAGCAAGGTTAATCCCCCAAATCCCTCCCCTAATAACCATAAAGAACCATTAGAACCATCAGTAGGTAGATGTCCTTATTGTAGAAAGAAGACTGCTGAAGGGAAGTCACACAACTGCTCGGCAATGAATCAACTAATAAGATAACAAGGAGAATCAAAATGTATTACTCAATGTCAAAAATCACACATGAAAAGATAGAAGTTGATTACCGGAAAGATAAAGAACTGTATATTTTTAAGTTTGGTAAGACTGGTGACGGATACCTAACTTTTACACAAGATGAGATGGAACACCTTTACAACGAGATGGGGTCTGCATTGATGCACCGACACTATTCGCAGAAGGAGGTTGATTCAGAATGGGAAAACTAAAAGACTTGTACTTGTCAGTAGACACACCACCGGAGGAGTCAGATGAGTAGCACAGAATGGCAGGACGCTTTGCTGTATCACGCAGTATGGGGAAGTGCCACAGAAGTTTTCTCTCAAGTATCCATAGATGATTTTGATCCCGGTGATCGACAGAATCTATTCTCAATCATGGAGAGAGGCTACTTAACTAACGAACTCAATCCTGCATGGCTCGGAGATGAGGTTGTAAGGGTAGGTAGACCGTCTAGAACCTTCGCGGTGAACATTATCACCAACGGGTTTACTGGAACAGTTGCGTACTACGCATCAAGACTCAGAGATGACACTGCTAAACGCTACGCAACAGCAACTCTTACTAGAGGATTACAAAGGCTTGGTTCCGCTGATGCCGTAACAGATGAGATCGTTATGGAAGTCAAGACGGAACTAGACCTAATGCCTAAGCCTTCACTAACCAATGATGACACTTGGACTATCGACGACATCATGGGCTTAAACATTGAGGAGTCACAGTTCACACTCCCAGGAATCCTTAAGCGCAACGAACGCCTAGTGCTTACAGGTAGCGAGGGTGGTGGTAAGTCTGTATTCGTTTATCAACTACTCACTGGCGCAGCGTTTGGTGTTGACACGTTCTCTCTCGAGAGATCAGAGCCTAAGCGTGTGTTGTTCATTGACGTTGAGAACAATGAGATGCAGACACGATCCAACCTAGACAAGATCGTTCCTGTACTCAGAGAGATAGCGCCTGATGCTGAACCTGAATGGCGATCAATGAAACGCAGGGTAATTGATCTGATGTCACCAAAGGACAGGACAGAAATTATTCGCAGAGTTATGCACTACTCGCCAGACATCCTGTACATGGGTACAGCGTACAAACTGACTGACGTTAGTGATGACACTCACCGTTCAGTACGAGCAATTCAATCTGTTGTTGACAGGATTCGACAGGAGGTTGACTGTTCAGTAATAGTTGAGCATCATGCTGGACACGGACACATGAACGACCGCAACAACATGAGACCAGAGGGATCGTCTTACTGGCTAAGGTGGCCGGACTTCGGTTACGGGATGCAACCTCTGGTAACTAACAATGGGAGAAGGCTTATGAAACTTTCTCCTTGGCGTGGCGATAGGGCTACTGACCGTAACTATCCTGTTGCAGTCAAGCAGTCTGACGTTATGCCGTGGACTCCTATTTATATTGATGAATGGGATGCAATTTACGCTGACAAATACGACAAATAACGAGGAGAATAAAATGAGTTACGCAGCAGATGGACCGTTAGAACCAAACTTCCCTGAAGAAGTATCAGAAACCTTTCTACAAGATGTGATGGGTTACAGAGCACTTGTTATCGGATGGTCAGATGACACATACACGCTACACATTTACAAACTGCTATCACTAAATGATGTAGACACTATCCAAGATGGTGAACTTACTTACGATTACTTCCCTGACGAAGAAAGAGTTCGGTTAATTATTGAAGAAACGCTTGAAGAAAGATTCGATAGGAGTATCGGATGACAACCTATCTCCCCTATGCAGGTACATCAGGCTGGAGTGGAACAGACACCAGTGAAGAACGTGCAAAAACTAACGATAGCAACGGAAAAACATCTGAAAAACAGGAATATACGCTAAGATCGCTATACAATGCAGGACATAACGGTATGACGTGGAAGGAGTTGTCGGAACAAACAGGGTGGCATCACGGCACATCATCAAGTGTGCTTAGCGTTCTTCACAAAGTTGAACGTATCTATCGGTTAAAGGAACGCCGAGGAGGATGCCGGGTCTATGTCTATAACGGTCCCGATTACTTAGACGGTAGGGAATACGACATGCAAGGCCGAAAGCCAAAGGAATGTCCCAACTGTGGGCACTCCCTATAACTCTAGGAGTAAACATGCTCAGTGCTTTATTGCTCGCTACTGCTATCGCAGTATCACCAGTACAAACATCAAATCAAGCGATTGGTTACGCTAAAAGTTCCTATCAAGGGGACTGGTACAGCCCTAAGTGGGAAGATGTACGCAAGTGCATCATGTATCACGAGTCGCGTTACAACTACAAAGCAGAAAACAAAACATCATCAGCGAGAGGTGCGTATCAATTTCTCGATCTTCAATGGAGAGATGGATTAGTTTGGATGATGTTAGACGAAGGTGGCAATACAAAAGAAATAAAATCTCTTCGTGATATACCTATCAATGAATGGAACCGCTACTACCAAGACCGTGCTTTCTTTACGGCTTGGAGACACGGTGAAGGTAAGAAACATTGGTCACTACAAGCACACAGGTGCTACTAAGGAGAGTAATGCTTAACCTAGATACATATGATCCAAAGCCAAAGCCAAGAGCAGTAGAAGACAGGTTCTGTCCTCACTGCGACAGCATTGGTTACCCAACTAACCATTACCTGTATCGCTGTTTCAACAATGAGTGCGGTCGTTACTGGTGAGTAACCCACAAAAAAACAAGGGAAGTGCATATGAACGATCTATTGTCAATTACCTTAGAGATAATGGTTACGACGCTGATAGGACTAGGGCTGGGTGGACTGATGACCGTGGCGATATTCATGGCATCACCAACTCTGAGGGGAAACCCTTCACGTTTGAATGTAAGAACCACAGAAGAGATAACCTTCCCGGTTGGATTGTGGAACTCGAACGTGAGATTGCTAACGCAGGAGGAAGCCTTGGTGTTGTTGTCCACAAGAAACACGGAACAACAAAACCTGAAGATCAATACGCCAGCCTTCCACTTGGGATGTTGGTGCAACTTATCAAGGAAGCAGGTTACAAATGATTAGCATGGTTTCAGGTAACGAAATGATTATCTTCTATGTAGGTCTAGGTATCGCTGTTGTCGTTGGTGTTATCTATGGGCTTATAACTAAATGAAGTTCTCTACCCGTATCAGAGAACACATAAAAAATAGAGCGCATGGTGCATGTGAAGTGTGTGGTTTTCGTATTGGGTACAGCGCACAGATACATCACAGGAAGCCAAGAGGAATGGGTGGAACTAAGTCTGAGGCTTCTGGGTCTATTAGTAACGGCCTATATGTCCACGCTAAATGCCACACCGTTATAGAAAGCAACCGGGAGAAGGCCATGTCTGATGGGTTTCTCATGTACCAGAATGATGAACCGGAGAATGTTCCGGTCAAGTTGTGGTATGGGTGGCATTACTTAAATGGTGACGGTACAGTTACGCCATACCAGAAGGAAGTTAAACGAGGGGAAGCGTTTCTTCCTTCTGGTTTAAAAACTTTTTCTAATGTCGAAGACGAAATCAAGATCGACAGTATCAAGGGGATTAAAAACCTTGTTCTCGGTGCTGTAAGCCCTGATGAATCTAATGACGGCACGTTGGCTGATTCCTAACTTAACTGATATTAAGTCGGTTGGGATATTTTTCATCTTTGCTTCATAGCAAACTTTCTTGAAAGACTTAGACAAGCGTTCGCTCATCTTCTCTGACGCTTTAGATAGGAATAGCATTTTAGAATCAATGTCATTCTCTTCATCTATACTGTCAAACATATTTGCAAGTGTGTCGGACATGAACGAGTCCTTGATATAAGACATGACTATATGGTACTATACGGATACAACAAAACAACAAGGAGTAGCGGATGTTAAATGAACAGCAGTATGAGCAATTACTAAAGCCCCTCAACCCTTCGCGTGTAGCAAAACGCCAAGGTGGAGGACGTAGCCTTTCCTACCTAGAGGCATGGGATGTAAAAGCCCACCTAAATAGGGTGTTTGGTTTCCTTAACTGGAGTTCAGACGTACAGGAATCAGCGCTCGCCTTTGAGGAGCAAAACGCTAAAGGTCAATGGCATGTAGGTTATAAAGTAACCCTCACGCTCTCGTTCCCTAGCGAACTATGTACCTATACGGAGTCAGCAGTTGGGTTTGCCAGCCTTCCATCTAGGGGAGAAGCGCATGACATGGCTATAAAAACTGCAGAATCTGATGCGCTCAAGCGTGCAGCGATCAATCTTGGTACTCAGTTCGGTCTATCCCTATACAATAACGGCTCTGTAAAGGACGTTGTGGGGGCTACATTAGACAAGGGTGTCTCTGCTACTACTAAAATTGTAGAGCCTGAGATAGCCGTTAATCCTGCGCCAGAGAGTGAAGAGGCACAGGTATGGATAGACGAAATTACTGCTGGTGTCACGGCTAAGGACGTACCAGTAATGCTTGATATAAAGAAGCGAATGACCGATAATGGAGTTAACGATTTAGTTTACCAAGGTGTCACGCTCAACAAATGGTTAGACAAAGGCATAGCCAAGATCAGCAGCAAATAACAAGGAGACTGAAATGGAATATGGAATAGCAATAGACGCAGCACTAAAAGCCTACATGGACAATTCATCACGATCCATGCAAGCAGCAGAGGGACGACTGGGGCCAAGCGACATAGGTTTCTGCCGACAAAAAGCAGCCCTAATGACAATGGGTGTAGAGCCAACAGACTCAAGCCCTAAGTGGGCAGCAGCAGTAGGAACCTCTATCCACAACTACGTTGAGGCAGCAATCAAAGAAATGTTTCCCGACTGGATACTAGGTTCGATAGACAACCTTAGAGTGACAGCAAAACTCCCATCAGGGGCAGAGATCAGCGGTCACCCAGACATAGTTATCCCCAACGAGAATACTGTCCTAGACATCAAGACCGTTGACGGATTCTCATGGATCAAGCGCAACGGTACAAGCCAGCAACACAAATACCAGCGCCACCTATACGCTCTAGGTTGCATCAAAGCAGGGATATTCGATCCAGAGAAGCCCATCTGGGTAGGAAACGTGTACTTTGACCGCAGCGGAAAAGAACAAACACCGCTAGTAACCATAGAAGAAATCGACTACACACTCACAGACGAAATCAACTCATGGATAACCGACGTAATCTACGCTGTAGAAAACAAAGAAGACGCCAGCAGAGACATAGCATCAGCGGTATGCGAAAAGATATGCTCATACTTCACAGCCTGCCGAGGAGGACTAGAAGTACATGAAGGTGGGGAAATAATTACCGATAACGAAACCCTCACAGCCCTAGAAATGTACGTTGAAGCCAGAGAAACAGTCAAAGAAGCGGAACAACAAAAGAAAGAAGCATCCGCACGACTCTACGGAATAAATGGAAGCAACGGCACACATCAGGTAAGATGGGTAGAAGTATCACCCACAACAGTCAACTCATTCCAAAAAGACGGATACATGAGACTAGACGTAAGAAAAGTACGCAAAACTTCCTGACACCCCCCTGTCAGGATAAATGGACCCCACCCGGTTTTCTCCTTGTTCTCCGGGTGGGGTTCTCCCATATAACCCTCCGACCTCGGGTCTTCTC
>Ga0181359_1000284_pt1 | contig 10763 bp, 8 predicted proteins | sample Fa13VDMM15SD_FD_141229 | JGI IMG/M metagenome (GOLD analysis project Ga0181359, IMG submission 141229) | Freshwater viral communities from Lake Michigan, USA - Fa13.VD.MM15.S.D | ecosystem: Environmental > Aquatic > Freshwater > Lake | place: USA: Michigan | collected 2013-09-24 | reverse complement strand
TGGTATATTGAATGCTTTGAAGTTGAAGCGAACTATTAGCAACGAAGATAAAGAAGACAACGATAGATTTACTCTGTTGAAAGGAGAATATTTAGCAGGAAATAATAGTGTTGCTTTGTTAAAAGAATTAAGGAAATTAGTAGTCAAGTTTATGTCGCAGGGTAAAATATCCAAACACGATGGAATGAACTTACTTATTGAATTATCTGTCTAATTATTTTATATTGTATAGTATATATAATATGAGAACTCTAATCGTGAATAGTAGTAATGTGGTTGCTAATACCAATAACTCTGTATATAAATACAACTTCCCTGCTGGTAATGTAGAGTTTAGTAAAGGACAAAAATTAGCACTTGGGTCAATACAGATGTATTATTCAACCTTTAATATTACTTCCGCACAGACAAATAATCAGTTTAGTTATATTTGGGTTGATGGTAGGGAGATTACGATTACTATACCTGATGGTTTTTATGATATTAGCACCTTGAATGATTTTTTACACTTTGTTATGGTTCAACAGGGACACTACCTTTTAGATACTGCTGGTAATTACTATTACTTTATCACCCTTGTTGTTAATTCTTCTACTTATCAAATTGAGGTAAGCACCTTTCCTATTAGTTTAGCAACCTACCCTGTTGCTACTTATACTATTGGAACTTATACTGCTTCTACCATCACAACTTCCTCACCTTCTACGCCTGTTGCTTGGAGCAGACCTACCACTCAAATTACACCTATGTTTAGAGTATTAGCAAACAATTTTAGAAATATTATTGGATTTTCTGCTGGGTATTATCCACAGGGTCAAACTGGTTATGCCTCTACTGCTCCTACAACACCTCTCGCCCAAGCAGTTATTACTAACTCTCCTTCATCAACTACCTTTGCTATTACCTCTATATCAGGAACTACTTTAACTACAACTGGTTCTCCTGCCCTTTTAGCAGGTATGGTTATATCAGGAACAGGTATAACACAAGGAACTTATATTGTATCAGGTTCAGCAAACACTTGGGTAGTATCTGTATCACAAACTATCGGTGCTATTACTGGAACTTTTTATTCTATGTCTGCTTCTCAATCTCCAAGTTATACTACAATCCAAACTTTCGGTTCTACCTCTGTTCCACAAGTATCTCCACTATCGTCGTATGTATTGACTTGTAATTTGTTGAATAACAACTTTGCTATTCCTAACTCGCTATTGTATAGTTTTTCACCTAACGCTACTTTCGGTTCTCAATTTACAGTAGCACCAAATCAGTATAGTTTTATTGATATACAACCAGGTCAGTATAACTCTTTCCAAATATCCTTTTTAGACCAAAATAATATACCAACTACTCTACAAGATAGTAATTTAGTAATATTGTTAATCATCGCAGACAAGGGTGAATTGGAAGGATTAGCAATCTAATTTTTTTATCTTATATAATATATAGTATGTATATTCACAAGTTAGGTTCAACTACAAGTGGAGCAGGTTTAAGGACAAGTATGGGAATTAGCAAAAATCACAATATCGCAAGAAGCAACAAAAGAAGTATGGGGTCAGGTTTAGTGCCTGAAATCTACGAAAAAGGAATGGTTCAACGAAAGAGTGATATTCTGCGTAATTTGAAAATCGCACAACCAAGAGTTCCCAAAAAATATATCTCCTTTGACTTTTAGGAAGGGGGGGTAGGAAAGATTTAGCAATACGATACAAAAAAATATATTTTGTATAGTATATATATAATGGATAATCTTGTCTTTGAAGAAAGCATCAACACGGAGGTGTCGTCCAGCGAGTTCGTTGATAAGCAGTGGTTGTATGTGAATGATAATAATAATGGTTCTTATTCAGGACAAATTGTTTTAGACACAACTTCACTTTCAAACAGCGGTTCTTATATTAATTGGAGCGAGGCGTTCATCGCTATGCCTTTGGTCTTACAAGCAGAAGGTTCTGCTACTGCTATTACAGCGTCAAATAGTTTAGATTACCTTATGGGAATGAAAAACGGATTTTGGCAGATTTTACATAGTATGTCGGTTGAGTTCAACAACGGCAGTATTATTCAGCAAACTCCTTTCTTGAATGTGTTTTGTTCCTTTAAGAACCTTACCAGTTGGTCGCAAAACGATATTCAAAATTGGGGTGCTGTCTGTGGTTTCTGCCCTGATACAGCAAGGTCGTGGTTGTATAACAACAACTCTACCGCCAACTCTCTTCTTAACTTTATGAATACATCAGGTCAAGGTTTCTGTAATAACCGCACCTGTCCTTATACTTCTATTTCCGCTTACGGATACTGGACTGGGACGCTCGTGACGGCAACTGCTACTGCTGTGACGGCAATTACAACTCTTACAGGTCAGTTGTCGGTTGGTATGATAATTAGCGGACCAAGTGTTCCTGCTGGAACTTACATCACAGCAATAGTTTATGCCGCAGGTGTTCCTTCTACTGCTACACTTTCGGCAGCGACTACTGGTGCTACTACGAATGTTATGCCTATGGTTGGTATTTCTCAAATATTACCTTACAATCCTGATACTCCTTGTGGTGATGATAGTGATAATCTCCGCCAACTTTACAACGCTGGTTTAGCACAGCGTATCGCTTGGTTGAACTATTCACTTTCCAACTTGGGTTCTGCCGTCACCCCTACACTCGCAAACTCTTTGACTTCTAACCAAGTTTCTCTTCTTGCTGGTTCATCAGGCACAGCAACTACTTCTGTTGCCTCTTCCTCTGCCTACAATCAAATCTTCCAGTCCTATGTCCAAAAGGCATCAACCACTCGCTCTATTGTTTTTGACGCTGTTATTCGTCTTAAAGATATTGCTGACTTCTACCAAAAGTGTCCTCTTCTCAAAGGTTCTACTATGCGTATCTACCTTAACACTAACCAAGTTTATTTCACTATTGGTGCTTGTGCTGGTGTAGTTGCTGGGGCGGTTTCCACAACTGCTCTTTCTGCTGGTTCTTCTATTTCTCAAAGCAATACTGGTTGTATCGCACTAACCTCTACTCCTGTTATTTTGGGAGGAGGTGGAACTAATCCTGTGATGGTTTCCTCTATGGATATAGGACAAGGTGCTTTTAATCTTGTTCCTCTCGCACAAACTCTTCCTGCCTCACCTGAAAGTGTTAAGATTGGTTTGTCTATTGTTAGAACACAATTCTTATCAGGGCAATTCACTTCCTCTGTATCCGCTCCTGTGACGAGCGTTCGCCTATACGCTCCTGCCTACACTATGTCGCCAATCGCAGAACAGCGTTATTTGTCGCTCACTCCTACCAAGAAAATTGTGTATAACGATTTGTTCCAATACTCCTTTACTGGTGTAGCATCAGGACAAACTTTTTCTTTCCTCGTGACGAACGGCATACCAAATATTCGTGGAATATTAGTAATTCCTCTGCTTCCAAAAGCGTCCAACGGCGTTGCTTCAACCTACCCTACGACAACTGCTCTTGCTGGAACTACTACTTCCTCCCTTCTTTCTCCCTTTGCTACTACTGGTGGAACTCCTGACCCTATCTCTCTTACAAACTTCCAAATCCAAATTAGTGGTAAGAACTTGTTTATCAACAATCTTCAATACGATTATGAAACTTTCTACGAGCAACTTGTTTCTTCTAACCAATTGAACGGCAGTTTGACTACTTCTCTATCGTCAGGTCTTATTGGGTTCGCCGAGTTTGAAAGTTTATACAGATACTACTACGGAAACGCTGGTCGCTCCATTCCAAGTGAAGATGGTGTCGCAAAGGCAGTCCAAGTATCAGGTGTTAATAACTCTCCTCAAACTATTGACTTTATGGTCTTTATTGAGTTTGAACGCCAAATTGTTGTAGATGTTAGAACTGGGGCAAGAGTTCAGTAAATAAGTAATAAATAGAATAAACTTTTTATAAATCTTTTTTTGTTAAAAGTATGAGAAAACAATAGCATAACTCGTGCTTTTAGGAATATTTTTTTAGATTTTTATATATACCAATATATATAAGAATGGAAGTTATGAATGTCCCCCAATCTCGCAGTCGCATCAGTTTAGCACCAAGTATGGTGAAGGGTCGTGGAACGAAAAAGGGTATGATGCGTAAATCCGCAAGAAAGGCATACGAAGGTGAAGGTATTTTTGATGTGGTGAAATCCGTAGGAAAGGCAGTTGCTCCTACCCTAATTGATTTAGCAAGTCAGGAAGCAAAACGCCGTGTTTCAGGTCAAGGTATTTTTGATGTTGTAAAATCAGTTGGTTCAGCAGTAGCACCTACGCTTATTGATTTAGCAAGTGATTACGCCAAAGGAAAGTTAGGTGGTATGGCGTTGCCTCTTAATATGTCCCCAGCACAGAAACGCACTCTTAAAAAGGGTGGTGCTATTACTATTAGACCTGATATGATTATGGAAGACGCAAAACAAGCACTCGCTATGCTTCCTGCTACTGCTAAAAAAGTATTGGGTTCTTTGAGTAAAAATAAAGGTATTAGAGTTGCTCTTAAACAGGGTGAAGATGTAATTGATAGAATGACTGGTAAGGGTCTTTTTGATGTAGTAAAATCTGTTGGTAAAGCAGTAGCACCTACCCTAATTGATTTAGCAAGTCAGGAAGCAAAACGCCGTGTTTCAGGTCAAGGTATTTTTGATGTTGTAAAATCAGTTGGTAAAGCAGTAGCACCTACTCTTATTGATTTAGCAAGTCAGGAAGCAAAGCGTAGAGTAGGAGGTGGAAGAATGCGTAAGATGCCTATGAGTATGGGTTGCGGTTCTCCTTATGTTTCTGCTCCTTATAAGCAGGTTATGGAGTTTCACAGCGAAGGTGGTTCTATTTATCCTGCTGGTGGAGGGATTTATCCTGCTGGAAGATACGGAAGCGGTGTTGGTATGCCTATTCAGTTAGGAAGTCCCTACATCAATACTAATAGTCCTGCTATGAACCCCTTTATAGAGCATCGTGGTATTCAATCATACGACCCTATTGGTAAGCGTGGTAAGCAAGGTGGCGGACCAATTGGTTCTGTTATAGGTCAAGTTTTAGGCAATTTTTTACCGATATAAATTAAATAATTAATTATTAATATATATATTAGGAAAATTATAATATAAAGAAATAAGATATTTAGTATATATAGTATGAAAAGTATTTCAAAAACATACCCAACCCCCCCTGCTTCCTATTTTCACAGAATGGTGAAACCTGCTAATCGTCCTTATGTATTTATGGGCGACCTGAATGAAACCCTTTATGAACCTACTATTACAGAAAAGTATGGTGATGTTGTAAGATGTAATACTACGATGAAGAGTATTATGAAAGTTTATGACTGGGAGAATGATAAGACAAAAGTAGAATTAAAGTCAAGGAATAACGACCATCACTACTACAATACTACTATGATTGGATTTAACAAAGTTGAAGCGTGGGGTAATGATGAAACTGATAAAAGATATTACTTTTTGTTTGGATTTTTAGATGGATTGTATGAGTGGGAATTAACACAAGAGAGTTATGATGCTATTGGAGGGGAAGATGCTGTTAGAGAAGCAATTGATTATACTGATACAGAATATACGCCCTTTAACCCAAAGAAGAAACACTTATATATACCAATTGATAAACTGGTTAAGATTAGTGATGTAGGGTGTATAGTTCCTGATGATTTAGTAGATAAGAGCAAACGAAAAGCGGTTTATGGAAAGTGTTGGTTGAACCTATAATAATATTATGTGTGTATATACTATATAATATGATTACTAATTTTGATATTCAGGAAATCGCACAAGGTCTTAAACTGCCTATTATTGGAGTGTTTAGCAAAGATAAATTACCACAGCGTCGTAGCGTTGGTTCTTACTATGTTAATATGGAAGACCACGATAAAGGCAACGGAACACACTGGGTCTTTATGAAAATATTTCCTTGTGGTAGTGCTTGTTATTTTGATAGTTTTGGAGTTAGTCCTCCTGAGGAAGTAAGAGATTTTTTAAAACCCTTTGTTCCGTTTCCTTTTTCTAACAGACAAATACAAGATATTAAGAGTGAAAATTGTGGTAGATATTGTATTCTTTGTGATTACTATTTTACTCATCAAGTTAAAACGAAACTAAAAAATAATGATATGGTCGCAGAATGCTTTGATGATTTTTTAAACTCGTGGTCTATTGATACAAGGTTAAACGATAAAATACTTATGGAACGATTTAACAAATTGGGTTAAAAATCTGTTTCCATCTCAAAAATATCACCTGTTATTTCTCTGTTCGCCAAAGCATACTCGCTCACCTTATTCTCAAAGAAGTTGGTTTTAGATTGTAATGATATTAGGAGCATCCACTCATACGGATTTTTAGCATCGTATATTTTATCGTATCCTAATTGGACTGATAATCTGTCTGCTACAAACTTAATATATTCACTCATACTATTACTATTCATTCCAAGTAATCTACAAGGCAACGCCTCACAAATAAACTCACACTCTATCTCAACCATCTCCATAATAATTTCTTTTATCTTCTTAAAGGGTAATTTATTTACTAACTTGGAATAAAGTAGAACGGCGAACTCTGTATGTAGTGCTTCATCTCTGCTAATCAATTCATTACTAAAACTTAAACCCTGTAATAGTCCCCTTTTCTTACACCAAAATATAGAGCAAAACGCTCCTGAAAAAGCAATCCCTTCCACACAAGCAAAGGCAACTAATCGTTCTGCGAAAGGTCTATCACTATTAATATGCTTCTTACACCAATCCGCTTTTTTCTTGATACAAGGAAACACCATCATAGCGTTAAATAATTTCTCTTTCTGTTTTTTATCTCTTATATAAGTATCAATAATTTTAGCATAAACTTCCTGATGTATTCCCTCCATAGCAATTTGGAAACCATAAAATAATCTTGCCTCACTATTTTGAACCTCGTTGTAAAACCTTTGACCGAGATTTTCGTTTATAAGTCCATCGCTCCCAGCAAAGAACGCTAATATCATACTAATAAAATAACGCTCATCATCGTTTAACTTGTAATTCCAATCGTTCAAGTCCTTTGCTAAATCTATTTCCTCTTCAACCCAAAAACTACTGACTGCTCTTTTATACATATCGTAAATATCGTGATGCTTTACAGGCAGAATAGTGTATTTACTATCATCTCCAATAAGTAAGGGTTCTTCCATAATATATATAGTTTAGATAAAAAGGATTTAAATATTGTAATATTATATATATAAGATGGAAGAGCAACCTGAAACTAAAAATTATTATACCCCTGCTGTTAAGAAGGCAATTATGACCTATCGTGAGAAGAATGTTGAAAAGTATAATGAGTTCCAACGAAATTATTATCACACTAAAAAAACCGATGAAGAATGGAACGAAAGGTTTAAGGAGCGTTGCCGAGTTGCTAATCAAAAGTATCGTGAGAAAAAGCGTGAGAACTCACCACCAGCACAAAGAGGAAGACCAAGAAAAGTAGTTTTAGTTTGTGTTTAGGAATATTTAGGAAGTAAAGTTAGTTTTGTAAAAAATTGAAAGGTTTTTTTACAAAGTTTTAGTTGGTAAAGATTTAGGCGTATTTTAAAAAAAATTGAAACGGATTTTTGTAAAAAATTGAATTGAAATTACAGAAAATACAAATATATAATATATACGAAAATCTATTTAAAAAGAAAATATATAATATATATATAATATAATATGGCGAACAGAATTAGCACAAAAGCAGAATTGTCCTTCTATGGATTTAGCAAACCTCAAATCAATCGTCCTCGTTGGAACACTATTGCTAATCAACTTGGCGTAAGACCAACCACTCAACGCTATGCTAATATTACTGATAATAGCAACAAGCAGAGTAAGGTTTATAAGGATTTCGTCAAGGCGGTTAAAACTGGTATTCAACAAAAATATACCTTTGATAATCAGGTTATTATCCAGCAGTTTTCGTTTGGGTATAAAATCAGGTTTAAGGAAGATAAGGGGCGTTGGGGTAAGTGGTTTCCAAAAACCGCTAATCTCCAAGTTCAAGGCAGAAGGTTTGGTTTGTTTGAAAGCATACAGCAATCACAGCAAGATGAAATCAACAGATTAGAAGAAAGTAATGCCGAGATAAAGGATATTACTGAACCTGTCTTGGGCGACCCTGTTATTGTGCCTATCGTTGGAGGGAAACTTGTTGCGAAGGGTGTAAGAGTTGCGAGAATGAGAAAGGCAGGTGCTTTCCTTCTTGATGCCGACTTTATTGGTGATGCTTCTTGGGACAGAAACGAAAACACTTGTGTCTTTGATTATTTGTTCCATAAATACGCTGGTAAATCAGGGTTCAAGAAAACTCTACCTGCTGATGACCGAGAACGAGCATACGACAACTTGGAAACTATATTTGATTGTGAGGATTACAATAACTCTTTGGAGAATGGCGTGAATACCGAGCAGTTGTTAAAGTTTTGTGAAAAGTTTGATGTTAGTATGTATGCCTTTGATAAGAATGAGAAACTTATTCACTATTATCGTTCTAAAAACTCCAAATACTCTGCTTTGATTTATCTTGTAAGCAACGAACACTTCTATCCTGTTGAGGCAGAGGAAAAAAGAAAATCCATCTGTGCTAAAAACAGGGAGGCAGATAAACCTGATGAGGAAAAGAAGAATTGGAAAAGTGATGACTTTGCCTTTGAGAATATTGCTGGTAAGGAAAAAGATTATCAGGTGGTTTATCCTCCAAAGTGCGAGTGTAAAAAAAATTGCTCTTGTATTACTGGAAACGAGTTTGCTTTGAAAATTATTTTAGAAAAAAATACTTTGCCTAATCCAAAGTCCTTGCGAGTTGATGAGAATACTATTATTAGTTTCCAACTTGGTGATACGCTATATCTTACAGAGCGTCCTGAAAAGGAAGTTCTAAAATATTGCGGTGATGATTTTAAGGGTCAATCCGTTAATTCTTTGTTGATGGAAACTTGGAAGGAAGTTGATGAGGTTGATGAAGAAGATGAAACGCCTATGGTTCAAATTACATCAAGGGTTAATCCGTTGGTTCATAAAACTCTTACCGAACAGAATGTTAAATACAGAACTCACTATGGTGCGACAAGGGATTTGAAGCAGAGCGAGTTGTTTGATACTTTGCCTCCTATGAGTATTAATATGAAGTATGTTGTGCTTGAAAAGAAAACTTATAAAAATATATTTACTGGCGAACCAATTACAGAAACAAAAGAAGTTATGAAAACTCACCGAGTTGTATTTCCTCCAAAAAAGAGATACGAACAAAACCTTATTGATGGTGGAATGATTGCTTTGGATATTAATAAGTGTTATGCGACTTGCTTAAAAAATCCTTATGATGATTGGATTAGATTTGACTTGGAGGATACTTGGGAAGATTATGATGGCGAGTTGAAAACAGGATTATACTTTGTTGAAACTGATGACTTGACTTTGCTACATAAAACAAATATTTACTCTAATAAGATTTTGGAAAAAGCAGTTGCGGAAAACATACCGATTGTTATTAAAAAGCAACTCGTTCATAAAGTAAAAAGTTTCACGGAAAAACCTATACCAAGAAATCACTTTGATGCTCTTATTCAAGCAATAAAAGAACAAAATAAAGGTATATGGAATAAGGATGATGGTTGGATAAAAAATAATACAAGTTTGGGTAAATTGATGATTAATATGATTACTGGATATTTGGGTAAAACTGATAAAATTGACCGCACAGCAGAATTGGATACTGATGCGGAACAAGTATGGCGACACTATCTTGCTTGTGAGCGTCCTGATAATGAAGCGGACTTTGAGCGTTATTTCTTCCATCAGGAGTTTATTGAAAACAATTACACTCGCTTTCACAAAGATAATATTATTCTTAAAACTTTGGAAGCAGGTGATAAAAACCTATTCTTGTATGGATACGAAAGTAGAACTTGCTTGAATGAATATACCCTACCGATGTATTTACAAATATTAGATTGGAGTAATATTAGGTTGTATGAACTGGGTAAAAAAGTTGGCGGTGAAATTATTTATAGGCATACGGATTTGGTTATATCGTTGGGTGGTAAATTACCTACAAGGGAACTTACTAATTGCTGGGGCGACTATTCCGTTGAGGTTAAGAAGTTCAACTTTGAAAGTGTTATGAAAACTGACCGAGCAATAAATATTAGCGAGTTTGGTGAAGATTGGAAACATAATCCTCAATTTAAAAATAGTAGCGATTGGAGTGATATTATTAAGTATGCTATTGATAATGGCGGTTTGCTTATTGAAGGTAGAGCAGGAACAGGAAAAAGTTTCATTCCAAAATCCGCCTTTGCGAGTAAGGTTTTAAAACTTGATGATGAGGCGTCTGTTGATGAGTATGGTAAGGAAACTAAATCTTATGCTAATACGAAAACTATGAGTTTTACAAATAAAGCGTCAAGAGGAATTATGGGAACAACTATTCATAAAACTTTCCATATTACGAGTGCTGGAACTATACCGAGAAAAACTATGAATGGATTGAAGAAGTATAAATATTTTGTGATTGATGAGATTGGTATGATTAGTAATGAATTATGGAAATACTTGATGCTCCTTAAAAAATCCAATCCAAGAGCAGTATTTATATTACTTGGCGACTGGCGACAATTGCCTCCTATTGATGAGGGAAGAACTGCTCCAAGCGATATATTTAATCACCCTGTCGTAAAGTTCCTTTGTAATAATAATAAAATTGAACTCACAGAAAAACAACGATACGACCAATCT
>Ga0181359_1000281_pt1 | contig 10810 bp, 25 predicted proteins | sample Fa13VDMM15SD_FD_141229 | JGI IMG/M metagenome (GOLD analysis project Ga0181359, IMG submission 141229) | Freshwater viral communities from Lake Michigan, USA - Fa13.VD.MM15.S.D | ecosystem: Environmental > Aquatic > Freshwater > Lake | place: USA: Michigan | collected 2013-09-24 | reverse complement strand
TCTCCATTTACTTCCTCCTTGTGTTTTAAAAATTCTTATTGAAGAACTCGTTGACGACCGCATCGAACGCTGCAATATCGAAGAGGCCCCCTTCTCCTTTGCCCGGCCCTTCTGTGCGCACGATGATTACGCGGTCTTTTGAGCACGACACAATGAAGTGCGGCAGTGAGATGACTGCGCTTGCTTGTGTGGGTAGAGGGTCGCTCACTTGTTGTCTCCTTGGTTGGCGCTTTTGCTGCGCAGCCGCAAGTTGCCCGGTGTGGACTTGCCGCCCTTGCGCAGTGGCTTGATGTGGTCGATGTCCTTGCCAGCCCGCTCGATGCCCTTTGCATCGTACTCACGCCGAGCACGCTGGCGCTCGACTTGGTCCTTGGTCTCGCCCGTTGCTTTTTGTAGCTTGTAGGCGTGCTTGTAGTCACGCTTGCCGTTCGTCTGTGTCATGGTCATCCTCTTTGTCGGTTGTATCTACATTTGCTTCGCGCTGTGGTGCGCGGCCTAAAACTATCTGGGCAATAAGCGCCACCATATCGGCATCGCTAACTCCGGTCACTTCGTCTTTGAACGTCTGCATATCAGCTCCTTTTTCGGTTGTGTTCACATGAATTAACAGGGCACCAGCCGCACAGCGGCGTGGGCTTGGGGTTCCACACGCCTGATGCGTGGGCTCTCTCGATGCGGGCTACGCGCTCTCTGTAGTCCCACCAGTACTCCGTGGCCTCCCCACTCATGAAGCTGGCCGTGGCCATGTCCTCCTTGACCACAAACAGCAGTGCGCCAGCAACGCGCCTGATGTGCGGGAAGTGGGCGAACACCATGAGCGCCATCAGCCTTAGCTGCTCGCGGTCTGGATACTTGTTGTTGCCCGACTTGTAGTCCACCACCTTGGCCGTGAGGTTGTCGTCGTCGATGATGAGCAGGTCAGCGATGCCGCGCACCCACACATCTTTGGCCATGAACCCGCAGGGCTTTAAGTCCTTGGTCACGCCCATCTCGTGCTCGCACAGCTTGCGTCCGGGCTTGGCTTTGAGCGCATCGAGCGTGTCCTTGAGGAACGCGAACTGCGCAGGCAGCGGCGTGTCGTCCTTGATGTATAGCTCCGCTGCCGTGTGTAGCTCCTTGCCGTAAAGCGTGGCCTCGGTGTCCTTGAACGGGTAGTTCTTGAGCACCTTGACCTCGTGGTAGCGGCGAGGGCACCCCTCGTAGTCTTTGAGTGCGCTGTGTGACCAAGTGATTGGCTTCATTAAAACCTCGCTGTTCGTATTGCTCGGGCCAGTCGTTGCGCGAACTCTTCGACAAAGTTCTCGCGGTTATTGAGTGCGTGCTCACCCATGTCGTGCAGTATTGCGTGCGTCAGCTCGTGCCAGAAGGTCTCCTCCAGCGCTGTCAGTTTGAGCGGTATGCCGTGATGCGTGCGCCGTGCAAGCTCGATCTTTTGCGTGTCATAAGTTACGCGTCCGACCTCGCTCTTTCTGCGCATCGACATAACGACATCGACGCTGTACCACTTGCTGCCCACCTGCACTTTCTTGGGCAGTACCAGTTGCTTCATGCTTTCTCCTTTTACTTCTTTGCCAGTCCATAGCGGCGATGTGCGCCGCCCTCAACAGCCAGTGGAACCCCCGGCATATATCTAGGCTCCACGGTCATCTGCGCCAAGACCCAAGTCTTAGCGGCATCCACCTCATCGTCGGGCACCACAACGATCTGTTCATCATGCACTGTGCCTGCCACAAAGTACTTCTTTGAAGTACGTAGCATCCCGTCCGTCATCACGATCCTAGCCAGTGCCTGCGTCACGTTGTTCGTGATCTTGCCAGCATAGAGCTTGGTCGCGTCCTCGCCGTACACCCAGCTCTTTTGCTGGGTCTCCTTGTCGGTGACTTGGCGCAGGTTGGGGTACAAGAGCTTCATCCCATTGGGCAGCTCTATCTCGTCCTTGCGGAAGGTCAGGCATTTATACACGACCTCTTTGCCGCCTGCAAGAGATGACACCAGCAGCTCGCTGCACATGTCCCAGAAGCTCACCACGGGGTGCGCTGTGGCCCGGTAGATGTCGATGATCTTCTTGGAAGCCAAGCAGTGGATGAGCAGCTCACGCTCGGTGCAGGTGTGCGGTATCTCCTGCATCTTGGTGACGTTATCCTCCCAGTCCGTGAACCGCTCAATGTACTCAATCGTCACGCCCAGCTTCTTGGCAAAGTCCTTGCTGTAGCGCACGGGTGGAGCGCCCAGAAACCCCACCAGAAGCTGCGAGGCGAAGCTCGCCCACCCCAGGCCATACCCACACCCCAGCAACGCGCTCTTGGCGCTCTGGCGCAGGTCCGGGTGGCTGTCCTTGGTCATGCCGGGAACGCCGAACATCTGCGCACCGAACTGTGCGTACGCGTCCTGGCCCGAGCGGAAGATGTCGAGCAGGTCATCGTAGTCAGCTAGCCACGCCAACACACGCGGCTCAATCTGCGAGAGATCGCCCACCAAGAGCTGGTATCCCTCCGGGGCCATGATGGCTTTGCGCAGGAAGCTGCCGCGCTTTAGGTTCTGCATGTTGATGGCGCTGCCCTTAGACGCCGTCCAGCGGCCCGACTTGGCACCGTAGTAGGACAGGGGCACGGGCAGCTTGCCGCGCTGGGAGATGTCCAGGAACCGCTGCGCACGGGTGCGCTCGGTGGTGGACTTGACCTTCAGCCGCGCCTCGCACAGCAGCGACACATCCTCGTTGTCCCCGTTGAGCAGGGCTTGGAACATGGCGTCGTTCTTGGCCAGCGCCAGCGTGTTTTTGCCGGTGGTCTTGCTGACCTTTCTTGGCGGGGATACGCCCAGGCCCCACAGCAGCGCCGCGAACTTCGGGTTCGATGCAAGCTCGCTCTCGTCCACGCCCAGCTTGGCCAGCAAGCCTTCGCGCTTTTGGCTCTCCTCGGACAGCGCCTCGATCAGCATCTTCTGGTCAAGCTCCAGCACGGGGCGTGTGTACATCTTGAGCGTCATGTCGATGAGCCGCAGCTCCGACTTGGGGTAGCCCGCTACAAGCCGCTCGAATATCTGCTCGCACAGGTACACATCGTGTTTGCAGTACTCGGCAAGCTCAGCCTCCAGCTCTGCGTCGATCTCTTCTAGGCCGTCGGTGCTGTGCACAGCCTTGCCCTTGGCGGGCAAGCCGAAGTCATTGGCCAGCTTGGCCAAGCTGTTGCCAACCTCAACGCCTCTGAGAGCACGCGCCATTGATAGCGTGTCGAAGATGAAGCACGGGTGTACTCCGTAGCGCCACCCAAGGATCGAAACGTCGAACTGTGCGTTATGGGCGAGGATGGCTGTCTTGCTCCAGTCGTAAGTCCCCAAGATTCTAGGAAGCTCATCTCCTCGATACCACTGGGTGACGGCCTCACTTCCGTACTCTCGTACACATGCCCCGAATGCCTTAAATCTCTTGTCACGGATGTACTCCTCGGTGGTCATCTTGGACAAGGTGTAGTCGTTCTTGTCCCAGCGGGTTTCAAAGTCAATGCTGACGATGCGTTGGTATGGTGCTGACATCAGATACCTTTTAGGCTTTTTTCTTGCCACATAAAGAGCGCGATCTCAAATGCCTCTTCAGCAAGCAGCTCGCCCCATGCGTACTTGCCGTCGTCGTCTTTGTGCAGTTCTATCTCGGCGTGCACACCGCTATAAACGCTGTGCGTAAACAACTCTCCGTCTTGTTCAGGCCCATCGCGTTGCGCGGCCTCCGTAATAGCACGGGCTTGGATCATGGCTTGCATTGCAGCAATAGCTGCTTGCGTGATGAAGTCCCTGTCTTTGTAGTTCAGTTGGTACGTGTACATACTCATTCTCCTTTCAGTTAAACATCTCTTTGGGTGGTGCGTCTTTGGTGTTGACATAGCTTAGAAAATCATTGGCCCCTTGCAGCAAGTTGGCGGCAACCATGCTGTCGCAGTTAAGCGAGACGAAGCTGTCGATGGACGCATCGCTGCCAAAGATAATCAAGGCGCAGTCCGAGTTGTCAGTGGCGTAGCACCTGACGATGGCGTAGATGATGCCCCGCAGGTGTGCACGCTCAATATCGGGTAGCCCCGCGACGATGCGCTCCATCTCGGCCTCTTGTTGTTTGCCTGTCATGGCGGTGTTCATGAGAGTTCCTTTCGTAGTGTGTCCATGTTGTCTTCGTTGATTACAAGTGCGACACCGCCTGCTGCGCGTATCTTGGCCAAGTGCATCTCTTGCAGTGCTGTTGGCTTGTTGCTGCCTGCCTTGGCTTCGACCGCGATGAAGCGGCCCTTGTGGCACAGCAAGAAGTCGGGCACGCCTGAGTTGCCGTAGCCCGTGCCGATGGGCATGGCGTAGTAAGCGCCCGCCTCATCGAGCAGCTTCCTGATTTGCTTCTTGACCTTTACTTCCGGTGTTGCTGCCATTGTTTTTCCTGTCATTTTTCCTGCGTTGTAACCGTCTACAAACCCGGCGTTCCATGCCTTTGACCAGCACTGACACCATAGCTCGTAGTATCCACGGTCAAGCGGGAACTCGAACTCCTGCGGGAACATCTCTTTCACATGCTTGCGTTTGATGAACGCAGCCCACGCCTTGTCACGGGCAGTGTTCTGGATGGGTATGTCATCAAGCATTTAGTTTGTCCCAGTGTGTGCCATAGATGTCCTCCACCATAGCGTAGTAAAAGAGTTGCAGCCACATGGATCGGTCGTTACCTAGCTTGTGGTGAGCCAGTGCCACCCACAGATGCGATTGTTCCATGCGGTCCGTGTAAGCCTCCCGCGTTTCGTTGTTGTAGGGGATGGTCATGATGCTTGCCCCCTTGCTCTAATGGCGGCTTTTACCGCCGCTTCTGGAGTTCTTGCCATACGTGCCCCTTATTAAAAGTGTTGTGCGAAGCTCCATCACTGGGTGCATCTTGGGAGGCACCCTTGTAACCGGCTCTTTTAAATATTCAAGTTGTCGAACAAAGTTGTCCCACTCAGAAGCCAAGTCGTACCGTTCTTTGTCGTTAATGTATGTGTCGTGGGTCAGCGCTGTGCCGTCTGGGTCAATGCGTTTGAGCATTGTTTGGTAGTGTCGGATCATGATGTTTATGCGCTCCTCTACCGTGCGTTGTGACCAACTCATGCTTGCCCCCTTGCTCTGATGGCGGCGGCGCAATCTATTGCCACGCCCAAAATTACGTTGGATGGTTTATTGGCTATGTTGATGCACACCAAAGCACACGCCTCACGCTCTTCTAAAACTGCGACATTGCCCTCAGATTTCACCCGCTCAATCTCCTCCAGCATGTGCTGCCGGTTCATTGACATGACCTTCATGGTGTCAATCATGTAAGCAATGTGGTGGGTGAGTGTGCGAACCTCATTCTCCAAAAACTCTTCTTTCGAAGCGTAAACGCCAAGTTTTTTTGTGTTCATGTGTTTTTTTCTTTCAATCTTTGCTCGATGGCTAAAGTACGGGTCATGTCCCAAGGCAGAAGCATTGGTTCACCTTTCCAAATTTCATTTATATCGTCCTTTGTCAGCCCAACCCATGTGCGCTGTGCTGCGGGTGGGGTGTCTATGTACCCCATAATGCGTGCCGCAACTCTTGTGAGCAAGGGCTGATAGTCGCTGCTGCACCCACAGTCAGACAGGATCATTTCAGCCAGCCCGAAAACGCTGGATGAAGGGCCGTAGTGGACAGGCTCCTGCTCTGGCTGCGCCAGCCTTTCGCGCAGCGCAGCGACAAGTTCACGCCACTTCTTCATGGTTAGACCCTCCTCCAGCGCACCCAGCGCCTGCTGCATCAGTTCTCGGTCAGTCATTTCTCAATCCTCATGAAAGCGCCACAGTGGGCGCACTTGTAGATCGACTGGCCGGTAACAGCCTGCCATTGGTGTTTACACGTAGTCATTTCCCACCTCCAAAGATTTTGTGCAGGGCATCGTACAGCTCACGGGCCTGCTTGATGGGCAGGGTGTTCAGCAGGTAGTCCACATCGTTGTTAGTCACCACAGGAGCTGGCGCAGGCGCAGGCGCAGGCGCAGGGGTAGGTGCAGGGGTGGGTTCGGCCTTGACAGGCTTGTTGGCGAGGTGTTTGACGGACTTGTGGTTAGATTTCGCAGACGCTTTCATGGGCTTGTACTCTGTGCCTACTGCCGTGTACCTGTCATCGGCGTCTCGCACGAGCAGGCCAGCCCTGCGCATCTGTGAGAAGAGGGCGGTGATCGAATTCTCTTTGAACCCTTGTGCTGTGAGCGCGTAAAGGGCCTGCCTGTACATGACGCCGGGGTTGTCGCGCACGAACTCGAACGTGGCGCGTGTGACGTTATTGGTGACATTGAAAGGTGACTTTGGCATAGGTGCTTTCTCTTGGGGTTGTTGTTGGTCTGGTTCGTCCTTTGACCACTCGGTCAAGGCGCGGCTAAGGGCAGTCTGAATATCAGGCATGGGTCTTCCTCTGGATGTGTTGTGCAAACAGCCACTTGTCTCCCAAGAGCCGCACAGACCTCACCCACTTGCGTTGGTTGGCCCGATTGGTCTCAAGCGATACGTGCTCTACGCTCCATAACTCGCGCACATGGCGCAGCATTCTTACGTTCATTTTGCTTTCTCCTTGTTGTGAATGGTGCCTGACAACCCGAAGGTTGTCAAGCGTTGGACATTATTACACTTCTGCGTACGCCTCGTCAAACAGTCGTGCAAGCACTGCGTCAGCCCCGTAGGTGAACAGGTCGGCGAGGTGCTCTTTGAGCAGGTCTGGGTCGCGCAGCTTGCTTGTGCGTATGTAGCGCCGTGCAAGCTCGGGGTCTTCTGGGTACGCCGACTCACAGATCAGCTCCACAAGGTAGCCTGGGTAGCCTGCTATTGCGTCATGGATGGCCTCCTTGACATCGTCCTCCCCCGTCCAGCCGTCCACGTACTTCTGCGTGCCATCAGGGTACGCACTGACACTGGTCGTCAGGGCCGCTGCCTCCCACGCGTTGTCCCAGACGGTGTCCCACTTGGTGTCGATCACCAGCGGGTCACGCGAGGTGGGCAGCTCGTCCCACTTGATCTGCACCACACGGTCAGCCAGCGCCATGAAGTGGTAGGTGTCGAGCGACTCCTTGTCCGAGTGCTCGTGGTCATACCCTACGCTCACGTTGGTGCACTCGGGGATGATGTCCGTGAACTCGGCAGTGTCGGTGTACACCCCTGTGTCGTCGGGCAGGTACATGAGTCTATCGTCCCCGTTGAGGGCATCAGACAGCGCCTGGGCGAACACATCGGAGCAGCAGCGGCCATACCCTTGGTGCGTGATGACCGAGTCGATGCCGCGTCTGTCGAACGCGATGGCACGGTCGAACTGCGCAAGCAAGTCAGCGTGCTCTGCTGCAAGATGCTTGGCACCGATGCCGCCCACCTCCTCGCCCTGCGTGAAGATGTAGTACCCAGGCACACCGCTGTGAAGCAGGTGCATGAGCAGCGCACAGCCAGCGCCATCGTCAGCACCGAGCGGCGCGTCCTTGGCGAACCACTTGCCGTGTGCCTTGATGAACTTGTTGGGGCCATCAGCGCGGTGCACGGTGTCAACGTGTGCGACAAAGAGAGTCCTGTTCGCTGCCCCACGACGCGCATCTACATGGATATTACCCGCTACGTCGATGGTCAGGTCAAGGTGGCGCGGCACGTTGTCGCACAGCCAGCCCGTGAACAGTGATGCACCCTCACCGTAATGGGGGCGCTTCATGGACAGCGCACGGCACAGGGTCTTGTACAGGATAGATGATTTACGCATGGTTATTATTCCTTAGTGGTTGTGGTTTCGGTTTCTTCAAACAGCGCTTCTTGCGCTGGCGTGTGGTCAGGGTGGTACATCAGGTCATCGACCATCACGAAGTCAGTGCTGTCGCTGTACCAGTTGTTGCTGGCCTCGCACTGCCACGCATCGTCAGGGTGCACATAGCCGTTGTCCTGGGTCTTTACGCAGTTGTCGATGTGGTGGTAGTTGTTGTCGTAATCGCAGTACACGATGCTGTCGTCATCGTCGCGGTACCACTCGTCATCGTCCACGCACAGCACAGCGTTGTCACGGTGCGTGTAGTCGCCGCAAGACAACTCCACGATGCCGTTGCGGTCAAGGTAGTTCTCGTCATAGTAGTCACCATCGACCTCGACAGCGCAGTCGTTGCTCACGTAGTACGTGTCACCTGCACGGCCCGTGACGTACGTGTAGTCGTTCTCGATGCAGCTCGAACACGCGCTGTCATCGCCGTGGTAGCCGATGCTTGACATATCGTCCACATCGCAGCGATCACCGCACTGAGGGCAAGTGTGCCTGCTGGTCTCCTCGGCGTAGCCGTCCTGTGTGCGCAGCTCGTAGTCGCCGTCACGGTCGAGGAACATCTTGGGAGCGCCTGCATGGTAGGTCTCGATCCGCGCTGTGTGCAGGTCGCCGTCAACGTATGGCGCGAGGAAGTCGTCGCAGTTGATCACGTAGCACGCAAGCTGCGCATCGTCATGCCATTGGTCATACTTGACATACCCCCGCTCCTTGAGCCACGCTTCCAGCTTCTCGTCGGTGTACGAGTAGCTGCTCCCCGGCTGGTAGCCGAACGATCTGACCCAGTACAGCGTGTCGTCAGTGTCGTCGTTGTTGAGCAGCGCACGCCCCACGATCTCACCCTCCGGTGATATGCGCACAGCCATGTGCCAGCCATACTGCGGGTCGTACGCGGCGTAGGGATGGCGCTCGTAGCCGTCAGCGCAGTGCAAGTCGCCACGACATGTCCACTTCATGCACGAGTGCGGCCCGCTTTTGACCGCATCCACCATCGCCGCGACCGTGCGCAGTATCTCGTACCTGTCCACGCTGCCGATGTAGCTGGCTACAGCGTCCCGGATGATGTGGTCAGGCAGGTCGAAGTGGCGAGACAAGTACTTGCCCACCGTCGTGATCGTCTGCCTGTCGGCCTCACCTGCACGCTCATCGCGGGTATATGCGAGGCGCTCACGGTCAGTGCTTGAGACATGGGGCCACTCAAGCAAGAGACGCTGCCAGTAGACGGGGCGGTGGTCACGCTCAAGCAGGCGCTTGACGGCTGGGTGCAGCTCGCTGCGCAGCCTCTCGCGGTCGAACCACGGGCGGTGCTTGCTGACGATGTACGCTGCGGGGGCGAAGGTGTTGTTGTAAAAACTCATGGTTGCTTTCTCCTTGTGTAGTTAGTGGGCAAAGAACTCGATCTTGTACAGGCGCTGGCCGTGGTCGCTTGTGTGGTTGGTGTACGTCACCTGTGCGTGCTCCTTGTTGGGGAAGCACACAACTTCCAGGGCCTTCTTGCGAGGCACAGCCGCAGTCACACCCCAGGCGGTGTAGATGTTCTCCAGTTGCAGCTTCGTTACAAGCTGCTCATTCAGCTTTCTCATTTTGCTTTCTCCTAGTTTGCTAGTGCCGGGCATTGGCGCTGCCCGGCGATGCGCTGGTGGGACACGGTGTCCCACGCTTTCTTACTCGGTAACTGTCCAGCCCATCGCCTTGATGACGCGGGCCAGCGATGGGTCTGGCACGATGCCCTGCGCAAGCAAGACACGGCGCTCTGACTTGTAGACTTTGAGTATGGTCATCGAGCGCGGCACTACCCACACCCCGCCATCCTTCATGTTCTCGAACAGGTTGCGCGTCCACTCAACGGCACGGTTCATGCCCCCTACGGTGTTGAGGTCGTAGTTCATGTCAGCTCCTCTGGTATGTCTACGGTGTCGCCCAGCTTGCTTGCCACGTAGCAGCGCATGGCTGCTATGAGGGGTGTGGGGCCGTAAGCAAACACATCGTCGTCTGTCTGTGCTGCCCATTGATTGGCTTGGTGCGTAAGCGTCAGTCCCTCACGCTCAATGATCGGGCCAGCTTGTGCCCAATCAAGTGTTGGTTTGAAGTACTCGGTCTCACCTGTTGACAGTGTTACCAGCAGTAGCCCCGCGTCATCTTTGTAGCCGTAGGCTAAAAGCCCCTCGGCGTTAGCCACCGCCCAATCAAGGGCAGCATCCATTAGTTCACTTGTCTTCATTTGCCATCTCCTTCTTTACGGTTGAGAAAATACTCGTCGGCCTTGCGGTCTTGCTCTTGGTCGTAGGCGTCCGATGCCCAGTCCATGACCTGCTGCTCGGCCTCGTCCCATGTGTAGCCCTGCTCCATGAGCCGGTTGCGTAGCTGCTGTGGGTTATTCATCTGCGTACCTCTCGAACAGATGCCCGAAGGCGTTGACCAACAGCACTTGGTTAGTGCTGTCTGCACGGAAGAATGCCAGTGCTATCGCAGCGGCAAAGCCTCCGCCTTCTCGCTCCATCCTGCGTGCTGCTATCAACAGCTCGTCTTCACTCATATCGTTTGCTTTCATTTGGTTTCTCCGTTGATGAGTGCCGCTATTTCTGCGGCGGTGACGTTGAATGCGTTCTCTGTGCGGTAGCGTCCGTACAGGGTGATGCACACCTCTACACGGGGCATACCTGCGTGTATGCCGTTTTCATACGGCGTTTTTTGCTCCACATACACTACGTGCAGTGGGTTGACCCACAGGTCAGTGTCGGGAAGTTTCACTAGCTTTTTCATTCGGTTTCTCCTTTAAACATCTCAATCGTGTAGTTGACATACTCGATGGCCGTGTGCTCGATGTAGCGTGTATCAACGTCGCCCAGCTCTTCCGGGCTCCAGATGATGACAAGGTAGCCTGCATCGCGCATGGCGCGGACTGTCGTTAGCCATTCAGCTTTCATTTGGTTTCTCCTTTGGTTGACTTACGTTTGGGTGCGACCTCGTCCAGCACGAAGCTGCCCTCGACCTGCGGTTGGTAGAAGCTGATGTC
>Ga0181359_1000280_pt1 | contig 10811 bp, 10 predicted proteins | sample Fa13VDMM15SD_FD_141229 | JGI IMG/M metagenome (GOLD analysis project Ga0181359, IMG submission 141229) | Freshwater viral communities from Lake Michigan, USA - Fa13.VD.MM15.S.D | ecosystem: Environmental > Aquatic > Freshwater > Lake | place: USA: Michigan | collected 2013-09-24 | reverse complement strand
AGTAAAATACCTATACGTGGGCGCACGGGCATTTTTGTAAGGGCTTGCTAACAACCTAACTAATTTCACTATGGGAAAGATTCTCGGTATCGATCTCGGCACGACCAACTCCGCCATGGCGATCATGGAGGGTGGCGAGCCGCGCGTTCTTGAGAACGCAGAAGGCACACGCACGACCCCTTCGGTTGTTGCTATTGCGAAGAACGGGGAGCGCCTCGTGGGAACGCTCGCTAAGCGTCAGGCAGTAACCAACCCCAAGAACACTATCTACGGCATCAAGCGCTTTATGGGCCATGCCTTTAAGGATGAGGTGGTTCAGAAGGACAAGGATGTCGTGCCCTATGAAATCAAGGCAGGACCAAACGGTGGCGTTGAAGTACGTCTTGCGGACAAGGACTATCGTCCTGAGGAGGTCTCGGCGATGATCCTCGCCAAGATGAAGGCTGACGCTGAGAAGAAGCTTGGCGAAACTATCACGCAGGCCGTTATTACCGTTCCTGCATACTTCGACGATGCGCAGCGTGCAGCAACAAAAGCTGCAGGTCAGGTGGCGGGTCTTGAAGTGCTTCGCATCATTAACGAACCAACAGCAGCGGCACTTGCATACGGCTTTAACAAGAAGAAGGAAGAGAAGATCGTTGTCTATGACTTCGGCGGCGGAACATTTGATGTCTCGGTACTTGAGGTTGGCGACGACGTGATTGAGGTGAAGTCCACTGATGGCGATAGCCACATGGGTGGGCGCGATATCGATCAGAAGATCGTTCGATACCTCGCTGACGAATTCAAGAAGGAGTCAGGTATCGACGTCACAAAAGACCCGCTCGCGCTTCAGCGCCTGGACGAAGGGGCTGAGAAGGCGAAGCACGAGCTCTCAACGTCAAGCGAGACTGAAGTTAACATCCCGTTCATTACCGTTGGTTCTGACGGCAATCCGCAGCATCTCCTTGTGAAGCTTACGCGAGCAAATCTCGAGTCGCTTTCGGACGAGTACATCGCCCGCTCTATCGACATCACGAAGCGTGCTCTTGAGGCGTCGGGTATCAAAGCGTCTGATGTAAACGAGGTTATTCTTGTGGGTGGCCAGACTCGCATGCCGAAGATCCAGGAGGAGGTTGAGAAACTCTTCGGAAAGAAGCCACACCGCGACGTTAATCCGGACGAAGTGGTTGCTATTGGCGCCGCGATTCAGGCAGGTATCCTCCAGGGAGACGTGAAGGATATTCTTCTTGTCGACGTTATTCCGCTCTCGCTCTCGATTGAGACCATGGGCGGCGTTGCGACGAAACTCATCGAACGCAATACAGCCGTACCAACATCGAGGAGTCAAACATTCTCGACTGCCTCAGATAACCAAACATCGGTTGAGATTCACGTTACCCAAGGAGAACGTGCGATGGCTGCCGACAACAAGTCGCTCGGACGCTTTATGCTCGACGGTATTCCACCAGCACCACGCGGCCTCCCACAGGTTGAAGTCTCCTTTGATCTTGATACCAACGGCATCCTTACTGTAAAGGCTGTCGAGAAGACAACCGGCAAGGAGCAGTCTATTCGTATCGAAGGCTCTACCGGACTCTCGGAGGCTGATATCGAAAAGATGAAGGCGGACGCTGAGGCGCATGCGGGAGAAGATGCGAAGCGTAAGGAACTCGTAGAAGCAAAGAACCTTGCGGAGCAGATGATCTACACTGCAGAGAAGGCAGTTAAGGATGCGGGCGAGAAAGCTCCTGCCGATGTTGTAACGGAAGTGAACGAGAAGGTTGCAGCGCTCCGTACAGCTCGTGATGGCGACGACATGGAAGCAATTAAGAACGCATCTGAAGCACTCTCAACATCTCTCTCAAAGATTGGAGAAGCCATGATGAAGGGTCAGGAACAGGCTGCACCTGAAGGGGAGGCAACAGCAACTCCAGAGCAAGGGGCTACGGACGCTGAGTTCACAGAAGAGAAGCCGAAAGAATAAGAACCCGTATCAAATACTCAATAGCCGCAGACACTGCTGCGGCTATTGACTTTTCTCTACTTATGGTATATTCTAAATTTAACGTTAATCATGCCCTCGGGCACAGGATACGGAGATCCTTCGATGAAAGTCAGTATTGCAGTAGGCTTCGCGACGCTCGCGATCCTGGCCTCAGTTGGCACGGCCGTTTCGGCGCAATCCACTACGCCGGATCCCTCGACCTGTGCTGATGTGCAGGTCGGCGGCAAACGCTTCATGCGTTGTCCGGACGGACGATCCTACGAATGGCAGACGACCACCAACGGCCGCAGCATCATGGTCCGGATTCAGGTCATGACCAATCCCTACGATGCTGATCGGCTTCGCGCTGCCGAACAGTACAACAACCTCTACGGCGGCTACTACCGGTACTATGGCTACGGCCATCCCGATCGCCGATTCGGACGCTCCGAATGCGAGGTGCTGAGCCAGAGCGGCCGACGCGTCGTCTCGGAGAATTGCGAGCGAGCGCGTCGGGGCTACTACTGACCAAATCGCACCACATGTGTGGTGCAACAACGGGCGATCTTCCTTGTGGAGATCGTCCGTTTTTCTTTATATACGCGAAATTTTGCGGCAAAAAATCACCAGGTGTATAGTGACTCTATGGCGAAGAACTATTACGACATACTCGGCGTCGACAAAAAGGCTACACAGGATGACGTAAAGAAGGCGTTCCGTAAGCTCGCGCAGAAGCACCATCCTGATAAGGGTGGCGACGAGGCGAAGTTCAAAGAGATAACCGAGGCCTATAGCACACTCTCAGACGAGAAGAAGCGACGCGAATACGATTCGTACGGCCAGACCTTCCAGGGAGGAGGAGCCGGCGGATATGGCGGGTTCGATCCTTCGCAGTTCGGAGGATTCGGACAGGGAGGCGTGGAGTTTGACCTCAACGATCTGTTTGAGGGATTTGGCGACATCTTCGGAGGTCGTAGCGGCAGATCACGCATAAAGCGCGGGCGCGATATATCTATAGATATCGAGGCAACCTTCAAGGAGTCCATACTCGGTGGAAAGCGATCAGTACTCCTTACTAAAGTAGGCACGTGCGACACGTGTGAAGGTTCGGGAGCGAAGCCTGGTACCGAACTTGAGACCTGCAAGACCTGCAACGGCCAAGGAAAAATGCACGAGACCCGTAACTCGCCTCTGGGAGCTTTTACGAGCGTTCGTACCTGCCCAACCTGTGAAGGGTCAGGAAAGATACCGAAAGAGAAGTGTACGGCGTGCTCGGGACACGGCGTTATGCGCAAGGAAGAGGAAATGCAGATCCATATCCCACGAGGTATGGATGGGGGTGAGATGATACGCATGCCAGGCCAAGGCGAAGCGGTAAAAGGAGGAGTGTCGGGAGATCTGTACGTTAAGGTGCATGTGAAGCCGCATCCGGTGTTCAAGAAAGAGGGTATGAACCTTGTGATGAACATGCCCATGAAGCTTACCGATGCGCTTCTCGGCACCACCACAACCATCACTACTATCGACGAGAAGAAACTCGAAGTGAAGATACCTCCCATGACCGAAGCGCAGCAAACACTCCGTCTTAAGGGCAAGGGTGTGGTTCTTGATAGTCAGAGCGGCGATCTGCTTATTCGCCTCACCGCGACCCTTCCTAAGAAAATCTCAGGGAAGGCAAAGAAAGCTATCGAGGAACTGAAGAGTGAGGGACTCTAGTCACGCGTAAGTCACAGCAGCGTAGCCAAAAGCTAGCTGCTGTCTGCTATGCTAGACGTATGGATGCACTCAATCAGTTCGCAACCGGGGGTGTGGGCGATATTGTTACATTCTTCGGTAATTTCCTTGTGCTTCTGGTTATCGCCGTCGCCCTCTTCTTTTTTGCGCTTCGTGCAGGACGCGCAATGCTTATTTCCCTTATACTCTCGCTCTATGTAGGGTTCGCACTCTTCACCGTCTTTCCGTACAAAGAAATGTTCTTGATTGGGGACTCAGCGCTTGTACGTGCCGTTGCGGGCATAGCACTCTTTGCGGTATTTACGTTCTTCCCGTACATACTTTTACGTCGTGTCTCGACCTCAGGTTCGATGCGCATCAATCCTATAGTGCTTTCGGTGCTCGCGCTCGTTACGGGTGGCTTCGTCCTTGCGCTCGGATACCACGTACTCGACATTGCCGCTGTGATTCCCCTGACGCCATCCTTGGATGCGTTATTTGCTCCCGACAAGTATTTCTTCTGGTGGTTCGTAGCGCCTTTGATAGGGGTGTACGTCGCGGCGAGATAAGTGGGCTGAGAGCCGCTTCATGAAGTTCGTGGTATAATCACGAGCTCTATGGAGACCGAGAAGAAAAAGAAGCCGGCGCGCTCGATGCCGGTCATACGGGATTATTTTAAGGCAGCGGCAAAATATCCGCTGATCTTCTCCTTGATATTTGTAGGGAGTCTCGTTATTGAGTTTGCGGGTGTCATCTCGCCCCTTTTCATAAAGCAGTTTATCGACCGTATCGCGACCGGCGACATGTCTGACGCAGCTATCACGGGCTTGCTGCTCGTACTGGTAAGTTACTCAGGCGTTGTGTTTATGGGCTGGATCGGTCGTAGAATCCAGATGATCTCGCTTATGAACCTTGAGGCGAGGGTCATGGTTGATCTCTATAACAAGGCATTCGCCTACCTCATAGGTCACTCGCACGATTTCTTTACAAAGAACTTTGCAGGATCCCTGCAGCGTCGTGTAAGCAGGTACGCGCAGTCTTTCGAGTCTGTGCTCGATATCTTTACGTTCGGATTCTTCTCTACGGGTGTTTTTGCCATCGGCGTCATCGTTGTGCTTACACAACGGAACCTGTACCTGGGCCTTGGGCTTCTTGTGTGGACATTAGTCTTCATATGGATCCAGACGGTTATGACGCGTTGGCGACAGCCGCTTCGAGTCGCGCGATCTGCAGAAGAAAGCAACGTGACGGGTGTCCTCTCTGATTCCGTCAGCAACCAGTCAACGATAAGCCTCTTCGCGGCAAATGTGCATGAGCGTAACATCCTCGGCACGGCTCTCGATAAGTGGTACCGCGCAACGATGCGATCCTGGAACGCGGACGCGTGGATCATGGGCGTCCAAGGCCTTCTTGCGATCGCTATTGAGATTGCGATCCTTGCTGGCTCGGTCCTGCTCTGGCGCCAAGGACTCCTCACGGTCGGTGATTTCGTACTTATTCAGGTCTACATCCTCGCCCTTATAGACCGCGTGTGGGGTATCGGAAACAGTATGCGACGCCTCTTCAGTGCGTTTGCTGACGCAAACGAGATGATAGAGATATTCAATACGAAGCATTCGGTTGAAGACGTGCCTGGTGCGAGCCCACTCGAGGTACAGAAAGGAGAAATACGTATGGAGGCAGTGTCGTTCGGATTCAATGATGAGCGAGTCGTGCTGTTAGACTTCAGCCTTACGGTCTCTGCAGGAGAGAAGGTAGCGCTCGTAGGTCCGTCGGGTGCAGGCAAGTCGACGGTTACGAAGCTCTTGCTTCGCATGTATGACGTCACCGGAGGTTCTATCCGCGTAGACGGCCAGGACATCAGCCAAGTTACGCAGGAGAGCCTCCGTGCGAACATCTCTTTCGTTCCGCAGGAGCCCATCCTCTTCCATCGCTCACTCAAGGACAACATCCGGTACGGACGCCCCGATGCTACAGACGAAGAGGTTATCGACGCAGCCAAGAAGGCACACTGCCACGAGTTCATCGCGTCGCTTCCAGAAGGATACGAAACCCATGTCGGAGAACGAGGGGTCAAGCTTTCAGGCGGAGAACGTCAGCGCGTCGCTATCGCCCGTGCGATCCTCAAGAATGCGCCAATTCTTATCCTCGACGAAGCAACCTCAGCACTCGATTCAGAGTCAGAAGCATTTATTCAAGACGCTCTGCGTATTCTTATGGAAGGAAAGACGGTTATCGTCATCGCGCACCGTCTCTCCACAATCATGACCATGGATCGTATCGTAGTTATCGAAGGCGGGAAGATTGCTGCAGAAGGAACCCATGACGAGCTCGTAACACATAAGGGCGGACTGTATCAGAAACTCTGGAGTATCCAGGCAGGAGGCTTCCTCGACGACCGTAAAACAATTTCGTAGCGTAGCGACGTGATACGATATTCACACCATGTCAGCACTCGACGAGATACGCGCTGAACGGCTTCGGAAGCTACACCTGCTTGAAACGGCAGGCGTAAATCCGTATCCCAACAATGTCCGTAGGACTCATGAGATTAGCCAGATTCTTGGTGGCTTTAGCGTGCTTGAGGCGGAGGGCGGAAACCTTGTTGCTGATGGAAGGATTCGTTCAATTCGTACACATGGCGGGTCGTCCTTCATTGATATCGAAGACGGAACTGGCAAGATACAGCTCTTTCTGAAGAAGGATGAGATTGGTGAGCAGGCATTCACCCTCTTTATCGATACGGTTGATATAGGGGACTTTGTTGAAGCTACCGGAACTCCTATGCGCACCAAGAGTGGTCAGGAGAGTCTGCTTGTTTCTAACTGGCGCATGCTTGCAAAGACTCTACGGCCTATACCAGACGAATGGTATGGATTCTCAGACGAGGATGAACGATTCCGTAGGCGGTATCTCGATATGCTTCTAAACAAAGAGGTGCTCGAGAATGCGAAGAAGCGGTCTATATTCTGGAACGCGATTCGTTCCTATCTTCTTGCACGGGACTTTGTTGAGGTAGAGACACCGGTACTTGAGAACACCACAGGAGGCGCCGAGGCACGTCCGTTTAGTACGCACCATAACGCACTCGATATTGATGTGTATCTCCGCATTTCTGCAGGCGAGCTTTGGCAGAAAATGCTTCTCGTAGGGGGGCTCGCAAAAACCTTTGAGATTGGTCGCATCTTCAGAAATGAGGGTATGTCCCGCGAGCACCTGCAGGACTATACGCAGCTTGAGTTCTATCAGGCTTATTCCGATTACGAAGAGGGTATGCGTATGGTTACCGATCTCTATCGGTTCATAGCACAGGAAACATTCGGTACGCTTGAGTTCACCATAGGCGAGCATCAGGTTGATCTTGGAAAAGACTGGGAACTGTATGACTTCTGCGAGGTTCTTAAAAAGGAGTATAGTCTCGACCCTCTTACCGCTACGCTTGCGGACGTAAAGACTGCACTCAAAGACGCTGGTATCGAAAAGGATATGGATACGATGAGTATTGAGCGTGGTGTCGATCTCCTGTGGAAGAAGGTGCGCAAGACTATAGCTGGTCCTGGCTTCCTTATTGGGGTGCCGGTATACCTTGAACCTCTTGCGAAGAGAAGCGAGAAGAACAACAAGGTTGTGGAGCGGTTCCAGATTATTCTCGCGGGAAGCGAGATGGGTAAGGGATTCTCTGAACTCAACAATCCTCTTGATCAACGAGAACGCTTCGAGCGCCAGCAAGCTCTGAGGGATGCGGGGGACGACGAGGCACAGATGGCTGATATGGATTTTGTTGAAGCACTTGAATACGGAATGCCGCCGGCGTTCGGCTTTGGACTATCCGAGCGCTTGTTTAGCTTCCTTATGAACAAGGATGTGAGGGAAGCACAATTATTCCCTTTAATGAGGCCCCGCGATTAAGAGAGTATACTTTAAATATGAAACGTATTATTACAGTTACGAAAGGTACTGGGACAGGAGATACAAAAATAGCGGCCTTCGACGCAGCTCTTTTCGAGGCAGGAATAGCCAACTACAACCTCATACGACTCTCTTCGATCATTCCTCCTGGTTCTCAAATTGAGATAGGCAAGTACGTAACGCCACTGGATGAGTTCGGGCATAAGCTCTATATCGTATACGCATCGGAGATACAGAATGAGACAGGGAAGGAGGCTTGGGCAGGTGTTGGATGGAGACTTACAGAAGACGACTCTGGGAAAGGTCTCTTTACGGAGCACGAAGGTCATAGCGAACAGGAGGTAACAAACCTTATTGCAGAGACTCTTACAAATATGGTCCAATATCGACCTGAAACATACGGTCCAATAAATCAAGAGATTGTGGGTATTACATGCTCAGGCAAACCCGTCTGCGCACTTGTTGCGGCCGTCTATACTTCTGAAAGTTGGGATTAGTTCCTTTTATTCTCAAAAACTTCCCTCATGATTCCCCTCTTTCCAGACTTTAAGAAAATTGAGCTTACTGACAGAGAGGAGATTGATGCTCATTCGGCGCAATTCCCGCCGTACTCTGATTTTGAGTTCGCGAGCCTCTGGTCCTGGGACGTTAAAGAGGAGATGAGGGTTTCGATACTCAATGACAACCTTGTGATTAGGTTTACGGACTACACGACAGGTGAGCCGTTCCTCTCATTCCTCGGAACCAAGGACGTAAATGAGACGGCAGAAGAATTACTATCTCACGCTCCTTCGCACCACGGCCCTGCCGTCTTACACCTGATTCCCGAAGTATCTACGGTCGGACTTGATCCCAATCTTTTTCTCATCGAGGAGTCAAGAGATCATTTCGATTATGTTTGTGATATCGAGAGACATGTCGATTACTCAATCGCTGAATTGAAGTCTCATCGGAAGCTTTTAAGACAGTTTACAGATACGTATCCTCATTTCGAGCGCGTCTCTCTGGATATCACGACAGAGGCCGTGCAGCGTGATGTTGCAGAGATCTTTAGATCCTGGGATGAAAACAAGGGATTCATTATGACAAGTGAGGCGTTTGCATACGAGCGTTTCCTAAGTGGTGCCTCGGCTCTCTCCTATACAGCCGTCGGGATAAAGATCGATGACAAGCTTATCGCCTTCCATATATCGAGCCTTCCGCCTGGTACGTGCGCGAACGCCCTTTTCAGCAAGGGAGACGTAGCCTACCGCGGCATATATCCGACACTTGATCATGTAGTGGCACAAGATCTCATCAAGCATGGGTATACCCACATGAATATCCAGCAAGATCTTGGAATCGATAATTTACGAAAAGCTAAGCTTCTATTACATCCAGCATATCTCTTAAAGAAGTACTCAGTCAGCCTTAGAGAAGGGTAGCTATCAGGCGGTATACTTGGGAATAAGAAGCATCCACATTCTATGACCTGGTTCTTCCTCTCCCTTATCGGCCCGTTTCTCTATGCGGTCACTAACTATATTGATAAAGTACTTCTCGAGAAGTACTTCAAGGAAGGGGGGGTAGGTACGCTGCTCATATTCTCAGCACTACTATCGGGACTTGCGCTCCCCATACTTTTCCTTGTAGATCCGACCCCCTTTCAGGTCGATCCAATAAGCATTCTTGTACTAGCGATTGTCGGCATTCTCAACGTGCTTGTTCTCTTCTTTTATCTAAAGGCGCTTGAGAACGAGGAAGTTTCTATCACGATCGTCTTCTATCAACTTGTGCCAGTATTCGCCTATGGGCTCGGATACCTCATCCTCGGCGAGACGCTGACGATCCTCCAGATCGTTGCTATGGCGATCATCATCTTTGGTACCTCCATCGTGTCCTTCGAGGTTGATACGGATAACCAGTTCCGGCTGAGGACGAAAACCATTTTCTTTATGCTCGCGGCGTCATTCTGTTGGGCACTCGGGTCAGTCGTGTTCAAAGCAGTTGCCCTCGAAGAACGCGTCGTTCGCTCACTTTTCTGGGAGCACCTCATGCTGACCATCATTGGCATCGGTCTTTTAGTGTTTGTCCGTTCATATCGCGGACACTTTATCACTGCCATACGTCAAAATTCTCGCTCCATTCTATCCCTGAACGTCCTCAACGAGAGCCTATTTATGCTCGGGAATGTTGTTTTCTCGTTTGCCTACCTCCTTGCTCCAATCGCTCTCGTACTCCTTGCTGAATCGTATCAACCGCTCTTCGCGCTTGCGATAGGTGTGTTCCTAACAGTCTTCTTTCCGCGGATAGTCGCAGAAAAGATCCATATTAAGCACCTGTGGCAGAAGGGGCTTGCTATAGCAGTAACTGGTCTCGGTACATATCTTCTTTTCATTTCATAGTACTTATCTACAGCTCTACTGCTCTTGGCCCGCTCGCCTGATATAGTGAACGGGACGCGATTTCTCTCCGGGACCGCTACCAATGATGTATTTTCGAAAACACCCCTTGCTGTATGTCATCCTGCCGCTTTGCCTAATAGCGGCTGCGATGTCCTTCTATCGGTTTATGGTGGTGGGAAACTATATCGTAGAGTACGAAGGCTCTTGCGATCCGGCAACCGAGAGCTGCTACATCGCGTGCGCTGACGACGACTGCATCGACGTGTACTACCACACCTGGGTACAAAAGCGGAATGCTGATGTATATGCACAGTGCGGGGAAGATGTTACAGATTGCGAAGCGGCAAGTATTTGCATACCTTCTGATCAAGACTGTGCGATTGAATACTGCGATTCTGAGACGGATGAGTGTGTAGGACCGAATGCGGTTGTTGAAGAAGAATGATGTCCATGCTTTGCTACGCCTTCACTGAACCACTCTATTTCTTTTACGTTCCGGATTTACCGGTGCTTCTCTACTATTCGCACATACCCGCCATTGTTATTGCATTGCTGACGGGTATCTTCGTGCTATGGAGCGATCGCAAGGCACTCTTAAACCAGCTCCTGTTCGCGCTATGCATATCATTCTCAGTTTGGTCGTTCGGTACCCTCGTCGCATGGACGAACATTCACAGCGATGTAGTTCTCTTTACATGGTCATTTCTTGGTCCCGCAGCGGCCTTTATCTCTATTTTCTCGATCTACTTTACGTACGTATTCTTGGAAGGAAAGGACGTGGGACTACTGCAGAAGGGTGTATTTTTAGCACTTCTTGCACCAATACTGGTCTTACCTCC
>Ga0181359_1000277_pt1 | contig 10853 bp, 28 predicted proteins | sample Fa13VDMM15SD_FD_141229 | JGI IMG/M metagenome (GOLD analysis project Ga0181359, IMG submission 141229) | Freshwater viral communities from Lake Michigan, USA - Fa13.VD.MM15.S.D | ecosystem: Environmental > Aquatic > Freshwater > Lake | place: USA: Michigan | collected 2013-09-24 | reverse complement strand
TGGAAGCGAGGGAGGCATGACTGATGACGATGACATCCAAGAATACGTGCGCCCTTGGAAGGGTCTGACAGAAAGTGAGATGCTGGAATGTTTGAAGGCCGTTGATGTTGCCACTGCGGTCAATTTGTTAATGAGCCAATATGAGATGCCTCCGACATTCAAAGTGTATGCCAAAGCTATTGAAACCAAGCTAAAGGAGAAAAATTATGGCTAACGAACCAGTAGCATGGCACTACCCAGACGGCAAGCCAGACCAATGCACAACAGACAAAGCTTACGCTGAGAAAGAGCCTGCTTGGACACCGATGTACTACAAGCATGAGTGGGTAGGTCTGACGGATGAGGAGCAACATCAATTGTGGAGGCAATGGATTGAGTCGATGGATGGTTGGGGTAGTTTTTACCGAGCCATTGAAGCCAAGCTTAAGGAGAAGAACACATGATCGAAGGCTTTGACCACGTTGGGACTGACCATGTGTGCAATGTCTGCCAGTGTGACTTCACAGATGACGAAGGCGGAGTGCAGGGATACCTTGGCATTCTGCCAGTGGCCTTCTGTCCTACCTGCTTTGCCGGCCTGTGTGACATGGTGGAGCAGCTCAATGACCGCGAGTGGGAAGGTCTAACTGACGAAGAATTTAAGCATTGCACTAAGTTAAAAAATCCAATAGCAATTGTTGAAGAGGTTGAGGCCAAACTAAAGGAGAAGAACTTTGAAAATGAGGACTAACCGCAAGCGTGTGCTGGCCAAGCTGGCGCATAACAATCAATACCACTGGTACGTCACACCATTCAGAATCAAAGCTGAGATGGCGTCAAAGATAAATAAAAGAATCCGCGAGATTGTAGATGCGGCATTTCCAGAGTTAAAGGGATTTAGTGAAGGAGGTATGAGGTGAATGGGTTCGCAAAACAACAGCTATCAATCGGAAGTAAGCAGCCGGTACATCAACATAAGGAGTGCAATAACTGCAATGAAATGAAACCACCAGAGGGTGGCATCCAACTTAACCACGCCAAATGGCGGACTGCGCCTCCTGCTGGGCAGGTCGTGCATCAAGAAGATCAACAAAGGTAAAACAATGACTGAAAGAATTAAGCTAGAAAAGATCCGCCTCGATGGCAATACACAACCTCGCCAAGAGATCGATGAACAATTGGTCCAAAGCTACACAGAAAAACTGCTTGACGGCAAGGTTTTCACCCCGATTGATTTGTGGTTTGACGGCAAGTTTTACTGGCCTAGTGATGGCTTTCACCGCTATCACGCACACAAACGCGCAGGCTACAAAGACATTGAAGCCATCGTCAAAACAGGCACAAAGCGCGAAGCTTTCATTGCGTGTCTTCCTGCAAACAGTAAGCATGGTAAGCAACGCACACCCGAAGAGACTCGCTACAGTGTTCGCATGGCGCTTGAGGATTGGGAGTTGGGCGAGAAGTCTGACGCTGAGATTGCGGTGTATTGCGATACGTCTGCAATGACAGTTGGCCGTGTGCGAAAGGCGCTGGGTCTTGAGAAGGCGGTTCGAGTTAACAAGAAAGGCCAGAAGGTAGACGTTACCAAGATTGGTACAAAGAAAAAAGAAGTGCCATTCTGGCCTGCTGCTCCTGAGTACACAGAGGCTGACAAGATGCAAGAGATGGCCAAAGAGCACACCATCATTGCTGAAGAGAACGCAAAGCTCAAAGACCAGTTAGCGATTAAGTCGTTGCCTGTATCACAAACAGCGAAGAAAGAGATCGAGGAAACCATCGAGACACTTCGCGCAGAGGTCAAAGATCTTGAGCTCCAACTTAGGACAATGACCCAGTCACGCAATGAGTTCCAGAGCAAGAATGCTGAGATGATAAAGCAGATGGCCTACTGGAAGAAGCGCGCTGAAAAGGCAGAGAAAACCAAATAAACCCGAAGCTGGGCGTATCCCAGCAGGAGAATCACATGCTCAAATTAAGACCGCATCAAGCGGAAGTCGTGGAGAAGCTTGCCCAAGGGTTTAAAGATGGCCACAGAAGCCAGCTACTCTACGCCCCTACGGGGTTCGGTAAGACGGAGGTTGCAATGGCCGTCATGCTTGAGGAGGCCAAGCAACTTAAGAATGTTGCCATGGTGTTAGACAGGATCGTGTTGGTTAACCAGACCAGTACGCGCCTTGGCAATTACGGTATTAACCATGGAGTTATGCAGGCTGACCATTGGCGTTATCGGCCTTATGAAAAGATTCAGGTCTGCAGCGCACAGACCTTGGAGAGTCGGGATAACTTTCCCGAAGTCTCTATGCTGATCATTGACGAGTGCCATGTGCAACGCAGGCAAATTATCCAGTTCATCAAAGACAGACCAGACATGAAGGTGATTGGCCTGACCGCCACACCTTTTACCAATGGACTGGGGGATACCTATACCAACGTGGTCGGGGCTAAACCTACTGGTGAGTTGATTGAGAACAAGTGGCTGACGCCTTTGAAGATCTATATCGCCAAAGAGATCGACATGAGTGGCGCGAAGAAGGTGGCTGGTGAGTGGTCGCAAGATGAGACTACCAAGCGCGGTATGCAGATCACTGGCGACATTGTCCAAGAGTGGATCACCAAGACCATGCAGGTGTTTGGTAAGCCGAGGAAGACAGTCGTGTTCTGCTCGGGCGTAGAGCACGGCAGGGACTTGGTTAGGCAGTTCAACGAGGCAGGCTATAACTTTGTTTCTATCAGTTATTTGGAAGATGACGAGTTCAAAGCTCAAACAATCGAGGATTTCTCGCGTCCAGATACGTTAATCAATGGTCTGGTGGCCACAGACATACTGACCAGAGGTTTTGACGTCCCTGATGTGATGATTGGAGTGAGTGCAAGACCGTTTTCCAAGTCGTTTAGCAGTCATGTTCAACAGATGGGGCGGATCATGCGTCCTTACGATGGCAAAGAAGAATATGGCCTTTGGCTTGACCATTCAGGTAATTACCTGAGATTCCGCAAGGAGTGGGACACTTTGTTCGAGGAGGGCGTAACGGAGTTACACAACGGCACCGAAACTGCGAAGAAAGAGCCTGATGAGGTAGAGAAGAAGGAGTCCAAGTGTCCTGCTTGTGGCAGTTTGTGGATCTGGGCTGATCGTGAGTGCGGTGAGTGTGGGTATGAAAAGCCAGTCAAACAGATCGTAAACGTGCCGGGCGAGTTGACAGAATTAGAGACAACCAAGCGGGAGGTTCTAAAAGAGAATCAGAAGTTCTATTCTGAGTTGATCTATTTTGCCCGCCTGCGTGGATACAAAGAGGGTTGGGCTGCACACAAATACAAAGAGAAGTATGGTGCTTTCCCCCGAGGTCTACACACAAACCCAGAGCCGACAACGATTAAAACCAGTGGCTGGATACAATCCAAAAACATCGCGTGGGCTAAATCAAGGGCTAACAAATGAGGTTCGAAGAGTTTGCAAGAGATCATGGCCTCCTGATCAAGGAATTAGTCTTGGACAGGTGGGTCAGAGTTGGCACAGAAGACCATCCCCGAAAGCAGAACGGCGCGTATATCTTTGATGGTCGTGAAGGTGCAATCATTAACTTTGCGGTTCATGATAGGCATATACGCTACAAGTCAGAAGAGCCGTTCATCCCAGACCCAAATGCCCAAGCAAAGAGGTTGGCTGCTGAGAAAGAGCGCGAGTTACGCCAGAAAAAAGCGGCTGGCAAAGCTACGTTCATCCTCAATAACAGTGTTAAAGAGCAACATCCCTACTTGATTCGCAAGGGGTTCGTAGACAAGGGATTGGTGTGGAATGGCCTCCTGATCTTACCAATGCGAGTCGGGGATCATCTTGTGGGTTGCCAAATCATCCAAGAAGACGGCACAAAACGCTTCCTGTCAGGCCAAGTAACGAAGGGCGCGAGCCTCGTCATTGACGCAAAAGGTCGCAATATCTTGTGTGAGGGGTTTGCAACTGGGATGTCGGTTCGCAGAGCGATGAAGCATCTCAGGGAGAGGTACACAATCCATGTATGCTTTTCTGCGGGGAATATGCTTGAGATTGCAAAGACTGTGCGTGACCCACTGGTGATTGCCGACAACGATGCTATGGGCGTGGCTACTGCCAAAAAAATAGCCTCACGCTACTGGGTAGGGGAGGCTAACGAGGACTTCAACGACAGTGAGCAGAGACTCGGCACTGTGAAGGTTGCCGAATCCCTGCGTGGGTTCATTTAGTCGCGTCTGGTTATTTCAGCGAAATTTGGGATCAGTTGTTCAAATTGCTCGAGGACTCTGGCGCGTGTACCTGTCAGGCCGAAGTCTCTTTTGATAATTTGGTAGCAACTGCGTCCCGAATGTCGCATTCCCTTGATCTCGAGTTGTAGGCCTTTGCGTAGAGTTAACATCCGTGCAACTTCGATCTGGGTTGGGTTATCTAAAACAATCATTTCATTCCTCGTTAATGGGTTCATCAATATCAGCTTGGGTGTAGTGGCCTAGTACCTTTGGGTCATACTTAGACAATACGTATTCAACGCATTTGTAGCAGACTCGGGCAAGTGGAATGCCCTGTCCATCGTGTTCCCACCAAGAATCTTCGCGTGTGTGTTGGCAGTTCATTCTGATTTCTCCTTTGTGTAAAATTTCTTGGCAAATTCCCATACGCCTCGGGCGTCAGCAAGTCCCGTGTAGTATTCGCTTCCCCACTCTTTATAAAATTTGTCATCTTCCTCAAATAACATATATTGTTTAACAACATCGCGTGGTGCGTCTGCAACACTGCGTTGGTATGCTTCCATGAATGCGAGTTGTTCATCTGTAAAGTTGGAATCAGACAATTTAACGTCTTGGATTTTCCAATCGTCTTGTTTGGTCTGGCTGAATTCGCCTCCGTCCATGTCCTTGGCGATTTGATAAGCTTCATCAGGGTTATTGGCGGTAACTTCTGCAACGCAGTTAGTTATGTATGATGCGGTTACTGTGTATTTCATTTCATTCCTCCATTAAAAATGTGCCGTTGTGAACGCATGATTCAAACAAGTTGTCGTCAGGTACATTCTTGAACCCTTCAAACCCATGCAGTTGAAGGTGTCGGTACACTGTCTTCTGTTCGTCAAGCGTCTGGTTAAAGAACCAATCCGTTTCGTAGTCAGCACAGGCGTTCACCATCTGTGTTTTAGTCATTGCAGTCATTTTGTGATCTCCTGAAAGCTTGGTGGTTTGAGGTCTTCATCAACAAAAGCAGGGTTTCCTGTTTGTTGTTTGTAAAGCTTGGCTTCAGCGTTGGCTTCTTCGAGTGTGTCGAATGTGCCTAGTTCTGTGCCGTTGTGATTGGTCACGATATAGATTGAAGGCCATGAGAGGCCAATTAAATGCTTCATGCTTGCTCTCCTTTGATAAAAACGCGGGGTAAATCAATCATCCATTCGTAGTTGTCCATGCCTGTAACTGGGTCAACTTTGTACACGTTGACGTTGTACCAATCGCAATTCTCATTATCATCTTCCATCGAGTGGATATTGAATGAGTACTCGTCCGTGCCATGCCACCAATCACGATCTTTTACGATCTCATGCTTGTATTTGGCAATAAGATCGTCTGCCAACATTTGCAGTTGTGCGTATTCGGCTGCCTCCCCAAAATAATTGTCGGGGTCTTGTGCGCGGAGGTCTTCGAGGTCAATAACATACTGCTCGAGTTCTCTCAGGATTGAATCGGGCAAAGTCTTGCTAAGTACTTCGGTCTGGTCATCCCAGTAGATGCGGACTTCAAACTTTTTGATGCCGTGTTCGTATTTGCTATGTGGTTCGCGGTTCATGATTGCTCCTTATTCAATGATTACAACTTTACGTACAGGGAATTCTTCTTCTTCGCCATCTTCCGATTCTTCTATGTCGTCTGAATCAACAAGCTTGTCGGATTGGTGGTAGGTCGCATACTGGACTGTGCCGTTGAACACTGTCCTGACCTTTGGCGCGAGCGTTGACTTCCAGTAGTCTCCTGCTCCATAGGCCATGTGTACTTCAGCGTCCTCGTCAAAGCACTGTAGTTCTGCAATTAGTTCTGATACTTTCATTTGGTTTCCTTTTCGATTAAATCGGTTGAGATAAAAAACATATCGCCATAGTCGTCAATGTCTTCTTCGTAGCTTGAGTTGGTAGAGAATCCATTGCAAACGCGGTCTACTGCGTCATCTGGGTCATATGCAACAACTGTCGTTTTGTAAATAACTTCGCGCTTCCAGTAAACGACATACTCTTTGTTTGGCGGTGGTGGTGCGTCTGCGTCATCAAAGTCGAGGTCAACACTCAGGAAATAAAAAGACCTTCCGTCCTTCAGCTTGATGTACCAAAATGCGTGGTCATCGGGCTCGGCAGGGTCATCGCCTTGTGTCGCGCCCGCCAGCTCCTCTGCCGTGATGTATGTCACATCGATCATGGTGTCGTAGCTTTCGAATGTCCGCGAAGCAGGAACAGACAGGCCTTGTTCTGCCAAGTCATCGCGCATGCGAATGATGTAGTTCATTCTGTAACCCTTTCAAAATGTTCCTTTGTGCTTTCAATAAATCCCGCCACTTGGTCGCAAGTGCAATCCTCAACCACTTCCCAAACAGTGATGTCGTCAGCGCACCAAGTGTTCTCGGGGTTATTCAAAATAGCGATGATTTCGTCATAGGTGAGGTTGTCGGGATAGTCAGTCAGCCACTCGTCAAGGGCAAAATGTTCTGAGGTTTTCATTGTGTGGTTTCCTTCTTTGGTTTGGTGGCTTTGAGAACGCCTTTTGCAAATTCAATGTCCAGTGATAAATGCTCAATCCATGATCCGTCTTCGATGTAACGGTCAGCAGATTCGGCAAGGTTTTTTAAGGCCGTCCTGAGATAGACGATCTGTTCGCGCGTGGTCTGGTCGCTCATGGCTTGTCTCCTGTGACTGCTTTTGATTCATCTTCACCAAATGAATACTCTTCATCACGCAGGTCGTTGTCGTGCTCTTCTCGCAGGTCTTCCAACTCCCGAAAGTAAGCCTGCAACTCGTCATACAAGTATTCAGGCAGATGGCTTGCCAAGCCTTCGATCTTGCCATCGCTCCATGTTACGGACAATTTAAAGGATGTGATTTCTTGTTTGGTGGTCATTTTGCTTTGCTCCATTTGTTGCGGGTTCTTCTGTACTTGGGTTGATCAAAATCCTTGCAGGATTCGTAAGCGTTGAGATAGTCGGTCACTCCATGCCAGACTGTCTCACCGATAGGGCTTTCGGCTAAAAGGAGCTGGCAAGACTCGTCATCAAAGTCATAGCCAAGCTCCTTCGCGCATTCTTTAATCTGCGCGTGGTTCATGCGGTCGCCTGCTCAAAATAGACTGCATCAAACTGGCAACAGTCACCCATCAGGCCAGTGGCTTCACATCGTGCGAATTCATCGCGGTTGTCAATGTCGATACCCCAATGAGCAAAGTAGTAGCCGTTGGGTGCATCGAGGCGCGAGAATTGTTCGAGGTCATCAAACTGCCTTTTCTCTTTATCAGTGAGGTGGTCAAAGTCGCCATTGGCAACATAAGTGGCAAACTGAGTGCCGAGGGTGTAAGAGATGATTTCGGTTTTCATTTGTATCCCCTTATTTCTTGGCGTCCAACTTGCATGCGAGCTTCGTGTCGGCCTTGGTTGAATGAGTAGATGTAGAGCTCGCGTTCGCTTGGTGGTTCGGTCTGTTTCAGCGCGGTGTTAAAACACTGGCGCAGGGCTTGCGCCCTAGCACCATTTGCTCGTTCGTATCTGTACCCGAGGGTGATGAGTTGGGACTCAGTCATAGTGCAAACAGGAACACAGTGATTAAAAAGATCATGACAGGGACAAGCACAATGACAACAAAGTCATAGCCTGCTTGTATGCGGTCACGCCTGCGTTGTGCCAAGAATTCTTCGCGCATGGTGGATATGTGTCGGTAGTACTTCATAGTGCAATCTCCTTAGTGGTTTGGTTAATCGTGTAGCCCATTGACTTGATGATGCGGAGGGCGTCTTGGGTCAGGGTCTTTGTGCCTGCAATTTGCGCGAATCTTTTACTGGTTTCGCACAGGGGATAGAAGGCACAATTGCCGTATTGCCATTTGAGTTCAATCGTGATTTGCATAGTTCTCCTTTGGGTTGGTGGGTAATCCTCAAAGCCCCGACTCGCGAGGCTTCAAGCATTACTCAGGCATCGTCAAGCAGGTTTTGTCTGCGTTGATCCCAATCAGCTTGTTCAGCCATTTGTTCTTCGAGGATGTAGCGCGAGGCCGACTCAGCGTCCGCGAGGGAGTCAACTGCCCATCCAGTGTAGGACTCGCACTCTTGTTCAAAGAACAGTTCATAAACTTGTGCAGACTCGTCAAACTTTGCCCAAATCTCGTAGCCGTTTTTCTTGAGGATTAGTTTAGACATGATGATCCTTAACTGTTGCGCTTGTTGAGGTGTGCCAAGGCTTGTGCCTTGGTTTCGAATCGGCCACTGATGGGCGTGTGATGTGCTCCACGGACGATGTACCATCCGTTTATAGCAATTTGTTATAGACAATTTTCATTGGGACTCTCCTTAGTGGGTTACAGGGACTAACACATGAATAACGCCTGCACTATATCATGTGTTGACTCCATTGCAATACTTTTCATGTTTTATTTGAAAATATTTTTGGGGTGTTGTAATGACAAAACAAGCAGCGCTTTGACCTGAAAACAGGCAGCGCTTCACCAGGATTTTTAGGGGACAGATCAGCGGAAGGGCGGATAGATCAGGCCACAATTTGTCTTGCGTTGAGGGGAGGGGACAGAGGTACGCTTGAGGTATTCAGCGCGTTTTCGGGCGCGTTGCTTATGGTCGCGATACTCAGCCAGTAGGCAGATCAGAGTAAAGAACAGGAAGGCACCGAGGACGGAATAGAGGTAGTTCATAGGATTGTTTGGTTGTTACATAGATATAGACGGACACAATCGAAAAAGGTCAGGGCGTTTGCATTAAATAGTTTGGTCTGGTATGTTCGGGACATTCTTATTTCATACCCATGAAAACACTATGGTTCAGAAACTAACACGCGCGCAAATCAAAGAAGGGCTTAATCAGATCCCAGTAGAGACTCTATTGAGTAGCGGACAAGGCAAGAGGCCTAAACTTACAGGGAAGCAGAAGGCATTCGCTCATGCCGTTGCACTAGGGGAGACAAAGGCACAGGCTTACAGACAGGCATATAAACCTAACGCCACCAAGAGAACACTGGCATGTAAGCCGTATGAGCTAATGAAGGACGAGAGAATACAGAGGGAGGTCGAGGCCTACCAACTGGCATTAGAGGCAGAGAAACACAGAAACCCTATTCAATTGAAGGCACTGCTCGTACAACAACTTGTCCAGCACTCACTCGATGAGGATTTCCCACCTGCACAGAGAATGAAAGCTTTGCAGATGATTGGTAATCTATTCGAGGTCGGAGCATTCCTTGAACGTAAAGAGGTCACGACAATACGTAAGAGCACAGACATACGTACACGACTGCTCGAGAGACTCAACACTAACACTGTTAGAGTAGACGATGGTCTAACATTGATGGAGGAAATCAGGGGTGATGGGGTTTCGGATGTGCCTGCGCGCGCACCCACCGCACCCGTACCCGCCCTAGAGGCCGTGCATGCCCCCGTATGCACGGACCACATACTGTTCCTGACATCCAATCACCAAATAAAAACGAGGGGGTGGGGGTATCAAAAAATCCTGACGCCGTCTTGGACTTTGATCAGGAATGACCCCCCCTATGTGTTTTGTATACAAAAATGGGGTGGGGTACTCTACCAGTGTTAGAGTATGAAAACATTACAAGAGAGTGTAGGGGCGTGTATGACTGAGAAGCAAAGGACTGTGTTCCTTGTGATAGATGAGTATTGGAGGAACTTTGGTTATGGTCCTTCTATAGATGACATCATGTTTCATACTGGAGACAAGGGGCGCGGGAATGTTCATCGTGTGGTGAAGAAGCTGTGCGACCTGAAGATTTGTAAGCGGGCGAAGAACTCGGCTCGCAGTGTTAGGCCTTCGTATATTAGTTTGAGGAATTTGCCATGAAAATCACTGTGTGCGAAAACAGGTTTGAAGTTATTGCCGAGATGTTGGAGCCCGAGGAGGTCAAGGAGCTGTTAGAGAGAATTGGCGACTGGACTCTTGAGAAGCACAATTGCCGAGTGACGAAGTGTATTTAGCAGCGTTGGGTCCTTGTGGTAAATAAAAAACAACAGATGGAGATGCAAGAGGAGCACGACCTGTTTGTCAGGAGGATCACTCACGCTTTGTCTATAACAGTGTTAGAGGCGGAGGCCGCTGCCAAGAAGTTCTTTACCCTACCCTCCAATGAGCAAGCCGCTTACCTTGATGACCTTGATGCCCTAGAGGCAAGCCAAGAGAGGGAGGAAGCCTTTGATGACTTTAACAAGTTTGCCCATGCGATGTGGCCGGGGTTTATTGATGGCCGCCACCATAAAGTCATGGCCAAGAAGTTCGAAGAGATCGCGACTGGGAAGATAAAGAGACTGATCATCAATATGCCCCCTCGGCATACAAAGTCTGAGTTTGCCTCTTATATGCTGCCGGCTTGGTTTCTGGGACGGGATCCTAGTAAGAAGATCATCCAGTGCTCGAACACAGCAGAGCTGGCGGTAGGCTTTGGCCGTAAGGTTCGTAACTTAGTAGCCAGTGAGCCGTTCTCTAAAATATTCCCCAATGTTAATTTGAGGTCTGACAGTAAAGCCGCTGGACGCTGGTCTACCAATAAAAACGGAGAGTACTTTGCTATCGGTGTGGGCGGTACAGTAACGGGTAAAGGTGCGGATCTTTTAATCATTGATGATCCCCACTCCGAGCAAGAAGCCGTC
>Ga0181359_1000267_pt1 | contig 11022 bp, 6 predicted proteins | sample Fa13VDMM15SD_FD_141229 | JGI IMG/M metagenome (GOLD analysis project Ga0181359, IMG submission 141229) | Freshwater viral communities from Lake Michigan, USA - Fa13.VD.MM15.S.D | ecosystem: Environmental > Aquatic > Freshwater > Lake | place: USA: Michigan | collected 2013-09-24 | reverse complement strand
ACCTCGTGTACGGCCCCCGTGGTTTTCCGCTGTATTACTGGGAGGCAGCCATAGGGGTTACCTCCACAACAATCACAATAACCATTGCATCCCCCGGCGTAGTCACATGCAATTTAAACCTTGCAAATAACACGCCGATTGTACTTTCCACTACTGGATGGCTTCCGACTGGCTTGTTGCCGGGGGTTACTTATTACGCCCTGTTCCTTTCCTCAACCACGTTTAATCTGGCAACCACTGCGAGTGGCACACCTATTGTCACTACCGGCACTCAGGGCGGCGTGCATTCCGTCATCCCTCGTGGGGTCTTGCTCTCCGCACTTGCGGGCTCAGATGGAAGTTGCCCACTGTTCCAAAACTACTTTACAGTCTCGGATGCCAGCAGGTTCCTGCTTGTTTTTGGAACAAACGACTACGGCAGCACATTTCTTGATCCAATGCTTATTCGGTGGTCTGACCAAGAATCGCTGACTATTTGGTTTCCGGCAGTGACCAATCAAGCGGGCAGTGTGCGTCTGTCTCACGGCTCAAAAATCATCGTTGCGCTACAAAGCCGCCAAGAGATTTTGGTCTTTACAGACCAAGCAATGTATTCCTTGCAATACCTTGGCCCCCCAATTGTTTGGGGGACACAGCTTCTAGCCGACAACATATCTATTGTCGGACCAAACGCAGCCGTAATTGCATCCGGGGTTACCTACTGGATGGGCGTAGAAAAGTTTTACAAGTACGACGGACGAATTCAAACGCTGCGTTGCGACCTGCTTCGTCATGTATACAACGACATCAACACACTCCAATACGACCAAGTGATTGCAGGAACAAACGAAGGTTTTAGTGAGGTGTGGTGGTTTTACTGTTCAATTAACAGCAACACTGTTGATAAGTACGTTATTTACAATTACGTAGAAGACATTTGGTCCTACGGTACTATGGCCCGCACAGCTTGGATAGATTCTGGCTTGCGCAACTTTCCAATGGCTGCCACCTACACCTACAACATCGTTAATCAAGAATCTGGCGTGAACGACAACGAGACCGGTACAACCACGGCTATCACAGCGTCAATCACTTCTGCGCAATTTGATCTCGACGATGGCAATAACTTTGCGTTTGTCTGGAGAATACTCCCTGACTTGACTTTTACAGGCTCTACAGCAGGGGCTACCCCAAGCCTGTATATGCAGTTGCTACCCCTACAAAATTCTGGTTCCGGCTACAACAACCCTAGGTCTGTAGGGGGTACAGATTCAACAGCTACACAGGCGGTAACGGCGACTCAAACCTATCCAATTGACCTCGACACGTACACCGGGCAGATAAATATTCGCGTGCGCGGCAGGCAAATGTCCATCCGGGTTTACTCGGACACCATTGGCATACAGTGGCAGCTAGGGTCTCCTAGGTTGGATATACGCATGGACGGTAGGCGATGACATTTATTGTTACATCCGATACGACGCTCAATCGAGTGGTTTCTCCGCGCCTGCCCGCGGCTACTGCGCAGTACGACATCAACTACATCAACCAGCTCAACAACGTCTTGCGGCTGTACTTTAGCCAAGTAGACAACATACTGGGGCAGTTGAGTACGGGTTCCGGGTACATCCCGGCTTTGACCGTTTACACGGTAGCAACTCTACCCAGCGCAGCCACTGCCGGGGCTGGTGCGCGAGCCTTTGTGTCTGATGCTACGGCTACGACATTTGCTTCCACGGTTGCCGGTACTGGAGCCAACAAAGTTCCCGTTTATTCGGACGGAACCAACTGGAAAATAGGGTGACCATGGCCGTCGTAGCTAAAGTCCCCTTTGCGCAAGTTCACCAGACATGGCCTCTGGTGGAGAAGTATTTTGCTGCCGTCGAGCCGCACACCAAAGGGGACTACACGCTTGACCAGATGAGGTTGAAGCTGGGTGTTGGTGACTGGTGGCTTATTACGGTGACCGAGGGCGAGGCCATCATCGGTTCGTTGTCGATGGTTTACGAAAACCGCGCCAATGCCCGTGTGGCCTTTATCACCTGCTTGGCGGGTAAAGAAATGACCACCGAAGACAACTGGTCGCAACTACAAGACATCTGCAAGAAAGACGGGGCCACCGTGATTGAAGCAGCGATGCGCCCGTCCACCTTCCGACTCTGGTCACGACTGGGGTTTGAGGAGAAATACCTCATTGCGGAGGTCAAGCTGTGAACATTCTTGAGCAAAAACGCAAGCTGCTAGGCCACTGCTACATGGGCGGTGGCGGCAGTAGTGGAGGTGGAGGTGGCGGCGCTGCACCGAGTGACGGCAGTGCGCCTCCTAGTGGCACCAGCGGCGGTGGCGGTGCTGCGCCAAGTAGTGGAGGTGTGCCTCCCAGCGGCGTCGGCGGAGGCAGCAGCAATACCTCAAGTCCCGGAGCAAGAGACCCAGCACAGCAGGCGCAGGACTCAGCAGCCGCTGAAGCCGCAAGAGCGCCCGTAGGAGAAACAGCAAGAGAAGCGGCTCCTACCCCAAGCGCTCCCTCGTATGCGGACAACTACGGTGTATCCCCTACCCCCGCCGCGCCTGCTGGGGACACATCTCCTGCATCAACAGAGGCTGCGCCCGTAGCTTCTGAAGCCCCTGCGGCTGAAGCTCCTACACCAGTAGCGCCCGAAGCCCCAGCCAACACAGAAAGCGATTCATTTGATTTTGACTCAAACAGAATAAGAGACTTGCGGATGGCACGCGATGCCGAGTTTGCTTCTTATTACGGCAAGGATGCCAACAAATACGCCCTCACGGCAGACAAAGACCCCGATGCAAGAGTCGCAGTTTTTGACAAGCTAAAAGGGGAAATGACCAAGCAAACAATGATGCTTGGTGGCGGCAAACAAAACCCAGATGGCCGGGAAGTAAGCGTTGATGTTCCAACAAACAGTTGGGCCGATGTGATGGGCGCACCGCCAACTTACGCTGAAGCAAAAGCGCTTCAGGCGGCGGGCTTGGGGAACATGACAAACGTCAGCGCAAACAACATGTACGGAACAAATATTCCTGTACAAGGCGTAGAGGGCTTGTTCACCAACCAACCCGGCATGACCCCTGACGGCATTGTTGCGACAAAAGACTTTGTGGACTTTGTTGGGCCAATAGCAAAAGCGGCGGCAATGTTCATTCCCGGCGCAAGTCTGGCAATGACCATCAAGGGTCTAGTTGATGGGGACGTTACGTTAGGGGATATCACATCTAATTTTGCGTTGGGCCTGCTTGCTAAATATGTTGGTATTAACGTAAACGCAGCTAAGGCTATTATTAACGGCGACTTTGGAAGTGCGCTTTCCTCCACTTTAATAAACCAACTCAACCCTGCTTTAGCAAAAGAGTTAAGGGTAAACCGCACGCTTTCTAGTATTATTGGAAAAGAAACCGGTGCTTATAACGCGCTTACTAAAACCTTTAGTAGGCTAAACCAAAACTGGGGAACTACAAAAAATATTTCCAACGCCATCAATAGCGGGCTCCAAAGTCTGGGTATCACAACCGGCACAGGCAATAAAGATGGCGCTACAGGGCAAGCGTTAAATCTTGGGTTTGGCGCAGACGACGCCATGGACAATTATCTTGGCACCAACAATGGTGGCCCTACTCTAGGAACGCCTGCTCCACCATCAACAACGCCTTCCATCACAGCGCCTACAAAACCCGTTACAAAACCGACAACGCCGCCAACGTCAACAATAGCGCCCGGGGTGGGCACGACAGGTACTGGCGCGAGTACCATAAACACGCAGGGGAACTTGTTTAATCCCATGGGTTTGACCGCGCCCCAGACCCAGCAAATGACCAACGCGTTCCCGCAGTTGGCCAACGTGTTCTACTACGGTAAAGACACTGACTCTAAAAAACAGGTGTTAGACGAGAACAATCAGATAGTCTTTGAAGACTCAGACCAAGGGCTTGCCTCTGGAGGCCGTATCGCGGACAATAAAGACGACGCCATTGACGCGTACATAAGACACATAGTTGAGCAAAGCGGGGGCCCAATGTCCCATCGAGAATTACTTGCAATAGTGAAAGGAATTTGATATGTACGATAGAGATGAAAATTCAGAGTATATAAGTTCGTACGACGATATACCAAACAAATATGAGTACGAAATACCAAAAGAAACGTACGGGTCGGGTTATCAAAACTCAGAATTTGTAGATTCGTACGACGATATATCGAACGCCTATAGTTACACCAATCCAGAATTTGTACGTTCGTACGACGATATATCAAACGCCTATAGCGAAACCAATCCAGAATTTGTACGTTCGTACGACGATATATTAAACGCCTATAAATACGACAACCCAGAATTTATAGGTTCGTACGACGATGTACCTACGGCTGGAGATACCGTACCAAAAACGGATTATATTGAATCGTTAGTAGCGGCTGTTAAATCAGGTGCTCTTTCGTCTGAGGCCCTTAAAAATCTTCCTGGTTCAGTCCAAGCAGCCGTTACTAAATCGCTTACGGCCCCAAGTCTTCTTGACAAGGTAGGGAATTTTCTGGGCACAACCACGGGTAAAGCGGTTGGGATTGGGGGCATAGCGGCGCTTCTTCAAGCTATGGGTAACAAGGGTACAGGCGAGATTTACAAGGGCTACCAAGGCGGTATCCCCAATTACTCCGCTACCCGGACCATGAACGCCATCCCCACCACAACGACGGACGCTTTGGGGAATGTAGTTGCCCGTCGCCCCGGGCAAGGCGGGATAACCTACTTCAGCCCCATGCAGTACACCGCAGCGGGCTCGGCTACATCTGGCACCCCGCCTAGCCCAGCAGCGGGCATAACAGCTATTTCCCCCGCGCCAACGGATACTGTGACTAAAGCCGCAGGCGGGCTTAGCTCCCTAGGCGGCTACTCGGCTGGCGGGCGCGGGCGGCTCTTGCGCGGCCCCGGCGACGGTGTATCGGACTCAATTCCTGCAATAATTGGCCGAAAGCAACCAGCTAGGCTTGCAGACGGCGAGTTTGTAATACCAGCACGCGTTGTTTCCGAGATTGGAAACGGTTCAACCGAAGCCGGTGCCCGTAAGCTATACGCTATGATGGACCGCGTACAAAAAGCTAGGGGCAAAACCCTTAAAAACGTAGCCGCTAATTCCAGAGCGGACAAGTATTTACCCGCGTAGGAGCATATATGGCCTCACCAAGTGTTTCATCGGGTACTTCTACCCTACCTAGCCCCACTGCGGGCGGCGGTACAAATTCATCTACGTTATCTGAATACGCAGGGCCGTATGTAACTGGCATGCTTGGCAAGGCCCAAGCATCCGCAGCCGAACCCTACCAGACGTACCAAGGCCCGCTCACTGCTGGGCCTTCGGCGCTTCAAACCAAAATGTTTCAAGGGCTAGGCAACCTAGCTTTCCCGGGCAACCTTGGCCAGTCTTTTAGTTCTACGGGTTCGTATCAAGTACCACAGTACAACGCTGCTGGGGCTGCACCGGGCGCGGTTACGGCAGGTAGCGGGACAAACATTGCGTCCAACTACATGAACCCGTATCTGCAAAACGTGTTGACCCCACAGCTCGATGAACTGCGTCGGCAGTACGACATCTCCGGTAATCAGTTGAACGCCAAAGCCGTATCTCAAGGCGCGTTTGGTGGTAGCCGCAACGCGTTACAAAGCGCCGAGAACGACCGCAACATGATGCAGGAGATGAACAAAACGATTGGCACTGGGTACGCAAATGCGTACGACAAGGCCATGAATCAGTTCAATGTTGAACAAGGTCAATCCAGAACCTTAGCTGACATGTTTGCTACACAAGGTGGTACACAGCAAGGGCTTGAGCAACAAGGCGTGACTGCGGACTACAACGAGTTTGTAAACCAACGCGACTACCCACAGACCCAGCTTAAATTCTTGCAGTCCATGTTGCAAGGCTTGCCCATCTCCACGGTGTACAACACACCGCTTGGGCAGACAACAGGCCAGCAAGCGGTTGGTAACGTGACTGATGCAACGGCGTTGCTAAAGACTCTTGGAGTTATTACATGACCCCGAATTTGAACGAAGCCACATCGCTGGTTAACTCTATTCCTCTAGTGAAGGAAAGCATTCCCGTGCTTATGAAGCTGGCCAACGGGTCTAACCCCAGCATCCCCAGTTACATGGCGCTAGGCCGCTTGCAGCAGATTAAGGCCATGATTGAGCACTCGCAGCAACCGCAGATGCCCCAAGGCACGGTCAAGCAAAACCTTGAGCGTTCCGTTGCAAACATGGGCATGATGAACGGTCGTCAGCAGCAGATGCAGCAGAATATGATGCAGCAAGGCATCACCGCGCCCGGCCCCGCCCCTGAAGGAGTTCCTCAGCCCGCACCTATGCCGCAGCCGGAACAGATGCCGCAGATGCCCCAAGAAATCATGGCCGCACACGGCGGCATCTTGCATGCACAAACTGACCCGGACATGTTCAACTTTGCCCCCGGCGGCATCGTGGCGTTTGCCAAAAAAGGGGCTGTTGAAGACGAAGAAAAAGACAAGGACAAGGACAAAAAATCCGAACGAGAAAAAGAAATACAGCGTGCAAAAGACCGGGCGGCGCTTTTAAAATACCCAGCAGCGGCGGCGGACGTTTTTCTTTCTCCTGCGCGGGGAGCTTTAAATCTTTTGGACGCTAGTGGCATTCCAAACTTTACTAAAAGAGTAATTAACGCTCTAGCAGGTACGAACTTTGAACCTTATTCCGGTCCCGGTTACAACCTTGGGGAATATTTTGATGCCAGCCAAAAAGAAAATGTTAATGCTGGAAGTAGCGGGTTTAAACCGTACGAGTACCAATCTTCGCTTCGTAAGTTGGATGCTAGACCCGCAGGAGATAGCAGTGGAATCAAGCCCTATGTTCTTCCAGCAGCAGTTGCTCCTGCTCCTGCGCCCGCCGCCGCACCTCGGCCTGCCGCTCCTGCCGCTCCTGCCGCTCCTGCCGCTCCTGCGGCTGCTCCCGCCGCTGCCCCAGTAACCCAACAAGGTGTTGGCTCGTTAAATACTAATACTGATAGCCGGGTTGCAGACCTTCTGGCCAAACTTACCCCCGACAACAAGTACATAAAGGAAATTGACACCGCGCAACAAGCGGCAAAACCTGAAGCGTACGACCAGAAAAAAGCTATTGCCGATCAGCTGGCGTTGAATGAGTCTCTCGGTATTGGTACATACGGAAAAAACCGTCGAACGCAGATGGAGCAGCGGGCCAAGGAGTTTGAAGGCAACCGGATGTCTAAGTTGGACCGATTAATTTCGTTGGGTACAGCTTTTTCGCGCCCGGGCGCTAGGGCCGGTGATATGGGCCAGCGTAGCGTTGAGATAAACGAAGCCGAGCGTGATGCGCGGGAAAGATTTCAGACCGCTCAAGATGCGTTGATGGCCACTGTTGAGCTAGCAGACGAAGCTGTCCGCACCGGCAACGCTTCAGAAATCCTCAAGACCAAAGCGGCTAAAGACAAGGCTTTGCAGGATTGGAAGGCCGCATCAGTTAAGGCCAAAGAAACCCAAGCCCAAGCCGAAGCCTCGCGCCAACAAACAGGAACCCAAGCTGCTACTTCTGTATTTGGCGATGAGATGCGCTTGCAATCGGACCGTGAAAAAAGTCGCTCAATGGAGCAAATTGCGGCTGCGAACAATGTCAGCGCACAGGCAGTGGCCGCTATTCAAGCACGCGCTACCGCTGCGGGGGCTAACAAACCGTCGGAAGTAAAAGAATTCACCGAGCAATATTTTGCGATTGTTAAGTCACAAGGACAAGCTGCGGCTGATGCATGGCTGGCGCAACAGACTAAAGCGCGTGAAGCGTTTGGTGCGGGTAGGTACGCGGGGCAAGACAAAGAAGTTGAGCGCGAAATAAAGGTCCAAGCCGAGATACGGGCACAGACCGAAGGATTGACGCAACGTCTAGCAGGCACAAAAGACGAAGCTAAACGAGCCCTACTTCAAGCTCAAATTGCCGCCGTAGAGAAAAAAGTGAGAGCGGACATAGCAAAAGTAACGGGCAACGTCCCCCCACCCGGCGCAGTAACAGAAATTAAAAAACCGTAACCAATGCCTACATACCAAGTCAAAGTCGGGGCGTCCACCTATCGAGTAGACGCCCCGGACGAGAACACGGCGTGGCAGTGGGCTAGCTACACCCACGATCAAGCTGCTACGCAAGCAGCGTCAGTAGCGCCAAAACCCACTGAGTCCGGCGGGTTCTTCGGGTCGTTCGGCTCCGCTTTTGAGGAGCGGGCGACGACTGCTCTGCCCGCAGCAAAGATATTCACCGGGTTTGGTGACCAAAAGGCCGCGGTAGATGAGCTGGCCAAGAACAGGGAAGAAGCTAACAGCGCCTACAAAAACACCGAGTTTAGTGAGATTGGCGATGCGTTTAGGCAGGGCAACTTTACCGAGGCCCTCGGTAAAACAGTCGACAAGTTTAAAGAAGTAGCGGGCTCTTCTCTTGGGTCTATGGCCCCGGCGGCGGTTGCGGGTGTTGGCACTGCCGCAGCCGTAGCTGCATCACCTCTAGCCGTTCCTGCCGCTGCTGCGGGCACAGCGGCTTTTGGCCTCATATCCTTGGGCTCGTACCTCTCGGACAACATCTCCCGCCAAAAGGAAGAGCAAGCAGCTGCGGGTAAACCCTATGAGGACATCAACCGACTTAAAGGTGTGACTGCCGCAACAATTTCAACCTCCTTAGACATTTTCGGATTCAAGCTGTTCAAGCCCTTGGGCCGGTTGGTAGGCGTTGAAGGAAAAGAAGTTGCTGAAAAAGCAGCGATGGAAGTTGTTGCTAGGGCTACGCAACCCAGAGCCTACGCCCGTGCGGTTGCCCAAGGTACTGCACAAGGCATTGCGTTTGAAATCCCGCAGGAAGTAACGCAGTCGGTGTTGGAGCGTTGGCAAGCGGGCCTTGCTCTTGACCCGTTCACTGACCCCAACGCAGCAAAAGAATATCTGGAAGCTGCTGGCGGCGCGCTCTTGTTGGGCGGACCGCTGGGCGCATATAGTAAGCTGCGGGACACCGCCGCTGCACGCGGCACTCCCGAAGGCCAAGCCCTCTTACGTACAGAGGGCTCCAAAATTACTAGGGACATAGAGAGGGAACCAGATGCTACAGAACCTATCAGTGCCCCAGATAGAGCAGGCACTACAGTGGCTGGACAGCCCAACACTGGAGCCCCCGCCGGAGGAACTGCGGACACTCAACGAACTGGAGTGGATGTTTCTGGACAGACTACTCCGGGGACTACAGGTGGAGAAGCTGGCCAACCCGGTGCATTAACTACCCCGGTAGCGTCTAAAGACACGGTTAAGTACCAAGAACCTCCCGCAGACAACACGGTGATGTATACACCGGAAGTTGTTGTTGAAAACAACTTGTACACAGCGTCTAAAACTGGCAGCGAAACTACTATTGAGTTTAAGCAGCCCCCTGTATCTGGCAACTTTACTATTGGCAACACTACGGTAAAAGCCGATGGAACATACTTTAGGGGTACGTCAAACACTGGCGCAAAAGTAAAGCTATCTGTCGATAAAAATTATCTAGAACTAGAAAGCGACAAAGGCGGGTTTCTTCGGTTATCGCGCACCGATAGACAAAACGAAGCACTTATCAGAAAGCTAATTGGTGATGCTGCTGTGGATACCTTCTTGGCGGCTCCACCAAACACAACCGAACAGCAAGTAACTTCGGCGCTACTAGGCGAAGACTATAGTCCAACCCTCGATAAACTTAACGACCTGTTTGATGCAAAATATTCAGCGCCCACCGGGCAAACCCAAGATGCTGGGCCGTCGTTAACCGACGAAGAAATACAGATAGCTTCTGCGGATGCCAAAGAAGCCTATGACGACGCACGAGACCATTTGAGTGCGTTGCTTAAACTACCTTCCCGTACCGAGTCGCAAGACAACATGCTGGGGCGGTTACGCACCGAGCTAGTACAGGCCGACTACCAACGATATCTAGCAGACACGATTGACGACAAGCCGCTTGCTGATGTAGTTGACGAAATCGTCGTCAAAATTGGACCCCGCAAAAAAGCCCCTCGCGCTATGCAGGGGGAGATGTTCAGCACCAACGAGCAAATTGGCCGGGCAATCACAGGAGCTATGGCTCTGGCGGGCCAAGACCCCGTAAAAGCTGCACAGGAGCTAGAGAACCGCAAGCAACGCGTCATGGACTACGAGCATAGCGACGCAGAGGTTATGCGTCTGGGTCGTAGCGCTGACATGAACGCTGCGCAAGCCATGGCCAACAGAGACGCTCTGGTTGCAGAAGCCAAAAAGCGGACACTCGAAACCATTGACCAAGCCATTGCTGGGCTGCCTAGTGTTGGCCAGCCCCGTGCAATGCAAGGCAACTTGTTCAACCGGAAAGAACTTGCTCAGAAAGACAAGTACTCAACCGATGTCACAAATCTTAGCGGTGAAGAACGCGCTAAGATTTTGACCAACTCGTTGCAAGAAACTGAGGCAAAGTTAAAAGCTTCGCAAGAACAACTTGCGGAATTGCAAAAAATTAATGTTGCAGTTGTAGCGGGAAAACAATCTAAGGCCGTTTCTGTCACAGAGTTAGATGCCGCCAAAAAACAAGTAGATAGCTACAGTCGACAGCGCGCTGCGCTTCAAAATGAGCTGGAAAAACTAAACGCGCAACTTGCATTGCCCGCTGACCAGAGAACCGATACAAACGCTGGTTGGCTTCGGGGTAAACCAGAAAAACCAAAACTACCAAAAAAATCTCAAGAGTCATCACTCAATGCCCCGTTTCAAAAAGACTTGTTTGTTAAGCAAGCAGCAGTTGAACCAAAAGAATCAGCAGACCTAGAAAAAACTCTGATGGGCCTGTTGCTGGGTGAAGACCCACGACAAGATTTTGGTGCCGAGGAAGTGGGCGCTGACCCTGAGACCGAAGCAATAGAGCAGAAGTTAGAGTCTCAGAAAGAAACTGAGCTTGCCCCAAAGACAAGTACGTACCATATCAACGACACCCAAGAAGGTAAGCTGGTAAATCT
>Ga0181359_1000265_pt1 | contig 11053 bp, 17 predicted proteins | sample Fa13VDMM15SD_FD_141229 | JGI IMG/M metagenome (GOLD analysis project Ga0181359, IMG submission 141229) | Freshwater viral communities from Lake Michigan, USA - Fa13.VD.MM15.S.D | ecosystem: Environmental > Aquatic > Freshwater > Lake | place: USA: Michigan | collected 2013-09-24 | reverse complement strand
AGACCAACTCACCTACCGCACCGCTGACGGCGCGGCCATTGCCCGGCAAACGCGCCGCATCATCGCCAAGGCCAGCGCGCATGCGTCTGCGCGTCCCGGCAGTGACTGCTGCTGTAACCTCGCCACCGCCCGACGCGAAGGCACAGCCGCCGCCCTGCACGAGCGTGGTGCGGCATGAGCGCCGCAGCCCAATTCATGGCCGACGCTGACCTCTTTGGTGATGTGCCGCTTGAGCCCGTGCAGCCAGCCAAGCAAGCCACCTTTCAGGGCCAGCTGGTGCGCAATGCCGAGGTGCGCACCCTGCCTATCAACGATGCCGCCAACGGCCCCAGCGCCCTGCCCGTGGTGTGCCTGGAGCTGCGCCACACCGACAAGGCCGACCACCGCCGCTGCTGGGCGCAGATCGTCTTCAAAGCCAGCGAGCGCCGCCAAGCCGAGCAATGCGCGCAGGCGCACAAGAAAGGTTGCATCGTGACCGTTGCCACCAGCGCGCTGGATGTGCGCATGACCTTCCCACAAGCCCAAATCATCAACACATCACAACCCCAAGCATCATGAACCAGACACCCCCGGTCAACATGGCCACCATTGAAAACGAAGCCCGCACGGCAGCGCGGAACAACATCGACGTCAACGCCTGCTGCCCGTACCCATTTCACAGCAACGCTGGCCAAATCTACCGCACCGCGTTTGAAGACGAACGCGCCTGGCTGACACGCGGCGCTGGCAGTGCAGCCGCTACACCACAGGCCGCGTCATGACCGCCCTGGCACTGCTCACCAGCACCTTTGCGCTGGTTTTTACCCTTGGGCTGCAAAGCCAGCTGGTCAATAACGGCCATTACACGGCAGCGTTTTTTAACAGCCTGGCCATCGGCTGCGCCAACTTGGTCCTGTTCAAGCTCGCGCCTGATGCGCAGGGCTTTGAGATTGCCGCCTATCTTGTCGGTGGGCCTTTCGGCATTGTGGCCAGCATGGCCGTTTACTCACGTTTGAAAGTTAAAAAATGAACCTCACAGCCCGCACCTACTGCCCCCGCAGCGGCTCAGTCCCCGCCCGCGTGATTGCGTGTTTTCAGAAAAACCTCAGCGCCAACTTTGCGCATGAGGCGCTGACCACTGAAAGGCAGGCAGCATGATCCGCATCAAAGCCACAAGCTACAGCCTGCTCGACGTCATGATGGCCGACGACACCAACCCCATGCCGCCCAAGCGCTACACCATGCAGCTGACCAAAATGTGGGACGCCTTGGCGGCGATTGAAACCGCACCGCAGCCGACAGTCAACCATTGGGAGCTGTGCAGCGATGCCGTCAACCTGATGGAGTCGTTGCTTGTGATGGGCAAGTTTGCAGACAACGACAACGTCGTGCCCCAGGCCGTGCGGGCCATGGCCGAGGCAGGCAAACGCACCAACCACACCGGTGCAACGATACGCCTGAGCGGCCCCGGCATCAACGCCGTGCGCATCGTGCTGGAGACCTACGTCACCGCGCTGCGGGAGCTGCCAGAGCGCACCATCATTCAAGCCCACCGCAAAACAGAACACCGCATTCGTGAGATTAGGCGCGGCAAGCGGCTGGCGCATGATGTGGAGGTGGTGGCACTATGAACACTCAAAAAATGTTAGAGCTTGCCAAGGAAGTTGGCGCAACGGTGCTTGATGGCTGCGTGCTCTTTGTTGGCTATGAGCAGCTTGACAAATACACCCAAGCCGCTGCATCGGCACAGCCAGCACCCCTGCCAGTGCAGCCAACGCAAACAGCGCCTGTGCTGACCCCTGAGATGCGTGACGAATTGAATTCACGCCTGTCTGACCACTGGTACGGCTGCGCAGATGAAGTTTGGCGAGTTGTTCTGGCTGCGAATACAACCCAACCAGCAGCGCAAAGACAGCCGCCCCTGCCAGTGCGGCCAGCAGCGCACATGGTCGAAACTTCTATCGGCGCGGACATATTTGTGCATGGTGTCGAGGTGCCTCGTTTCAACATTGGCACTGGTGCAAATCCGGCGCGTCAAGCGTTTGTGGATGCCGTGAACACTGCCGCTGCACCCCTGCCAGTGCAGCCAGCAAAACCCAACTTGAACCTGCTAAAGCCGTTTGTTGGCGGACTTGGGAAAGCCATTCTTGAACAGCTAATTCGCGATTTAGAAAAGTTTTGCACCCCACCCGCACCACAACGCCAGAAGCTGACGGATGAGCAGCATGAAAAATTATGGGAGGCGATTCGCGCAACAGGCTATCTAACAAAAGGACAGGTTGACGAAGTAATGGAATTATTGGAAGCCATATAGGAAGAGCCATGAACAATGTAACCATAAAAAAAAGCACGCGTCAAAAGCTGATCGAAGAAATGCGACTTTTTGCGATCAAGCTTAGGTTAAAAGCAGCATTGCGTCACAAGCCACGGCCAGCCAAGTTAAAGGGAAAAGACCATGACCAATGAAAAAATGCGCGCTGATTTTGAGGCGCACTGCAAGAAAAAAAATCCAGCTTACAAGCCTAGTGACGATGGCGTGTATGAGCGCCGTGATTGGGCTATTTGGCAAGCCGCAACCATAAAGGCATGCAAGGGGAGAATGATGGCTGCTGACAAAAACAAAACATTCTCATACTTGCACGTTTACCCGCAGTACACCCATCATGCCGAACTACAAATCAAAGGCACTCTTGACGGTCTTCAAAAGCTAGTCGCTGCAATACAGGAAGCGATTGACGATAGCCAATCATTTGATGGTGCCGTATTTGCAAATGATGGCGAAGGCTATCAAATAATTGTGACTAAGGCAGACGGTAAAGACGATCTCGGAGAGCCGTACTACGCCCACAACCACGAAGGTGATTGTGCTGCGCAATGGCAAGACAGAGCATTTAAAGCAGAAGCTGAATGTTCAAGACTTAAAAAAGAGTTAAAAGCGGCCACCCAAGGGGGCAATGAATCATGACCGACCGCACCCAAACCATCATCACCATGCGCCCGCTCTACATCGAGCGCGCCCAGATCCCCGCAGTGACGACCCTGAGCGAAAGCAGTTGGGACACGCTGGTGGCCAAGGGTGAGGTACCCAAGCCGCGCAAGATCAGCGCCAACCGCTCGGGCTGGCTGTTTGAAGAGATCGAGGCTTGGGCACGTGCCCGGCCTGTGTCTGACTTGCTGCCACCACGCAACAGCGGCAAGGGTCGCAACAAAAAAGAAGCCGCGGCAAGGGTCGCAACAAAAAAGAAGCCGCGGCAAGGGTCGCAACAAAAAATAAGCGGCGGCGCGGTTTAGACCTGCACCGCCAGCAGCTCCAGGTAGTCAGCTAGGCGCTGCAGCCACAGCTTGCGCTCGGTGTCGTAGCTGTAGGCGTTATAGATGCCAATAATCTCGGCCGGCAGGTGGCCAATGATGGCCTCGCCCACCTCATCACTGCAACCCAAAGACGACAGCAGCGTGCGGCCGGTGCGGCGCAGGTTGTGCGGCGTCCAGTGTGTCACCGGGCAGATCAGGCCCTCGCTCTCACGCCTGGCCACCTTTTCACTGTATGGCTGCAGGCTGTAGATATAGGTGCTGAAGGTGTGCTGCTTGTATTGCCCGCCGTCCTTGGCCTCAAACAACCAGCCCGACGCGCCTACGGCCTTTAGCCGCCGCTCAACGATCTGCCGGGCCCGGCCATACAGCGGCACGCGCTGGTCAACCGCGTCCTCAATGTCGGCGTTTTTGGTCAGCGCCTTGGGCACCGTCCACCACAGCTCGCTATCACCCTCCATGGCCACATGCTCGGGCCTGATGCCGCAAATCTCGACGCCACGGGCGCACGTCCACAGATACATGATCGTCAGGTCGCGACCCGGCTCGTGCATGTTCTCAATCCAGGGCAGCAGCGTGCGGATCTCTTCAGGTCGCAAATGCCTGCGCGTGCGTCCAACGTGCTGGCCCGCCATCACCTTGCCTTTGCTTTTTAGCTTGCCCTTCATCACCAGCCGCCACCAGTTTGGCGTGTCTGCCGGCAGCCTCCCCGCATCAAGCGCTAGGTCCCAGGCACCCGCCAGCATGCCGCGCAGCTTAATCGCCATCGTGGGCTTGTCCTTCAGGCTGTCGATCAAATCATAGGCATCACCACGCGTCACCGTGGCCGCTGCCTGGTCAGCAAAGGCTGGATTGGCCTCCAGCAGCTTTTCAAGCGCCAGGCGGGCGCTGCGGGCACCTGTGGCGTTGCGTGTGGGCTCGACGTGGTCGGTGATAAAGGTGGCCACCACCGTGCGCACGGTGGTGCTGGCCGGGTCGGCACGCTTCGGGTCCAGCGCCAGGCGCGCATCGCGCTTGGCCCGGCCAGGGTCAATGCCAGCATTGCGCTGGGCCCGCAGCCGCTCCCATTCAGACGCGGCCGTCTGCACACTCATGGCCGGCCACTGGCCAATGGCCGTCTGCTTCATCTGATCAGCGCCTGGCAGCTGGTAACGGTAGGTCCAGGTCTTGCGCGTGGCCGTGGCCACCAGGCGCAGGCCTGGGCAGCCGTCAATCACCATGTGCTGGCCTGCCTCTAGCTGCTTGGCCGCTCGCGCGTCAAATAACATGCACCTATACTCCACAATGATGGCCGCCAAGGCTCGGCAGCTGGTCACAGGTTACCGTAGGTTAAAAACCTACGGCAAAACCTACGGCTAGAGTGTAAGTGCAGGCGGTTGCGGTTGGGCGCGGTTGGGGGGGAAGAAAATCATGGTTACGGCAATTTCCCCTCGACAGCGGCCCTGAAAACGAGAAAACCTGAATGTTATCAACAGGTTATAAAACGCGGGTGTAGTTCAATGGCAGGTATTCACCCACCAATGAAAACACCACCAAAAATCCTAAAACCTACGGCAAAACCTACGGTGACGCTGCCACCTTGGCCAGCTCAAGGCCGCGTCTGACTCGCCGCACGGCATTGCCAACACCGGCGGTGCTCAGGCCGGTCTGGCGACCCGCCTCGGCTTGTGACAGGCCGCCCACTAGCACCAGGTGCGCGGCTTGACCCGACACGCCGCCACGCAGGCGCAGCAGGGAGGCTAGGGCTTCAAATTGGGCTGGTTGTAGTGGCTTAGGCTGCATATGTGTCGCCGGCTTGAGGTGCTGCTTCTTTCTCGCGGTTTGCGACATTGAATTCCATCATGCATAAATTGTTAGCAAGACAGTAAGCCTGCGCGCGGCCAATCTCAGCAAACACGGCAACCACATAACCGCTATCTTCGAGGCAGAGAAATTTGTTCATGATTTTTTCCTTTTCGTTTCAACCCAGCAAAATCGCTGGCATGAAGGAATTATATACACCTTTAAGCGTGTATTTAAACATTTTTAAACTATTTTCTAAGTACTTTCCCTAGTGCCGAATCAGGCGCAAAAAAAACCCGCACCGGGCTGTTGGTCTGGTTGCGGGGAAAGCCAGCCTGGCGGGCTGGCGGGAGACAACTGCGGATCTGTTACTTGGTCGGGGTGGCCACTTTCTTGCGCGCTGGCTTGACGGTCTCGACCGTGGTGAATCGGTGCTGCTTGGCAGTCTGTGCATATCATTCACAACAGCGCCTCCTGTAATTGTTTAGGCTGCTCTGGTGCAAATAGCTGGCCTTGGGTTACGGCTTGTTCTATGCGCTTGCAGGCTATGTCGAAATATTTGGGCTCGCGCTCTATGCCGATGAACTTGCGGCCAAGCTGGATAGCGGCTACGCCTGTGGTGCCGCTGCCCATGAAGGGGTCTAGGATGGTTTGTGGTTGTTTTGGCACCTGTTCAATGCACCATTTGTAAAGACCTACGGGACGTTCACAGGGATGCGCCGACTCTTTAGTGTTGACGTAATTTGTCCAAGTTAGGTTAATCAGTTCAACCTTATTTCCCCAGCTCGTTGATGCCATTTCTGCCTTGCTCATATTCGGCATTGGCTGGTTTTTGACCCAAACAAGCCCACCAGCCCCCTCAAAGCAGTTGAAATAATTGGCACCCCATACGACTCTGTGTCTACTCACTTCCTTTATCAGCCTAAAAAATTCATCTGATGGGCCATGCTCGTTCCATTCAACAGCCTCGCCGCGAATATTTCCAGTGGTCTGCACAAAGTTACCAACACCAAAAGGCGGGTCAGTAATCACAGCATCCACTTTGCCCAGCGTTGGCAGAATGTCCATGCAGTCGCCAAGCAGGAGAGTTGCAGCGCCAATCACGACTTTTTTGCGGGTTGGCAGTCTGTGCATATCATTCATACAGCCTCCGCAAACACCAGCCTGAACCAATCCAATTGCTGGGTGTTGATGACAAGCGTCGGCAGCGTGCAGCCTGGGTAGATGCGTCTCATCGGGTTACACACACGTCGCGGGCATATCTCTGCAGAGCTGTTGCTTTTCCCGCCACGCTTTGCGCATATCCGTCCAGTGTTGCAAGAGCGATGGCACACTGATCGGCGATGTCTCTATCGGGGCCATCAGCTCGGCTGGTGGTAGGGGTATCTCCACTGGCACCGGCGGCGGCGGTGAAGTCGCGCAGGCGGTCATCAGTAATGCGCTGAGCATCAGCAGCGCGAGCTTTGGCGGTTTGGTAGTCACGGTCAACCCTTTCATTTGAAATTTGCGCGGCCCGTTCGCGTAGGCGGGCGGCTTCGCTGGTGGCCAGCTTTTCGGCGGTCCATTCTGCGCGGATGTTGTTTTGGCCTGCGGTGTAGCACTTCCAGGCGCTAGCGGCCAGGGCCAGCACCAGGGCTGCCATTACGGCCAGCTTGGCGTACAGGCTAAAGGGTGTCACGCGAGCTCCTGAATGCCGAGCTGCGAGCCTGCGTCAGTAATCGTGATCACGCGGTTGCTCAACTTTTCGGGGGTGCGGGTGCTGACATGTACCCATTGCTTGCCGTTGATGCCTTCCAGGATCAGCTGGCCAATGCCCAGCACGCTGACCAGTGGGGCCAGCGTCTTGGCGACCTCGTAGGCGCTGCCGTAGCCGGGCGCGATGATGTCGGCGGCGTGGCCCTGGGTGTGGTCTGAGCTGGTGACGCCGCCTACGGCCCTGTTGAGCTGGCGGCTGCGGTACGCGCTTGTGACGATGATGGGCACATTGAGGGTGCTGCGGATGCGCTCCAGCATCTCGGCCGTCAGCACCAGGCGGGGCAGCAGCTCGGGCGCTGGGGTGTTGTCAATGCCCAGCTGGGCGGCTTTGGTGCTGGAGGTCAGCTCGGCCAGGGTGAAGTGATGCGACAGGTTCATGGCTGGCCTTTGGTTGTGTCGGGTGTGTCAATGCCCAGGCGTTTTTCAATGGTTTTTTTGCCGATGGATTCGAGCCAGGTCAGGCCGCGCGCGCCTGCGTGGCCTGTCATGCCGACGATGCTGGCCGTCAGCAGTGGGTGAAAGTTGAGGTATTCGCACAGCCAGAATGCGAGCATGCCCGCGAAGGCAGACACCGACAGCTCGCCGATAAGTGCGGCCATATTCCAGAGCTGCATCTCGCCGCGCCTGACTTTGATCCACCAGCTGGCCATGCCGCCCACCAAGGCGGTGGCAAGGACAACGCCATACTCGCGCAGCGAATAACTCAAAGGCGTTTTCATGGCGTTTTGCGCTACGGCGTAGAGCGGCCACAGCAGATGCACGACGACGACGAGGGCTATGAATATACGTATCAATTTTGGCTCCCTGTTTAAAAATATCAGCCGACGACTTCGGTGGTTTTGACGTGCGCTACCCAGCGGATGTTGGTGGCGGCTGCACCTGTCACGCGCAAGCGCAAAGCGCCGAGTGTTGTCTCGGCTGCGGCTACCGCGTCCCATGCAGTGGCACCGGCATCGCGCCCGACGACTGTGACCACGGGCGTGCCCAGCAGTGCTGTGGTGCCGGCAGACGCGCCGCGCTTGATAGCGCCAACAATCCTGAACACCGCGCTGTCGCCGTTGCCGTTGTTGCGGCCTGTGACCATCGCTTCAAAGCCATACAGCGCGGCATTGGGCAGCACCAGCTGGTTGGCTGCTGCGGGCGTTGCGCCGTCTGCCGACAGGTCGGTGATGGTGGCGTTGGTGGTGGCGGTGCGCAGCACAAAGTCGCGCCGCTGCGCGTCACCAACAGTGGCGAAGTTGCCAGCGGCGTGGGCGGCTGCGCCGTAAATGCCGCGCGTTGTGGCTTGGTAGCCGCCGGGCACGTGAGAGTACTCGCCTGACGCCTCGTTGTAATTGCCGCCGCCAACTGCGGCCGAGCCGCCCGCTGTTGTGTTGCCGCTGCCGCCAGCTATGTTGGAATACGCGCCAGACGCGGTGTGGCTGTTGCCGCCTGAAATTGTGGCGTAAGGCTGCGACGCGGTATTGTAGCCGCCGCCAGCGATGGTCGCGCCGCTGCTGGTTGCCGCATTGTTAAAGCCGCCGCCGACAGTTGAAGCCACGGCTGAGGCGGTATGGCCCCGGCCACCCGCAACGGTTGAGTCGTTGCCTGACGCCTTGTTGTCGTAACCGCCCCCGATATTTGAGTTGGTGCCAGACGCCACCTGATCGGCTGCTGACCGGCGCGTTTGCCAGTCCACAGCCTGTGTGCCGCGCTTGTTGCCGCCTGCTGCCGCCGAATCTGCAACGGTGGCTTGAATTGCACCCCCGCCTTTTGCCGACAAGACGGCATCTTGAATGGTGCTGCCGCCTGACGCCTGCAAGACTGAGGCGTTGTCGGTGGCGTTGGGCGCTGCCGAGTTGATGCTGGCGGTAAAGCCTGTAATCCCGCCGCCGCTGCCGCCGGATGCGCCTACGGCTTGCCGCCTGTCGATGTAGCTGGTCACTGTGCTGGCGCCCGTGACGACTTCGTACAGCTGCAAATAAGCCGCCACGTTTAGCCAGTTAACCGTGTTGGTGGCGGCGCTGACTGCGCCTGTGGTGCGGTCGGCCACCAGGTAGTTGGTGGCGCTGGCCGTCAGCGTGACGTTGCCGTTGGCCACGGCCACGCCGTTAAACCAGCCGCCCACGAAACCCCACACAAACCCGGTGCTGGTGACGGCGTTCCGGCCATACAGCATCGCGGGGCTAGTAGCGTCGAAGTTCTCATTGACCTGCGTGGCTGCGCCGCTGCCCGCGATGACTTGCTGAATGTTGGTGGTTGAGTTGGCCATGTTCTAAAGCCCGGTGGAGTTGGTAAAAGTAGTGCCGTTGCTTGTGTAGCGCAGCTGCTCAGTCGGTTCATTCGTCGCGCGTGGCACGCGCAAGGCAGGGACAACAAGTTTGCTGCCGGACTGAAGAACGCCCCGTTGAATAAGACTTTGGCCGCTTCCGCTTGTCCACGTTACGCCGTCGGAACTTAAATCCACGAGGCCACCATTAACCGCCGCCGTCACAAGCTGCGAGCCGAGGGCAAACACATCAAAGACGCCAGCGGGACTTTCATTGCCAATAGCGAAACTAGGGTAGCTTGCGGTGTCACGAACAAATGAAAAGGTAGAACCGTGATCTGTTGAGCGGAGAATTACGAGTTTTTGTGTGTTCCATGTTGTTTGCTTTAATGCTGCCATGTACAAATTTCCAGACAGCACGGCAATGTTTGTAAACTTGGCCGTCGTATCTGCGGGCATGGTGCAGACAGTCCAGCCTGACATCGCTGTTGCATCGGTCGTGTAGTAACAAAACACAAGGTCATGAATGAACCAGCGCGAGCCTACTTTTAGCAAGCTGGTGGAGCCTGTCCTAAAGTAACCGGGCAAGCCTGTCGGCGTACCTTGCAGCGTAAAGTTTGTGCCATCGGTGCTGGTGTAAAGCTGATTTAGTGTGGTCAGGACATAGAATTTTGTCCCATCGTTAGCAACTACAGCGGGAACATCTGGTCGGCTAAATTTAAACGTGCCCACAACAGGCAAGCTGCCGACCACGCCGCGTGTGACGTAAAAGTCGCGGATTGAAGAATTAACCACGTCTTCGCCCGGCAAACTGATGTAAACACCGTCCGAGCGCCCAGAAACAAGCTTTTGATAGCGCGACAGCAGCGGCGAATAACTTGCAAGAGCAGCAAATGTCACGCCGTCGTCTGAGCTTTCAAACACCCTTTGCAGCGTGGCTGATTCATATTCTGCGGTCGCCACTGCAATCAATGTGCTGCCTGCTTTGAGCAGCGGATATAAGTGATTTTCTGTGGCCGCTGGAAAGCTGCTGGCGGGCTGTGATGCGTCGCTGGCAGTTTGCGCCACGGTGATGCTGGCAACCAATACGTCGCCGCGCCCGACTTCGACGGACATCTGGTAGATGCGCACCGTGGCAGCGGTCACAATGCCGCTAGAGTCTTGCAGCTGATCTGCGAGTGTGTAGTCGGCCTGCGTGGTGGTGACTGCCAGTGTGCGCTTGAGCGTGCCGCCCAGCAGCACCTCGACTTGGTACGCCTGGCTGCGTTCGCCGAGCGGCACAGAGCCGAGCAGCCAGTTTTCAGCCAGGCGGGTGCGGCGCGCCCAGGTGATGCGGATGTCGCCGTTGCTTTGCCGTGCTGCGCGGCAGTTGTAGGGCGCAAAGGGCTTGAGGCCGACGCCGGTATTGATGGCGGTGGTTGACTGCGCGGCGCTGATTTGCTGGGTGACTGTGACGCCTCTGAATTGCCTGGCCTGGCCCAGCTCAGACAGGTCGTAAGTGGGCCGGGCCAGCGACGCAGCCGTCAGCATCACAAAGCGCTCATTTGATACATGACTGGCCATTGCCCGTGCCGTGCCGCGCAAGCCGCGCAGCAAGCCGCTGAGCTGGTACACGCCCGCGCTGACCAGCGTGGCTGTCGTGAACTGGATGATCTCGTTGCCCAGCACGGCTGCATTGACAGTGCTGGTTAGCACATCGGCGCGGCTGGCATTGAACAGCTCGCCATACAGCAGCGACACCGTCACAGTGCTGAGTTGGTCCATCAGGCCGTTCTGCCAATCCGGCAGCGCGCTGATGGCGTAGCCTTGCACTGCCGATGTGCCGACGCTCCCGGCTACCGTTAGAGCCGCGTCGGTTTGACCCATGTACAGCACAGCGCCGGGCCAGCTGCTGGTCAGCCCGCCCATCGCAACGTAGATGCCCGCATTGTTGTCGGCGTCGCGCAGAATCGGAATGTCCAGCACAGCAAGTCGAGTCGC
>Ga0181359_1000261_pt1 | contig 11090 bp, 8 predicted proteins | sample Fa13VDMM15SD_FD_141229 | JGI IMG/M metagenome (GOLD analysis project Ga0181359, IMG submission 141229) | Freshwater viral communities from Lake Michigan, USA - Fa13.VD.MM15.S.D | ecosystem: Environmental > Aquatic > Freshwater > Lake | place: USA: Michigan | collected 2013-09-24 | reverse complement strand
TTTACAAAGAAAATGGTGGAAAACTTAATGGTATTCCTAAGCCACTTTCAGCTGGTTTCCAATTTACTAAATACTACTCAATCAACGGTATTACATTTGAATTGATGTACTGTCCAATGTTTGATGATAAAGTTCTTTTCCCAGAAACTCACCCAGAAGGTGGTACTACAGAATCACGTAGAATGCTAGCACTTGACTTTGGTGGAGAATCAGGAATTAAGAGAGTATCAGTAAAAGGTCAACCTTCAGTATTCCGTTATATCCCAGGTATGCGTGATCCATTTACTCCTGCAGGAAAAGGTTCTCCTTCAGTAGCAGTTTCACGTTCTGATGGATATGAAATTCACAGAATGATGTGGGGTGGTATGATGATTACTGACCCAACTAAAGTTGTAGATTTCCGTTATAACTTAGTATAATAAATAAATATAGAGAGGGAGTGAAATATCTCCCTCTTTATTTTAACTTTGTAAAATAAATAAATAAGAAATTATGGCTAAAAAGGAATTAGAATTAGAACAGGATAAATTCACACACTTTCTAATTGAAAAAGTAGTAAAAGTAGTACCAGTGGTTAGACCTAATAGTTGGTCACACAAGTACCAAATTACTGAAGATGGTAAGGATAAAACCAATGGTGCTTATCAATTTAACACAGCAATTACATATCTATCAGTACCTATTAATAAAAAGACAGGTATCATGTACAGACCATTAGACAATATTGCTAAAGTAAAGACTCCTGAGTTTCCAAATGAGGAAATTACAGAACAAGAATTCTTTGAAAGATTACTTGGTCTTAGTAAAGGTGATCTTGATGTTGGTAAATTTAGAACTGATGAAAAAGGTAATCGCCATCCAGATACTTTCTGGCAAAAACTTGGTACTGTAAAACTTAGAAATGAATCTAATGTTTTAGATCTATCTGTCCCTATGGATATGATTAGATATAAAGTACTTATGCTAAACAAGAATGTTGTAGCACCTTCTCCTTCTGAAAAAAACAAAAAACGTACTTACAGATTTATGCTTGTAGATCAAGAAATTGCTGAAGTACAGGAAAAAGAAGATCTTAACACTAAACTTGAAGCATTCTCTTGGTTTGCTAGAATTAAATCAGACATTGGACAACTTAGAGAGATCATGTGGTTAGCTGATTCAAGAATCAGTAATACTACAAACTATGACTATGTATTTGCATATGTTGGTAAAATAGTAAATGAATCTCCAGCAAACTTCCTAAAACTAGTACAAGATCCTCATAAAGATTCTAAGTTACTTTTAATGAGAGCAACTAAAGCAGGATCACTTGTTCTATCTAAAGAAAAAACATATCAATTCCTAGATGGTAAAGATATTGGAGCAACAGGTCAAGCCATTAAGTGGGTTGAAGATCCAGAAAACTTTGCTATTGTAGAAAGACTTAAAGAGCAATCAGGTTATGACAGCTAATCAAATGTGGGAAAATGTACTAGTAACTTATGATGCACTTTATTCACAAAGTGCTCCTGGGTTTGAAGACCCTGAAGCTACTATACTTTTAACTAAAGCACAATGGTATTATATTCTCCAAAGGTTAAACCCTAAGAGCAATAGAAATATGGAAGGATTTGAGGAAACTGAAATAAGAATCCAAGGACTTTCTGCATTAGTTAAAGACTCACAAGATGCTGTTCCACCTATTATTGAATTACCCGACAACCAACAAACTGGTACATTGCCTGGAGAAAAACTCTGGGCATTGCCAGTTGATTTCATGATTGCAATTTATGAAGGTTGTACTACAAATATTCCACAATGTGGTACTACATCAACCTATAATAGAATTATGACTATTCCTATCTCACATGATGAGTATAATCTTAATTATTATAATCCTTATAAAAGACCATACACTGATGGTACAGAAGGTATTATATGGAGATTAGAACATGGTAGAAAACCTGTTAATGGTACTGAGAGAAAGATCCATGGTCTTATTACAGATACTGATGGTAAAAATAACAATGATTTTATAGTTACTGATTACTATTTAAGATATATTAAAACACCATCTGACATAGTAGTAAATCTTAATGCACCATTATTACAAGTTAATTGTGAATTAGATTCTCTAACTCACCAAGGAATTTGTGATATTGCTGTAAAATTACTGTCTGCTGCAGTAAGAGAACAAATACCAATTAACCAACTCACGGCAGATGTTTTGGAATAACAAAAACAATTATATTTGTAAAACAAAAACAAACAACAAATTAACATTTTAAAAAAATGGCTTTAGATTCAAAAAATAACATTAAGAGTGTATTTATTATTCCTGCTACTCCAACAGCTGCAATTGCAGTTGGGACAAAAGTAACTCCAGGTTCTATTGCTACTGGTTCAGTAGTAATTACTAGCATGTCTAATCAAGTACTAGCAACTACTGCTACAGGTTCTGCTGCATTATATGACCCAACATTCTTTGATAAAATTAAAATTATCAAAGATCGTGGTGCTAATTTACCATTACAACAAGTAGTTCTTACACGCAATCAAATTAAAACTGCATCTTCTGTTGCAGGAAGACTAGCTAGAGAGCAAGTAGACTATGTTGGATATAATGGTAGCAATGCTAACACAATTCAAGCAACTGATAATAATTTTTACATTGTAAAACTTGAGCATGTACCTAATCAATTTGCTTATGGTAAGCGTCCTGCTAACTACAAGTATGGTACTTATCAATCAGGTATTGGTGCTACAAAGCAAGAAATTGCTAATGGTCTTACAGCTTCATTAGTACAAAACTTTGTACCAAACAGAACTATTGATTGGAGAGTATTTTCAGAAGTAATGACAAATGCAACTAGATCTGCTGCAGGAACAGGTTCAGGTACTTTAACATTTACTAAATATTCTAGAACAGTAACTCCAACTCTTGCTGCTGCAACACTTAATTGTACTGCAGGGACTTATATTTCAGTTGCTGTAGGTACTACAACTCCTGTTTACAAAGTAGCAGATAGAAATTCTAGTACTGGTGTTTTAACTTTAGAAGTTGCTTACAATGGTGAAACAGTTAGTGGAACTGCTGCTGGAACTGCTCTTACTGCAATTTCAGTATCAGATGCTGCAACAGCAGGTAATTTGTGGGGTATCAAAATTACAGGTATCAAACAAAAGTATGACGTTAACCGTTGGAGACAATATGATAAAGTTAGATTTAACACATTCCTCGAAGGATTTCCTCCTGTTGCTAATCCAACTGCTGTAAGCACAACTGCTGCATTTGACGGTGTTGCTGTTTATGAGCAAGTTGCTAATGATGAGTATATCTCTTGGGGTGATGAAGGGCAGATCTTTGTTGATCAAACTCCACCATTGTTCCGTGAGCAAGATGCTGTTGTTGGACAACAATATCAACCTGCTGTAATTGGATGGGTAGATCAACTTCCATCATTAATTGGTGCAGGTGAAAACAAAGGACAAGCTATTGTTTACTTTGCTGGTGGTACTGGTGCTGCAACTTACGTTCCTACTGTAGGTGAGTTACAAGCAGCTTTTATTACTACTTTTAACCTATGGTCAAATGTAGATTTACCTGCTACTTTCGTATTCTAATAACAATTAATCTCTAGATAAGGATAGTGAAGGACCTAGTTTTACAATTAGGTTTTTCACTATTTTTGTTTAGAATAAAACCTATAATATAAAATGGCATTTATACCAACAATATCTGCATGTCTTAATGGGTGTACAGGTATAACAATTAACGATACTACTGGGTTTTACAATAGTGTTACTAACATCTATGGTTGGAATGATGGATCTACTTTGTGGAAAACTGCACTAGGTGGAGATCCACATGTTGTTGCAGCTACTATTAGCATATCATTAAATGGTGGTGCAGCAACTCCAATTAATGTACTAAATAAAGTACAAGAATCTGTATTCCCAGAATTTCAATTATATCAGTATACTCCTGTAGATAGTACAGTAAGTACTTTTACTTTAGCTGATGGTTACTACGATATTGTATATACTATTACAGATGAAGCAGGGCTAACCTACACTACAGATACTACTTTTGTAGTATTTTGTAATGTAGCTTGTTGTGTATCTAAACTAGCAGCTAGAGTTGCAGATGAGTTATGTAATAACTGTGACTCAGAGGCATACAATGATTTTCTAATTGCTGATGGTATGTTACAAGCATTAAAGGCTACTGCAGAATCACTAGGCACTCAAGAATTTACTAAACTACTAAACAAACTTCAAAAACTTTGTAATCAAACTTCAGCTGGTGGTTGTGGTTGTGGTTGCAGCTAACACCATGGAAAAATTTACACTAGGTAACAGAGGAACAGATCCTTTAATTAGAACTGATAATGATGCAAATGTTGCTAGATTTGGGCACCTTAATAAAATGGTTCAAGACTATCAAACATTTACTACTATAATTTCAGCAGAACAAGCTGCTACATTATTTACAGCACCTGTGGAACTAAATGTACCTGAAGGTATGTATTTAGTTGTAAATGGTTATGTTTATTATTCAGCTAATGCTACTAAAACATTAGATTTAGGTGGTAACCAATTTGTTATCATTAATGAAACAATGTACATTTCTAAAAATGAAAACTCTAGCTTAGAACCAGGAGAATTAATGTATCTATTTACTGCTGGTAATTTCGGTACTATTGTTTCAAGTGGTAAACTTACATTCTCTACAGATAGTGATGCTGGTACACCACCAGATGGTCCTGTAGAAATAACAGTCTATTTAACAAAATTAAATTTATCAATTATATAATATGTGTTCATGTTCAGGCAGTTGTAACTGCAATTCAGCAACAATACCTAGAGGTCCACAAGGTGCTTCAGGTCCTCAAGGAATCCAAGGAATCCCAGGAACAAATGGTAATAACGGTAGTCCAGGAACAGCAGCTACTATAACTGTAGTACCATCAATAATTACAGTACCTTTTGGAGATCCAGCTACAGTAGAAAATATTGGTACTTCATCAGCTGCTAATTTTGAATTTACAATACCTGCAGGAGAACCTGGAGAACCTGGAACAGGAATTAGGAAAATCTTAGATGAAACATCAGAAGATGCTACAAGTAGAACATCTGGAGCTAGTATAAATAATCATACTTGGACTATTTTAGATTTAACAACTAATCAAGATACAGTAGTTTTTGATTTTGTAATTACACCAAATACTGGTAATGGTAAGTTTAGTATAGTTGTTGTTAATATTGGAGGTACAGTAGTATCTAGATTTACTGATTCTGATGCAACTGCTGCTGCTGAAATTAAATTTAATACTGATCCAACCGATGTACCTGCAGGGTATATATCTAGCGATGATCCTTTATTATCTGAAGATATTAATTATATTAAAGGAGTTGCAAAAATAACAAGAAGAACTGACCTTACCATTGAATATGATATTACGTATTATATGTACAATGGTGTTGTACAGACTGCATATTCTAACATTACTAATACAAGAATGGTTCAAAAAGTGTTTAATACAATAGGTGGAAATGGAGTACCTTCAATAGATTCGTCAGGATTAAGTTTTTCACTTAGTGTAACACCAGCTTTTATGGATGCAGGTGCTACATTTGGTACTAATATTCAAATATATAACGCAGTTAAATTAGAATCAATACTATAAACTATGGGATGCTATAACTCAGAATTACCAATAGGTCCTCCAGGACCAACTGGACCACAAGGACCAGCAGGTGAATTACCTTATAAAATATATACTGCTTTGTTAACTCAAGTTGATGATGATGCACCTACTGCAATTGTTTTGGAAAATACTCTTGGATTTGTACCTGTTTATTCAAGAGATACAGTGGGTAGGTATTTTTTAACTTATGTTGGTGGTTTTATTGTAGGTAAAACATTTTCTTTAATTAATGGTGTTGTAATTGAATCTGATGCAACTTCTGTTTCAACATTAGGGTATGAAACTGTTCCTTCCGCTAATAGATTATTAATAGAATCATTTAATGGATTTGGAAATTTAAATGATAATGTAATGGTAAACACACCTATAGAAATAAGAATATACCCATGACATTAACACCATTAAAAATACAAGTAGCTATAATTAAAGCATTCTACAGTTTAGCTTTAAAATCCGTTAAATACTATGGTGGATTAGCTGTAGGTATAAACAATACTTGTCTTTTCAAAGAAATAAGACTACTTAGAGCTTATATAGATATACTTAGAAACTTCACAATAGTAGGTAGTACTATTACTTGTAGCTGCTGTGTTGAAGGTGATTATACTGTATTGCTAAATGAACTATCAGAATTAACTGAAGCTAAAATTCAGTTTGGTTGTGATAATAGTGGTAGTATGTATTATAATGAAATAAGTTATCCTTTTACTTATTTCTATGATAGTGATAATCAAAAGATAGTAATTGAATTCTCTACTTTAATAAACCCAAGTACAGATGAACCTTATGTATTAAATTTAGATGGTGTAGAGTTTACAGATAACTGCAGCTTTGAACCTAATACAGTATCACCTATTGAAGTAGCTGTTATTGAAGAAGTAACAGATGATCCTGTTACAGCAGATAATATCTATGCGCCTGTTCCAAATGGATGGGATGGTAATATAACTATCTATGAAGACGATGGTGTTACAGAATTATTCCCTCCTTTACTTATATCTGTAGATATTATAGATGATCCTCAAGCTATAGTTAACTTTTGGAATACAAATGGTCCTACAGACTGGTTACTGTTATATGATGGTACTCAGTATACAATGCTAACTCCATTTGATGGTACTGATTATTCAGGCTATACAGTTGTGTTTAGCCAGTATGAAGGTGGACAAGATTCTTTAGCACTTAGACCTTCATTTATACCTCAACCATTTATACCAATAGGAACACGAGCATCTACTCTTGTAAATATACCCAATACATTTGTAGGTAGTGTTCAAGCAACATCTGTAATACAACCAGCTATTTCAGAACAACCATTTGTTACTACTCCTACACAAGCAAGTACTATTTTAGAAATACCAACAGATATTTTTAGTGATCCTGGCACTAAAGCTAGTATGCAATTTACTGCAAGAGATACATTTTTTAAATGTGACCTTAATGTAAACTATATTTATTCACCAAGTTTTAATGTTAATTGGTTTATTCTCCCTAGAGCTGCAACATTATCTTTTGCAGATATTGAAGAATGTATTACATATATAAATAATAATTTATCTTTTGGTTATCCATTAGAATTAGTAAGTACATCAACAGTTAGTTACCCAACAAATGTACCTGCATCTGCAAGTACTGCTTTTTTTAACTTTAGTACTTTTGCTACTGGAGATGTTATTGATATAGCTTTAACATCTAACTACTATAATTCATATGATGTTGTTGGTACTTATACTGTTTTACCAGGAGATACTAATGAAGATATTGTAGCAGGATTAATTGCTGATATTATTTCTCAAGGTCTTTTTGCAGGTACTGTAACTACTGATGTTAGCAACTACCTATATTTTACTGCTCCTGTTGGTACAGGTAGTGATTGGAATGCCGTGTATTACATGAGTATAACTAATACTACTACAAATAGTGGTACTCTTACATATTTTATTAATGGTAATAATCTAACAGAAAATGAATATGTATTATCTGTTACTGCTCCTACAGAAGGGTCTTCTTTTAACAGCTATTTTTCTTATGTTAATTTTGGATACAATAGTACTTTTTATACACCTTTAACTGGTGGTAGTGATCCATCTACATCCTTTCCTGTTGAAGTTACAGATGCAATAAGTGGTGTATTATACTCTATACCAACAAATACTTTTACTAGTGTTGATGATTTTATAACAGATTTTAACACTGTTTCTACAACACAAGCAACTAATATAGGTGGTAATGGTGCTTTTACTCAAGTAGAATTTAAACCACCTCTTAATAATATTGGTAATTTTATTTATAATACTACATTGTTAGACTTTAGTTTTAACAATACTGTAGTAGCTTCAAATAATTATTTTGGAGGTAATGATATAACAGAATGTACTTACACTTTAGAACTTTATAATTCTTCTAATGTTTTAATATTACCTGTAATTGAAAATTTAACACCTACAAATTACGCGTCTGTATTAGATATAGCTACAGATATTCAAGGTAATGTTGATAATACTTATGTATTTGGTATAGGTGTTAATAGTAGTGATGAAATAACAACAAGTTACCCAGACCCACAATCTTTAATTTGCGATACTTATAATGGTTATTACTTTAAGTTATTTGTTGACTACACAAGCACTCAATATTCTAATTACCTTAGTGAAAATTCTATTATTGGTGGAGGAATAAATGCTTTATCAAATGAGTTTGATATTAGTGATAACATTAATGCAATATTCTCAAGAGCTGCTGATTCTTATAATTATCCAAACGGTTCTGAAATAGAAAATGGGTTTATACCTGATTATAACACTAACCCTTTATTATATAAAGCAGAATATGTAGGTCCTGGTCCTAATACTACTGAAACTCCAGCAACTGTTTTAAATGCTTTTTCAACAGCCAGCCTTGCAAATGGAGATGAACTTAATGCTTATATTGATAATACTTATATAGGAAAATATCAAGTACCTGCTTCTGGAGGATTACCACCATCTTCTACTATGATTGCAGGATTAAACAGTAACATTGTTAGCAGTAATATTGTAGCAGGTTTACTTTCTACTAGTACAGGTACAGGACTTTTTCAAACATCTCCACCAAATCAAGCAAGTGCTTATAATGGTAAACTATTAAAGATTAACAGAAAAACATTTACTGCTGCAACAACTACTATGAATTTTGGCAGTTCACTTCCATTTACTGAAGTTTTATTTTATATAAATGGAATTGGAAATATAGCCACTATTCAAAATGGAGTTACCCCTTTTTCAGGTTCTACAATAGCTACATTAGTTGCTCTTGATATTAATAATTCTGGAACTGGATTAACTGCAGTAGCAGTTGGTTCTACGGTAACAATAAGCGGACCTCCATATACAGGAGGTTCATTTAATGGTGTTCCAATTAGAATGGATATAACTAATACACCACCTTTTAATGTAGGTGGCATTACAATAAATACTAACTTGTTTACAGCAAGTGGTAATTGGTTTAATTATCCTATAGTTAATTTCCAAGGAGGAACACAGTCTCCTAATACATTAATTAACGAAGAACCTTTTGCAGGAGGATTATCACCTATAGGAACAACAACAGTTAGATTTTATTCTCCAATACAGCCTCTTATTGCACCAGAATATGGTACAGGAAATTGGGTGTATAATGGTGTTATTTTAACATACGATTACAATACTAGTGAATACATACGTAATGGTATTTTTCAGAATGGTGTAGATCCTACTGTAGGACAATTTACTGTTGAATTACTAGATCCTTTATCAGTACTTGAGGATACTTTATACAACGATATAACACCTCAAAACTACGTAAGTAAACAAGCATTGGTAGATAGTTTTAATGCATCCTCAAGCAATTTAGATTTTCAAATTGCATTAGCCCAAGGATCTGCTGTAAATCAGTTTTTATCACCACCTGATAGTTTTGCTTATTTTGAAAATTACGAATTTAGATATTCCTACATTTATGTATCTCCAGAATATTCAAATTATGAAGATATTGATTCACTATTTCTTAATGGTATAGATCCTACATTAACACCTTATACAGGTATTTTTCAAGAAGGAGATATTGGATTATTTGTTAATGATAACCCTTGTGAAGAAACTATTGCTGAACAAGAGTGCTTAACTAACAATGATGTAAATAAGATTATAGCACATATTGATAAATTAGTAAAATAATAAATGGCATTTTTTAATAACAAAAGAAAGGATTTCAGTATCCAACCTCCTAGACAGCAGGTTGATGGAACTCCTTTTTTTGTTACTGATAGTGCTAATATAGATTTTACATTAGAGAATTTAAACCTAACTGCTGATCTAACTCTAACAGGAGTAACAAGTGGTACTTATGGTAGTGCTACTCTTATACCTATTTTACAAGTAGATCAGTGGGGTAGAATAACAGGAGTTACTACAACACCATTCTCAGCATCAGGAGTATCATTAGAAACTAACGGTACTCCAAATCCTGTACAAACTTTACTAAACCTTGTAGAAGGTACTAATATGACCATTACTGATGATGGTTTTGGTAATATTACTTTTGATGCTACAGGTGGGGGAGCAACTTATACTGTTGACAATGGTTTAACTGCAAGTACTTTAACTAATTTTCAATTAGGTGGATCATTAATTCAAAACACTATAATTACTTCTACAGGTTTTAAATTAGATTTAATTAGCGATGTTAATTTTCCTGGATATGCTTTAGGAGTACAGAATTCTGGTACAGGTAGTGGTATATTTGTACAGTCTGTTGGGGGAAATGGTGCTATAGATGCAATTAATAACAACGGTATAGGGGTTGTTGGTACATCATCAAATGGTTATGGGATTAGAGCTGTATCTAATGGTAATGGTACAGCTTTTCAAGCTGCACAAACAAAATCTACAACAAATGTTGTAGAAACAATAGCTCAGTTATTTAGAGAAACTAGTTCATTAGGAGCTAATGGAATAGGAGGTTCTTTAGATTTTTATGTAGAAACAGATAACTCTTCTAGTATACCTCTTTCGCATAAATTAATCAGTAAATGGACAAATGCTACATTTGCTTCAAGAGTTTCACAATTTGAAATTGAAGGAGTAAATAATGCCACAACTTCTAGATTATTTGCTTTAACAGGTGCTGGTCAATTAATACTTGATAAATATGGACAAAGCCCAGCTAATTTTCCAGGAACTCCTGTATGGGCATTAGGTGTAAATGCTACAGGTGATGTAATAGAATTTACACCAGGTGGTGGATCACCAACAGGAGCTGCAGGTGGAGATTTAAGTGGTACATATCCTGATCCTACAGTAGCTAAATTAAGAGGAGAACCTATTAGTACTACAACACCTACAATTGGTAAAATATTGCAGTATAATGGTACTGAATGGCCTT
>Ga0181359_1000260_pt1 | contig 11106 bp, 18 predicted proteins | sample Fa13VDMM15SD_FD_141229 | JGI IMG/M metagenome (GOLD analysis project Ga0181359, IMG submission 141229) | Freshwater viral communities from Lake Michigan, USA - Fa13.VD.MM15.S.D | ecosystem: Environmental > Aquatic > Freshwater > Lake | place: USA: Michigan | collected 2013-09-24 | reverse complement strand
GCGGGTCAAGGAATGGTGCAAGGCCCAAGGGTGCTATCCCACCGACGAACTGACCGTGAAGGGGGCGACCGTCCAGGTGGTGAAGCCGACACGGGAACTGGACAAGGAAGAGGCGATGGTGACGATTGACCGCGTGATCCAGTATTGGGCCGAGGCGGGTATCGTGCTGCCTGAGCCGGGAGAACAGACGGGCATGGCGCTCTAGCCATATCCGCGAATGTGCGGGAATATCCGCAGAATAGACGCAAACCAAAACAACCTAAACAATGAGCACTAAACTGAACGCCGATGAACTGGCCGCGAGGCGTTGGCCACAGGCGCACATTCGCCGCATAGGTTACGCAGACGCCATCCGCGAAGTAGCCCAGCCCATCGCAGATGAGCGCGATGAGTTGAGGGAGGCGCTGGAAGACGCGATGAAGATCATCGGCATGCACGCAACGGAGAGTGCAGCAAAGTGGACATCAGAGCCTCAGAAGATTGCAGACAACGCAGACAGAGCATTAGCTCCATACCGCGCAATCCTCGCTAAATACGCCAAACCATGAGCGACTTTTTCAATCCTTACGAGTTCGAGTGCTGGATCACCGGAGGCAGGCCGATGCGCCGCCCCGTGCCACGGGAATACAAGCCACGGGTGCGGGTCTTCCGGCCGCGCAACCCGAAGGTCGGCAAGATGGCAGCGCAGCATCCAAGCACACCTAATGCCAACTGAGCCATGAGCAACAAGAGAGAACCGCTATTGAGCGACGACAAGGCAATATCATTGATTTGCAGCGTGGATGAAAGTTCGTGGCGCGTTATCCGCGACCATTACGAAGCTGACCGCGCAAAGTGGATGGAGATTGTGCAAACGCTAGTGGATGCCATGCGAAAGTCCACCGAGATAGGCGCTACCGATCACCTCGACTGTTCAGATGACTGTGGGGTCTTTTGGTACAATGCCCTGCAACTTGCCGCCGAGCGCGGCATAACGCCAAAGCCATGAGAATCGAGATAGAGCATTTCATCGCGTCAGCGCGCGGCGCCCGCTACACCTTCACCGATGCCGCTGGCGACCTGGTGACGATGGACGAGGATGAGGTAGCGGCCATCGAGCGCAGCGGCAAGAGCGGCACCGTCCAGCAGTATGCGTTTGAGCCGGGGCAGTACACGCACCGGACGGGGGCCACGCTCAGAATGAAGCTGGGCGCGTTTGATGACAGGCCCGGCAAGACCGAACCGAAGCCCGTGGCGGCGCCTATCATTGGCAAGGTGGCGAAGGAGAAGGCGGTGAAGGCGGTGCTGAGTGCTATCCATTGGGTGACGCCGGTGAAGGTCAAGGGCACCATGATCGTGAAGTCGGTGTGCGGGATGCCGAGGGGCGCGGTGCGGATAGGTCTGCACGGTGCGAAGTTCAGGGCGTACACGCACCACCGGGACGTGTGCAGGGCTTGCGCTGAGGCATACAAGATCAACCACCGTTGATATATTGGGGATATGTACTATATTTGGGCCGGACTTAGGCCCGCTGAGTGAGGCAGCGATGAAGACCACGAACCAAAACAACCCGCCCCTACGGGCGCCTGACGCGAGCCTCACTCTCGCCGATGGTGAACGTAGGGGCGGACCTTTTTACATGAACTACGACGACTTCCTAGACGCCAAGCGGCACAAGCCCGCGAACCACGGCATAGAGCCGACATGGATGCCAGATGGGCTATTCGACTTCCAACGTTACGTGTGCGAATACGGCATCCGCAAAGGCCGGTGTGCCGAGTTCCTTGACACGGGCCTGGGCAAGACCATTATAGAGCTGACAACGGCGGTGAACTACCATCGCCATACGGGCAAGCCGGTGCTGATCCTTACCCCGCTTGCCGTGGCTTTTCAGTTCATCAAAGAGGCGGCGAAGTTCGGGATCGACGACATCGAATACAGCAAGGACGGAAGGCACACTTGTAAGATAGTGGTCTGCAATTACGAGCGGCTCGACAAGTTCAATGCGGACGACTTCGGCGCGGTGATACTCGACGAGAGTTCCATCCTGAAGAACTTCGACGGGGCCATCAAAGCAAACGTGACGCAGTTCATGCGACGGGTGAAGTACCGCTACCTGTTCACGGCCACGCCTTCGCCCAACGACTTCATCGAACTTGGAACGAGTGCGGAGGCGTTGGGCTACATGGGATACATGGACATGCTGGGTAAGTTCTTTGCGAACAACGACAACAACATCCGCCCCCATGACATCGGCACCAAGTTCTACCTGAAGCCCCACGCGATCGACGCTTTCTTTCGATGGGTTTCAGGCTGGTCTATTTCAATGCGAAAGCCAAGTGATCACGGATTCGATGATACGCGCCACATCCTGCCTGAAATGACCACGCGACTTCACGCGGTGCGCAATGAAGAGAACTGGGTCATCAATGGGCAGGCGCTCATGTTCAACATCGTGGCGAAGTCCATGAGTGAAGTACGGCAGGAGCAGAAGATGACGCACGTAGGCCGGTGCGAGAAAGCCGTTGAGCTTGTGCAGCGCCATGATACATCGGTATACTGGTGCAACTTCAACCAGGAGGGCGACCTTTTGGAAGACATGGACAAGGAAGCAAAGCAAATCAGCGGGTCAATGGACCTCGATAAGAAGGAAGAGCTATTGCTTGCCTTCGCGTCGGGACAGATAAAGCGGCTCATCACCAAGCCCAAGATCACCGCGTTCGGCCTGAACTGGCAGCACTGCGCTCATACCGTGTTCTTCCCAACGTTCAGTTATGAGCAGTATTACCAGTCCATCCGGCGCTTCTGGCGCTTTGGTCAGACCCGGCCCGTTACGGTTGACATCGTTCACAGCGATGGCCAGAAGCGCGTCATTGATGGCCTGTTCAGCAAGTCCGCCAAGATGAACGAGCTTTTCGACCGGCTCAATTCCAAGATCAACGAATACCACGAAGACCCGCGCACGGCCTTCGAGAAACCCGTCACCCTTCCTTCATTCATCCAACAAACTCAACACGCCTGACAAATGGTAAAGGACCAACTCATCACCGACCAGTACGCGCTCTATAATTCGGACTGCATGTATGTGCTTCCGACATTGCCGGACGCATCAATTGACCTGAGCGTTTACAGCCCGCCATTCTGCGGCCTGTACAATTACAGCAGCTCGGAGAACGACTTCAGCAACTGCGACACTAAAGAGGCGTTCAATGAGCAGTTCGAGTTCCTAATCAAAGAAATGGCGCGCGTAACAAAGCCTGGCCGCATAACTGCGGTGCATTGCCAGGACGTGCTCACCAACGTGACAAAGAACTACCTGTATGATTTCCCGCATGAAATCATCCGGATGCACGAGGAACACGGTTTCAAGTTCGTGAACCGCATCACGATTTGGAAGGAACCGTTGAAAGTCCGCATCCGCACGATGGTGCGTAGCCTCATGCATAAGAACATCGTGGAGGACAGTACCGAATGCTTCACCGCTCAGCCGGACTATGTACTGCTTTTCAAGCGCGCCGGGGAGAACAAGGCCAAGGTCACGCACGAGCACGGACTGAAGCGTTATGCTGGGGCCACGCCGTTGCTGCCAGACATGGAGCGCCGCTATGGTCCTTGGGCGCACATCTTGGCGAAGTATGCTGAATGGAAGGACCACCGGACTAACAAGCTGTCGCACATCATTTGGCAGCGGTACGCATCGGCGGTGTGGGATGACATCCGGAACGACCACACCCTGAGCTATAAAGCCGCGCGCGAAGAAGATGATGAAAAGCACGTTCACCCCTTGCAGCTTGACGTTATCGACCGCATCGTGGAGCTGTACAGCAACCCCGGCGAAACGGTGCTCACCCCGTTCATGGGTGTTGGCTCTGAGGTTTACAGCCCTGTGAGCATGGGCCGCAAGGCCATCGGCATCGAACTGAAGGACAGCTACTATAAGCAGGCAATCCGGAACCTGGCCACGGTGAACAGCCGTTTCGATGGCGACCGTGAAGCGCAGTTGTTCGACGAGGTTGCCGCCGATGAGTTGACGGAACTGGAAAACACCGAAGCCGAATGAGCTACGCGCCGGACGTATTGCTTGCGATCCACCAGGAACGCAAAAGGCAGCTCCAAAAGTGGGGCGTTCAGGACCATCCGATAGCCGACTGGTTCCTGATCCTTGGTGAAGAGGTCGGCGAGGCCCAACGAGAGGCGTGTGAGCACGTCTTCGCGGGCCGCTTCCCCGAGCACTACCCTCACGACCCGGAGCGCCTGCAAAGGCTACGGGCTGAGCTGGTGCAGGTTGCAGCGGTCGCCGTGGCGATGGTGGAGAGCTTGGATAGGAACGATATTGCGGGGGCAGGGGGCGGCGTCAATAACACGGGCAACGATGCCGACCCCCGCCCGCAATGACGTATATTAGGCCCGCCGCTTAGGTGGCCGTTGTGTGCAGGCAACGATGAGAAGACCGACACATACCCCCAAACTGAAAGGCGCCCTGCACGGTGTCCGAGTAGGTGCGGGGGTTTCTCTTTTACAGCCATGAGTGATTGGATAAAATGCGAAGACCAAAAGCCGAACATAGGTGACCCCGTGATAGTATGCTTTTGGTGGCCAGGTGGTGAGGACTACAATATGGTTCTAGGGTCATGGCCATACGATTACGAAGGCAATGGATGGGGCAGCGGGTGCCTTCCTGTTCAATGGATGGAGCGTCCAGATTACCCTGAAGACCTACCGTAATGGCTAAACGATTCATCGACACCGACCTGTTCCGAAAGCCATTCATGAGGGGCTTGGATGCCCCTTACAAGGCCCTTTGGATCTACCTGCTCTGCGAATGCGACCACGCTGGCGTATGGGTCGTGGAGCTTGACGTTGCCCAGCTTCGCACGGGCCTGAAGCTCGACCCTGATAAGGTCTTTGAAAAGATGGGTGGAGCGGTCGTGCCGGTGGGCGATGGCGGCAAGTGGTACCTGCCGGACTTCGTGGCTTTCCAGTACGGCACCCTCAACCGGGCGAACCGGGTCCATGCTTCGGTGCTTGACAGGCTCGAAGCCCTTGGTATTGACCCTAACGAAAAGAGCGAAAAGAAGGGGCTTGTAAGCCCCTTGCAAGGGGCTAAGGATAAAGAGAAGGATAAGGATACTCAGGAAAGAAAGGAACGCGCGCGCGATACCGATGCCGCCTTTGAAGACCTATGGTGCACGTTCGAGCGTTACGGGGCCAAGGGTAAGGCGCTGGCCTATTGGAAGCGCCTGAGCGAACAGGACAGGGCAGCGGTGGTCCTTGCTGCCCCCGCATACGTTGCCAGCACCCCAGGCTGCGAATACCGCAAGCAACTGGAAGGGTGGATAAACCCGGACAACCGTCTATGGGAGCGCCCCATCGTGAAGCGCACGAACGGCAACGGCGCCCCTGCACCCATGACCCGCGCCGAAGCAATGGAGGAGCTTCGCCGCATCCGTGAACGCCACGGCATCGAGGTGGGCGGGTTCATCGACGCGAAGCTGATTCCGGCTGAAGTCACCAAAGCAATGCGCCATGCCTGACCCGTTCCTGATCCCGACCGAAGCCGAGCGCCTTGTCGTGGGGCAGATCCTCAGCGACCACCGCTTGATGACACGCGCCGCGCAATTCCTGAAGCCTGAGCACTTCGGCGACCCATCCGCCCGCGAAGCATACACCGCAGCCCTTGCCGTGTGGCGCGATGGCCGGGGCGTGGACCTGGTGACCGTGGCCCACGAGATCCGAAAGGCTCAGGCGACCTACGACCCCGAAGTGTTCACGGCCCTAGCCAAGATGACCACGCGGGTGGCCCAGACCATCCACTTTGAGGCCCATGCCGAGATCGTGAGGGAGCACTACGCCAGCCGTGTCCTACGCGATGCCGCCAGCGCCATCCTGACCGGCACGGCAGGCGGTAACGACCCGCTCTCCCTCATCGCGCCGGCCAACGAAGCCCTTTCCCGCGCGGTGATGGCCGACGAATCGACGGACGTGAACGCGGGCCAGATGGCATACGACCTGCTCAATACGGCCACGCGGCCCAAGCCCCTCTACCTCGGCATGGCTGGCCTCGATAGCATCGTGTGGATGCTGCCGGGGAACATGGTGACGGTGCGCGCCGAGGCTGGCGTTGGCAAGACGGCCTTTGTGCTCAGCGCCGTGCTTAACTTGATTGAGCAGGTGCGCCCGTGGTTCGTGTCGCTAGAGATGCCCGCGACCGAATTGGTCATGCGCGCGCTTTGCCAGCTCGCGATGGTGGACATTGACGCGGCCATGTTAGGCCATATCGACGATGCCGAGCGCGCCCGCCTTGGCGATGCCGCCAGCCGCCATGCCGACATCCTTTCGAGGCTCGACATTGATGACAGCGGCAGCATGACCACCGATGAGTTCATGGCCAAAGCCGAGCACCGCGTCAAGAACGGGGTGGGCCTGATCGTGGTGGACTACGCGCAACTGATGAGCGCCGATAAGAAGCTCTACCCGAATCGCGTGAACGAATTGGAAGCCGTCAGCGCATCCATCCGCGCGGTGGCGCGAAAATGCAACGTGCCGGTTCTATGCGTGGTCCACGTCAACAAGGCGGGAGAAGACCACGGTACCAGCCAATTCGAGAAGGACGCCCACGTCCGGCTGCACCTGGCCCGCGAGGTCGGCGCCGAGATCATGACGGTTGAGGTGCTGAAGAACAGGAACGGCAGACCGGGGAGCGTTGAGGTGCCAACGGTGATGCGTCATGGGATAGTCGGCAGGCTCTACCCGCCAACGTGGTCGGCGCTGCCCGTTGCGAAGCCATTGCCCGCCATCACGGTTGAGGCTCCGATGGACTGGACAGAGCCGGTTCGCAATGATGAGCCGTTCTAGATTTGCTTCCCAATATCTTTGACCTATATTCGCCCACCATGAGCAAGAACGAGAAACCCAAAGGCCCAGCATTCTTCTTCCGGTTCTACACCCGCGCCATGCATGAGCAGGCGAAGAAGGTGGCCGAGAAAGAGCACCGGGGGTACCTGACGCATTACCTGCACCACCTGCTCGCTCAGGACATCGAGCGGCGCAAGACCACCAAGTCATGAGCGCATACAAGTACGTGATACACGACCCGGAGGGCAAGAAATCACCGGCAGTCGGAGGCCGCCGCGTAGCTTCACGATTAAGAAATTGCGCCGATTATCCTTGGGCGGCGAATCCAAGGATTTCTACGCAGTTTGACGGGAACATGACTACACGAGGCACATACAAACGCTTCGCCACCGAAAGGGAGGCGGCGCTGTTCGTGGACAAGTGGATGCTCAGCCAAGGCCGCGCTCCGGTTAATATCCTTAAACCCGCCAAGCCATGAACCTCACTAACGACGAAGCCGCCAAGGTGATCGAGGCGTTGAATGACCCCAAGCATTTAGGCAAGGTTCAAAACGCCCTCGCCATCCTGCAAGCCGCGAAGGACCGGCCACAGCCTGACCCCGTGGCGTGGACTACTCAGCTTGCGCTGGAATGCTCAAAGCGGCTTTCCGGCACCCCGCATGGCGTGATTGACGCAAGCTGTCTAAACATCTGGGGAGATCGCGGCGTTGCCCTCTACACCCATCCGCCACAGCCTGCGGTGGACAAGCTGATTGAAGCGGGGGATAGGATGCGAAACGCTGTGCAGCGAATAGCGCGGCATCTTGTTCACGGCAAATTAGAGCTTACTCGAAGCGGGGAAATGGACTTGTTCCTATCCATGTGGGAGCAATGGGACGCCGCCAAGTCCGCCGCCCCGGTCGCAGCGCCAAAAGTGTTGACGGATGACATGATGCAGACCGTGGCAGACCTTGAGCGCAGGCTATATGTTCGCGAGCATTGCTCCGGCAGAGAGGCCGACATATGGGCGCGTGGTGTACTGTCTGGAATGATGCAAGCCCGCGACAACGGCTACATCGCACCCGCCAAGGTGGACGTGGAGACGGTCATGGGTCTGCACGAAGAGGCTATCCAAGCGATTGCAGATAGCGACGAGGATATGGATTGGCACGACATTGACGACCTGCGCGCAGAGTTCCGCGCCCGCCTAACCAAGCTGTTCAACAGCCACAACCCATGACCGAACCCAAGCCCCTTCGCGCGCAGCTCGCAGGCGCCATAGAATCCCGACGCGCCGCCATGCGTGGGCAGCGCGGGCGCATGGATACCGGAGACGTGCTCGTTTCCATCGGGTTCGTTCAAGAGTTCCTAGCCAGCTACCCGAATGCCGACGACTACCGCGTGCGGGAATGGTGCCGGAGCAATCCAGGCCACGTCCGGCGCGTAGTGCCGCAGAATCAGCAAGCGGTGATGGATGCGCTGTTCGCCTAACGGACATTGCTTGACGCTGCTGGCCCTACTCACAAACACCGATAGAACCGATGAACACTGAACCGAACGATAAGCAGTCAGAGGACACCGAAGCGGGCCAGTTGCGGCAAGCTGTAGTTGTGCCCAGTGCCTCTTTTCTCAGGCCGGATTCGGCTGGTGGAGCACGCGACGCATTGCGCGATGGAAAGACCATAGAGGTGCCGAACGGCATGGTGATGAAGATCCTTCGTTCGTGGACCGAATCCACCCGAGGAACGACATCGCTATCGGTAAGCGTAAATGGCAGCAATCTCGGGTGGACCGTGCTCCGGGCGTTGTATTAGCATTGGGCACAACATACGATATACGCAACTCCGAAAAACAAACGACAGCAAACAACAACGCCCGACCCATGACCAGACCAGCAACACGATCAACGGCCTACCCGCCGCAGCGCCTCACCGAGATCCAATGGATGCGGGCGCTCAATATCGGCAGGCAATGCATGGTATCTCAGGAGCGCCGCGATGACATCATGCGGGCTAAGGAGGCGAAGCGATGAACATCCACCTGATCCAGCCGCGTGAGCTGTTCGGCCCGCCTGAGCGATGGGAAGAGCTATCGACGTGCTGGGGCATCAATGATGCGCTGTTCACTGAGCGAACCGTGATGCACGGCAAGCCCACGTTCAGCGAGATATTCGATGCCTGCCGCGAAGATTCGGTGAACGTCATCGCCAACAGCGACATCTACTTTGACCTCGACGGCATCGCTCACATTCTCAACGGCATCCGGCCATTGACCACCTTCGCCCTGTCCCGCTGGAATGTCCACGCGGACGGCACCGTGAACCTTTACGACCACGCCGACAGCCAAGACGCGTGGGTGTTCCTTGGCAAGCCAACCGGCATTGACGCGCCCTTCACGATGGGGGTGCCAGGATGCGACAACCGGCTCGCATGGCTGATGAAAGAAGCGGGATACATCGTGCTCAACCCATCGCTGACCATTCGCGCCTACCACCTCCACAATGTGCAATGGCGATCATATCTTTCCGACCCCGATAGCAAGGCGCGCTGGGGGGAGAAGATTGAGCGCATCCCGCCTCCGTACCACCTCGTGAAGCCCACGCACCTTTGAAAGTCCTGCTCCCGATAATCTACCACCCGCTCACGCATTGCATCGAGCGCGCCTTCAATGAAGAGGGCCACGAGGTGCGCGTAGTGGACTGGCGGCGCCATAGCAAGCGCAAGCACCATATCGAGCCGCTGGTGATACGCGAGGCGATGCACTTCCGCCCCGACCTTGCCTTCTGCCAATTCCAAGCGCCGGGGATTATCAGCCCAGCGTTGCCCAAGGCGCTCCGGTCCATCGGGTGCTTCAGCATCAATTGGACGGGCGATGTGCGGCACCCGCTGCCGGATTGGTACATGGACCTGGCTCCGCATTTCGATGTGACCAGCTTCACGAATTGGACGGACGTGGAGGCAGTGCGCGCGGCGGGCCATCGCAGCGAGTTCCTTCAGATCGGTTACGACGAGCGCATCTTCAACACGGACGGCGCCGATGAGCGCAGCGGGGTGGTCTTCCTTGGCAACAACTACGGCGGGTACAAGTACGCCGAGAGCGAATCCAGGCGGGCTATGGTGGCGGCATTGGCCGAAGCATTCCCCGATGAGTTCAAGGTCTATGGCATGAGCTGGGAGGGCGTGGTGCCTGAGCGCAACCTTGGCGGGTACCTTCACGAAGCGTTGAGCGTGCCTGTTCTAAGGTCCGCATTGGTTGCCGTTGGGTGGGACCACTTCCACCGCCCCGGCTTCGCATCCGACCGCATCCTTCGGGCAACGGCCTGCGGGTGCGCGGTGGTCAATCAGCATTACGATGGCATTGAGACGGAGCACCCTGACGCGGTGGCCGTCCGGTCGATCGGGGACATGGTGAGGGCGGTGGCGCACGCCTTGGCGCATCCTACGGAGAGCGTCATGATCGGGCAGTTGAGCGCGCAGCACACATTGAAGAACCACCGCTGGAATGAGCGGGTTAAACAGATGATTACATGGCTTTGAACGAGGATACTTTGAACGCTGGTGTGCGCGTTTCATGGCGCGGTGATACATTCACAACCGGCAACCGACGACATACTCTTGTTGAATTGTACGACCAAGGACGCTTCGTTCGCACTGTCGATATGAGCGAGATTGTTATTGACTACTCCCAGAACGGCGAGCAGGCCCACATCCTGCACTACCTCGACACCATCGGCCTGAAGACCGGGCACCTCGTGGACCTTGGCGCTGGCGATGGCAGGACCATGAGCAACACGCGCGCCCTGCTTGATAGGGGATGGACGGGCGACCTGTACGACGGGGATCCGAAGGGGGCGAAGGATGTGGTGAAGCAATGGATCACGCTTACTGATCCCCTCGTGATAGGATGCGACTTCTTGAACATCGACATTGACGGGAACGACCATCATGTGCTTCATCGTATACTGGCTACCATCAATCACTTCCCCGCCCTGATCGTCTGCGAGATCAACCCCATCTTCCAACGCGACGAGGCCGTGGTGATGCCGTACAACGAGGCGCACGTTTGGGACGGCACGACCTACTACGGCATGAGCCTGGCCGCCGCTGAAAGGCTGGGCAAGCAATATGGCTACACGCTGGCCTACCTGCATGCTGGCATCAACGCCTTCCTGCTCCGCAATGACCACGCGAAGGCGCACCCGGAGCTTATCCAGCCCATCGAATACCGCGTGAAGCGAGACCACGCACCGCACAACCCTTGGAAGCAATGGACCACGTTAAGCTGAAGCCATACG
>Ga0181359_1000258_pt1 | contig 11146 bp, 7 predicted proteins | sample Fa13VDMM15SD_FD_141229 | JGI IMG/M metagenome (GOLD analysis project Ga0181359, IMG submission 141229) | Freshwater viral communities from Lake Michigan, USA - Fa13.VD.MM15.S.D | ecosystem: Environmental > Aquatic > Freshwater > Lake | place: USA: Michigan | collected 2013-09-24 | reverse complement strand
ACTACAGAAACTGCAAATAGCACAAACATAACTCAGGATGTTTCTGTATTAACATTAGATAATAATCCAAATGTAATAAACGTTTTAACAGCAGATCCTGCTATAAACGAGGTTTTTGTTACTCAACCGTCTACCACAGTTATAGAAGTTTTAACTGGTCCTATAGGTGCAAGTGGCCAAAATGGGTCAACCCAACCTTTTAACTTCATTGGGGGCAATAATTGGAGCACTACTAGTAGTATTTTTATTACAGGTAGTTTTGTAGTTAGTGGTTCTAACACATTTACAAATGTAGGACCTACAGTATTGTCAGGCAGTGTAACTGTAGTTGACGACATATTTTTAATTAAAAACAACAACACACCTATATTTACTGTTAGTCAAAGTGGTATAATAGTAGTAGCAACTCAGTCAGCATTACTAACAGGTTCTGCACCAAATGGTGGGATTTACTTTACATCATCATCATTTTTTGTAGGACTAGATTAAAACTTAACATATTTATAAACAACAATTCAATTTAGAATATAATGGCAACTTGGAAAAAAGTCATAGTATCGGGATCGCAGGCTGAATTAGCAGCAGTAACTTCTAGTTTAGGCGTATTAGTAGGTACTAATCAATCAATAACAACAACACAAGCAGGAACGTTTTTAACTGGTTCATTTACTGGATCATTTAAAGGTGATGGTAGTAATTTAACTGGTGTTACTGCAACTGCAATATTCCCTACTTCCCAAGTAAGCAATATTACTAGTACAGATAAATTCTTTGTTAGCCAAAGTACAAACCAATACATTACGTATGGTGACTTATTAACAGATTTAGCTGGTACTAATTTAGCAGTAGAATCAAGTGATAGCCTAACTTTAGCTTCTACTATTACAGGTATTACCTCTATTAGTTCTACAGCTTTTACAGGTTCATTGTTAGGAACAGCTTCTTATGCTGCTCAAGCAAATACAGCTTCATTTGCTACTCAAGCGGCAAACTCTACTAACTTAAATGGTCAAGCAGCATCTTATTATTTAAATGCTTCTAACATAAATGCTGGTACATTAGCTAATACTTATTTGCCTTCACAAATTAGTGTTACTGGAGTAACTGCTTCATTTACTGGTTCTCATGTTGGTACTTTAACAGGAACCGCTTCTTATGCTTCACAAGCTAATAGCTCTTCTTATGCTTTAAACTCAACTAACCTAAATGGTCAAGCTGCTTCATATTACTTAAATGCGTCTAATATAAACGCAGGCACATTAGGAAATGCTTACTTACCTTCTCAAATTAGTGTTACTGGAGTAACAGCTTCTTTTCAAGGTAATCTTACCGGCACTGCTTCATTTGCAAATTATGCTACAACTGCTTCATACGCAGCAAATGTACCCGCAACCGCTTCTTATGCTTTAACAGCATCAAATATATTCCCTGCAGTTGCAAATAATACTGACAATTATGTTTTAACAGCCACAGGTAATGGAACTATAAATGGTGAAAGTAATTTAACCTTTAATGGTACTACTTTAACTGTAACTGGTAACACAATTGTAACTGGTGACTTAACAGTAGCCGGTACAGCTTCATTTACAAACGTAGATAACTTGACTATTAAAGATAAATTTATCTTAATTAACAGTGGTTCATCTACATTAGCAGACTCAGGTTGGATCTCTCAGTACAATACAGCAGGTTCAGGTTCAGCATTTTATTTAGAAGCTGGCTCAGCTGGTTCAACTGGAACATATGGCCGTTTTGCAGTAGCATATGATGCTATAGGTACAGTAACAGCTTTAACTGCAGACGAATTTGTAGTAACAGCTAAAACTGCTGCTGGTGCTCCTGCAACAAACCCAACTTGGGGTGGTACATCAAACGGATACGGTAACATATATGTAAATAGTAGTACGGGAGATATATTCATCTACTCATAATGTTTAAAAAATTAGTTATGGCTCTTAATGCTGGAAATTTTAAAACACCTGAAAGGGTGGTATCAAATGATCAAAATAACTTGACACTTGAAGAAATTCAACTTATATTACAATTAATACGTAGTAGCACTTTTAAAGGCGAACACGTAGAAATTATATATAATACAGCACTAAAATTACAAAACCAATATAAAACGTTACAACAAATAAAAAAATAAAAGTTTATGAACATTTTTTCAATAGATTTAACCCCTGGGGAAATTCAATGTCTTCGTCAATCACTAGATGTTATTAGTATTAGCGGTAAAGATGCTAAATTTGTAGCAAATTTACAAGTTAAATTAGAACAAGAATTTGCACAAATTCAAGAAATTCTTAAACAAGAAGAAACTAAAAAGCAACAAGAATTACAAGAAACATTAGCTAGAGAAGATAAAAAAGCTAAAAAATAACAGTTATTTTACTATATTTATTATAGAATATTGTTGGCCTGCAAAGGAAGTAGGCATATACACGGCATAGTGTATGTATCTAACCACAATATAAATTAAATATACGATGCCAAATTGGAAAAAAGTCATAGTATCTGGCTCTGACGCCAGTCTAAACTCATTAAATGTTACAGCTGGTGTAACCGGTTCACTTTTAGGAACCTCATCTTATGCTTTAAACGCAGACTTATTAGATGGTAAAGACAGTACTGTATTTGCTACTACTGGTTCAAATACATTTATAGGCAACCAAACAGTAACAGGTAGCCTATTTACCTCAGGATCAAATACATTAATAGGTTCTACTACATTAACAGGTAGTTTAAATATAAGTGGATCTACTACTCAAATAGGTAATAATACTTTACTTGGTAATACAACATTATCAGGTAGTGTAACTATATCAGGATCTGCTAACGCTAGTGCTAACTTTACCTTACAAGGACATTTAAGGTTAGATCCAGGACAAGACCCAGGTAACGCTAATGTTACAGCATCATATCTATTTACCTCAGCCTCTAATACATTTACAGGATTTGACTTATATTATCGTCAAAATAATAATTTAGTTAAATTTAAGTGGCTAGAGGGTATGTCAAATACTGGAGTATTGTATGGTGGTGTGTTATCATATTCTGGAAGTTTCTTCTACCTCACCTCAGGTTCAGGTATTATTGTAAATCATAATGCTGTAACATCATCTGAGATTAATCCTATTATTACATATGTTACCTGGAATGCTACTACTCAAAGTATTGCAAATACAGGATCTCAAAACACATATGTTTATATTGATGCTACTGGTAGTTTACAACAACAAACATCATTCTTTACTCCTGAACAATATCATGAACTTCTTCCTATAGGTAGGGTATCACATTATGGACCTAACAGCTCTACTATTACTGGTGTAGGTAATAATATGGTTACCTCTTATGATCAATCTTCACAATTAGGTGAATTTGTTAGAGCATTTGGACCTTTAAAAGTAAGTGGTCTTACTATTACACCACAACCTGGTAGTTTAAGAATTAATATTGGATCTGGTACATCATTTAATTTAGGAGGATACTATCAATATGCTCCTGATTTACCAAGTATATATAATTCATCTACATATCTTACCTCAAGTATTATTCGAATATATCGTTCAGGTTCAGGATATAATTTTGATAATAATGGAGGATCTTATTATACATCTGTAAACCCAACTCAATGGGATAATGGATCTGGAACCTTACAAACAGTAGGAAATAGTAACTGGTCTATTCAACGTGTATTTGTTAACCCAGTAACAGGTAGATCTCATATTTACTATGCTCAATCAAGATATGCTACTTATCTTGATGCTATAGGAGCTGTATCAACAGATGATTTTGAAGAAAGTGAAGTAACTAAAAATGCTTATGTATTTGCTGGTTACTTAGTAATGGAAGGTGGAGCAGGTAATACTGATTTATCAATAAGTGGATCAACAAACGCTATTATCCAAGCTGGTTTATTTAGAAATTCAGTAGGAGGATCTGGTGGTGCTAGTGCTGCAGCTATTAATTTAGACGATTTAGCTGACGTTAACATTACTACTCCATCTAATGGTCAAGCATTAATTTATAGTAGTGGACTTTGGATCAATGGAACTCCAACAAATGCTACTACAGCCTCTTATGTAGCTACAGCTCAAACCGCAAGTTATGTTTTACAAGCCGTTTCTAGTTCATTTGCATCTACAGCATCATATGTAAATCCACTTAATCAAAACGTTTTAATTACAGGCTCTGCTTCAAATTCTTTAAGGGTCAAAGGCTCAGGAGCTACTTCAGCTACAAATGCTTTACTTATAGAAAACAGTGGAAACACTGGTTCTTTAGTTGTTAGAGATGATGCTAGAGTAGGTATAAATACTACAACTCCAAATGCCGCTTTAGATGTAAACGGAAATATTATAGTTACAGGCTCACTTACAGCATATAGTTCAATAAATATTCCTATACTTCCACCCTCATTTTATTATCCTACCCTTACAATAGCAAATACAACACTTCAAGGTTATCAAACCAGTGGAAATGTGTTTACTATAAGTAATACTGGTTACACAATAGAATTTGGTAGTAATAGAGGATACATGATATTTGTATCTGCAGGTCATCATTATTTTCAGTCTGGTGGAAGTAATACTAGAATGTTTATTTCTAGTTCAGGTAGAATTGGTATAGCAAAATCTTCTTCTTTAAATGCTACTTTAGATATTATAGGAAGTCAAGTTATTACAGGGTCATTAGAAGTAAGTGCAGGTATAACTGGTTCATTTTTAGGTACAGCTTCATATGCTACACAAGCATTAACTGCTTCAAATGCAAATACAGCATCTTATGTTTCAAATGCAGTAAGTGCTTCGTTTGCTTCAACTGCCTCATATGTAAATCCATTAAATCAAAATGTTACAATTACCGGTTCTTCTTCAAATTCATTAAGAGTTAAAGGTTCAGGAGCCACTTCAGCTACAAATACTCTTTATCTTGAAAATAGTAGTAATATAAACACATTTACTGTAGCAGATAATGGTAATGTAACTGTAAACACTGGTTCCTTAACTATAAATCAAGCTACAGGTGCAGGTACAGGTATAACATTAAAAGCCCCAACAGATTATTATTCTCCTAAATTAGAATTTAATGCTATTGGTGGTACTTCTCACATTATACAAGCATATGGAGGACCATTATTTTTAAATGGAGGAAATTATAATGTATGCTTTGGGGTATATAATGCTGCTGGCACTGTATCTAATGTAAATATATATACCTACCCATATGGAGGTTCCCAACCTGCATATCCTAATAACTATTCCATGTTAATTAAAAACCCAGATACAACTGGGGTTAATTTAATGGTTAGAGCAGCCTCAGGCCAGGCCGGTACAGGTAGCATTACAGAATGGCAAAACTCAGGAGGTACTGAAGTAGTAGCTAAAATTACAGCTAGTGGTTCTGCTTATTTTAAATCAGATATTACTGCTAGTTCGTTTTCAGGATCACACATTGGTCCATTAACAGGAACAGCTTCATACGCATCACTTGCCTTAACTGCTTCTTATGTAGCTATAGCTCAAACAGCAAGTTATGTTTTACAAGCCGTTTCTAGTTCATTTGCATCTACAGCATCGTACGTAAACCCACTTAATCAAAACGTTTTAATTACAGGCTCTGCTTCAAATTCTTTAAGGGTCAAAGGCTCAGGAGCCACTTCAGCTACAAATGCTTTACTTATAGAAAACAGTGGAAACACTGGTTCTTTAGTTGTTAGAGATGATGCTAGAGTAGGTATAAATACTACAACTCCAAATACAACTTTAGATGTAAACGGAAACACTTTAATTACAGGATCACTTAGAGTAGCAGATCCAAATGGTTTTGGAGGTATAACTATTCCAATTGTAGCTCCAACCAACTATTATCCTACCCTTACAATAGCAAATACAACACTTCAAGGTTATCAAACTAGTGGAAACGTATTCACTATAAGTAATACTGGTTACACAATAGAATTTGGTAGCAATAGAGGATATATGATATTTGTATCTGCAGGCCATCATTATTTTCAGTCTGGTGGAAGTAATACTAGAATGTTTATTTCTAGTTCAGGTAGAATTGGTATAGCAAAATCTTCTTCTTTAAATGCTACTTTAGATATTATAGGAAGTCAAGTTATTACAGGGTCATTAGAAGTAAGTGCAGGTATAACTGGTTCATTTTTAGGTACGGCATCATATGCTACTCAAGCATTAACTGCTTCGTTTTATGGAGGTAGTGTTACAAGTGCTTCGTTTGCATCAACTGCATCGTATGTAAACCCATTAAATCAAAATGTTACTATTACTGGTGCATCTTCAAATTCTTTAAGAGTTAAAGGTTCGGGTACTACAAGTGCTACAAATGCTATGCTTGTAGAAAACAGTGCAGGTACTTCTATTTTAAATATAGCAGATAATGGAGATTCTACCATTACTGGTTCTTTAGCAATTTCAACATTAGGAGCTACTTTACTTTCTCTTGGACCGTCAGGCTCAGAATACATGGTAGCTAGAGCCTCAGGTTATATAGGAATAAATAATACTACTCCTACTGGTTTTTTACATATTAGATCTTCACAAAACAATGGTAGTACTTGGGTACTTTTAGCACAAAATAGTATAGCAGCATTAACTGGAAACAACAATGGAGGTCCGGGTACTATACTTGCTATACGAGATGACTATAAAGTATCTATTACTGGTAGCACAAACATATCTGGTAGTTTAACAGTTACAGGAAGTGCTGATTTTGGTGGTGGTATTACAGGGTCGTTTTTAGGAACAGCTTCATATGCTTCAATGGCATTAACAGCATCTTATGCTTTAAGCAGTGCTGGTGGTGGAGGTGGCTCTACATTTCCTTATACTGGTAGCGCAATTATATCTGGTAGTTTAGTAGTTACAGGTTCATTTGCTGTAATAACTGGTTCAACTGTAGAATTTCAAGTTTTACCTACAGGAGTAAAAATAGGAGAAATTAGTACCGATGTACATACTGTTACAGGATCATTATACATCTCTAGTATTTCATCTTCAGAAGAGCGTGTATTAACAACTGTATCTGGAGGATTAGTAACTTCATCTGCTCAAGTATTAATACAAGCATATATTGATCCTTTAGGAACAATAGCCGGTTATTTAAATACTACTAGTAGTTGGGATATAAATGGAGATTACTCAGGATCTATAATTACAGGAACTTACCAAGGACAAAAACACTATAATTCAAATTATTTTTTCGAAGCAGTAGATGATAATGTTTGGATTAGATTAATTAGAGGATAAAGTTATGGCAATTACAACAAGCCCCCAAAATTTTTTTAGATACGAACCAGTTACCCCCTACCCAGCAACTATAACAGCATCTGCTTGGACAAGACCTTCAGACTGGTTATCTATACCTTCAATATCTGTAAATGAACAAGTTATATATGCATTAGTAGCTGTTTTTAATAATGATTCTAATTATATAGCGGTTTTATGTCAAGGAAATTATACAGTTGATTGGGGAGATGGTAGTCAAGTTCAAAATGTTACTTCAAATACAAAAGCTCAATACCAATTTACTTATAGCTCTTTATCAGCAAATACAACAACATCAGAAGGATATAGACAAGCTTTAGTAAAAATAACTCCACAAGCTGGAGCTAATTTAACGTTAGCTAACTTTCAACAATTTCATTCTTCTATAGGAAGTGGTAAATATACTAATATTATAGATTTAGTTTTAAATATTCCTAATGTAACAGGAGCAAATTTAACAATAGGAGCAACTTCTCCAACTGCTGTTTTAGGCGAACTTAAAAGGGTTTGGATTAAACAAATAGGAGCACTTACAAGTATTAATAGTTTGTTTGCATCGTGTTGGAAATTAGAAGATGTACCTTCTTTTACAACTACTAGTGTTACAAATGCCTCATATGCTTTTTCTGGTTGTAGAGCATTGCAGATAGCTCCACTCTTAGATTTAGGAAATGCAACTGCTATACAAAGTATGTTTGACACTTGTATTAAATTAGTTAGTGTTCCCCAATATAATTTTAGCAAAGTAACTAATGCATATGCTGCATTTGCTACTTGTTATTCTTTACAAAGTATTCCTCTTTTTGATATTTCAAAAGCTACAACAGTAGCATATATGTTTAGTAATTGTACTAATTTAAGAAAATTGCCTGAATTAAATACATCTTCATCTATTAATTTTTCTAATTTTTTAATAGGTTGCGCATCATTAACGAGTATTCCTGCTCTTAATACAGCTAATGGTACAGATTTTACATATACGTTTGCAAGTTGTGTTAGGTTAAAGGAAATTCCATACATGAATACTTCAAAAAATACAAGTTTTTATCATACGTTTAATAACTGTTATGCATTAACAACTGTTCCTCTTTTTGATACATCAAATGTAACTTCAATGCACAGGATGTTTTCAGGTTGTTCTAACTTAATTTCTGTTCCCGCATTTAATACTTCTAAAGTAACTATAATGTCGGGAATGTTTGAATATTGTGGGAGGTTACAAACTATCCCCGCGTTCAATACAGCAAATGTTACAAACATGTCAACAATGTTTCAAGGTTGTGTTTCTTTACAAAGTATTCCTTTACTTAATACTTCTAAAGTAACTACTTTTTCAAATACCTTTGATTCATGTGTTTCTTTAAAAGAAATTCCATCTATAGATACATCTTTAAATACTAATATGTATCATATGTTTTCGTATTGTGCTTCTTTACAAAGTGTTCCTTCACTTAATACTACAAATGTAACAAGTACATGGAGAACTTTTTCAGGTTGTATTGCTCTTAAAGAAGTATCATTAACAGGATCTAATAAAATTACAGAGTTTGGTTATATGTTTGAAGGAGAACAAGGGGTTAAAAATATTAATTTATATGCAGGAACAGGATCAGCAAACACAAGTATGTTTGGAAGTTGTAGAGCATTAACAAGTTTAACCTTAACTAGCATGAGTTTATCTTTTAGTATAGCAAACGCTAAACTATCAGCAACAGCAATAGATAATTTAGGAAATTCAGTAGCAAGTAGAGTAGGTTTAGCATCTCGCACAGTTACTTTAACAGGAAACCCAGGAACAGGATCAATGAGTACAGCAATTTGGACAAACAAAAATTGGACAGTAGTAAGATAATATGGAAGCAGGATTTTATAAACTTGAAGATGGACATTGGTTTTATGGACCAAACTCGGTTCTATTTCCAGATGAAACCATTATTGTAAAAGAATTAAAAGACACATACACCTACCCAGTAAACGGGTGGACATGGTACGATCAACCCCCTCAAGAATATATTGAATACATTAACAGTTTAAATTCTCCACCCCCAATTATATAAAATATGCCAACTGCAACAAAAAATATAAACGCAGAAAAGATTCAAGGAAATCTTAGTGTAACATCTGTAACAGGTTCATTTACAGGCTCTTTAATAGGAATAGCCTCAACTGCTTCATTTGTAACCCCACTTAATCAAAATGTTTTAATTACAGGTTCTACCCAAATTACTGGCAGTTTAGGAGTTACAGGTTCAATATATTCAAATAATACTGTAGGATCATCATACGCGGGTTATTTTAAAAATAACTCTTATAATGTTGGTGGAAGTGCTCCATTAATTGTTGATGACGGAAATGCTGGAGGTGGATTTAGTATAGGATATGGTGGCACAAGTGCATATATGTATTTTCCACCTTATTTTGGTAATAACTCTATTTATTTACATGGATCAGGTTATTATGGAGTATTTTTTGAAGGACTTAGCTCATATGATGGTGTTACTGCCTTTGTAGCACCAGGTCGTGTTAAAATTGGAAATAATACTTTACCATCATCAAAATTACATGTTGTAGGAGCCGGCTCTACATCAGCAACTACAACATTTTTAGTTCAAAATAGTACACCAACTACAATTTTAGAAATTAAAGATAATCAAAGTATAGGATTTTTTGGAGCATCAACCGTTACACAACCTACAACAGCTGGTGCAAGTTCAACATTTACCAGCAATCCTGGTGTTGCTCTTAACGATGCTGACACTTACGACGGATATACAATAGCTCAAGTAGTTAAGGCTTTAAGGCAGTTAGGTTTACTAGCTTAACATATTTATAATAAAAATATTACATGAACATCCCTATATATCCTGGCTCAAGTTCATTTTTTCCTGGAAATACTCCATTTGGATTTTATGACAACGATTACGAGTTTCAAACAGATGCTGATAAAGTTGCTACTTTTTGTGCTAGACGTTTAGGATATCCTATTATGGAAGTTGAATTACAAGATATCAACTTCTATGCTGCTTTTGAAGAAGCAATTACTACTTACGGAAATGAATTATATGCGTTTCAATTAAGAGATAATTTATTAAACGTTATAAACACTCCAACATCTTCTAACCTTAGTACTGCTCTTATTACTCCTAGTTTAGCAAACATTGTTAGAATGTCTCAACAATATGGAGTTGAAGCAGGTGTAGGTGGAAATGTTAATTGGTACAGTGGTTCATTTGCTACAACAGCAAGTATTCAAGACTACGATTTAGCAGGATGGGCAACAGCAAATAACATTTCAGGTGGAATTGAAGTTAAAAGAATATTCCATTACGGCCCTCCAGCAGTAACTCGTTTTTACGATCCATATGCTGGTACAGGTTTAGGTACTCAAAACTTAATGGATAGTTTTGGTTTTGGAGCTTATTCTCCATCTGTTAACTTTGTTTTAATGCCCGTAAATTATGATGTACAGGTAATCCAAGCAATTGAATTTAACGATACAATCAGAAAATCAGCATATTCATTTGAACTTATAAACAATAAATTAAGAATATTCCCAATTCCAGATCAAACTGGAGTTAACATTTATTTTCAATATATAAAATTACAAGACAGACTAGATTCAATAGTAAACACTGGATCAGCAGCTGTTATTACAAACCCATCAAACGCTGGTTACCAAAACCCAGTTTACTCAAGAATAAATTCTATTGGTCGCCAATGGATATTTGAATACACTTTATCATTGTGTAAAGAAATATTAGGATACGTTCGTGGAAAATATACACAGGTACCTATCCCAGGAGCTGAAGTTACTTTAAATCAATCAGATTTAATATCTGCTGCTACAGCTG
>Ga0181359_1000257_pt1 | contig 11165 bp, 5 predicted proteins | sample Fa13VDMM15SD_FD_141229 | JGI IMG/M metagenome (GOLD analysis project Ga0181359, IMG submission 141229) | Freshwater viral communities from Lake Michigan, USA - Fa13.VD.MM15.S.D | ecosystem: Environmental > Aquatic > Freshwater > Lake | place: USA: Michigan | collected 2013-09-24 | reverse complement strand
AGAGGTCGTACCCTGTTGAGCAGTTCACCAACCAAGTGTTTACCCGGCTTCGCGGTCGCAGCTTTACGTTTAGGATTGAGAGCGACGAGGCAGGTACTACGTGGCGGCTTGGCGCACCACGACTTGATGTTCGCACTGACGGTAAACGGTGAGGTAGTATGTCACGCAATATCCCGGGGCCACTATTCCCCGTACCACCAAAAGACTACGACCAACGCTATATGGCGGAACTTACCCGCGTGTTTTCTTTGTACCAAGAACAAGTGCAGAACCCGGGGTTGGGACGCAACACTACTACCGTGTTTACTAACTTACAGAGTGATGACCAAGGGCTGGAGCCCGGCACGGTCTTTCGAAACGGTAACTACTTCTTAAAAGTCACTGTTGCAAACCAGCCAAATGTCGGGGGTTTGGCGGCGACTGGTGGGGTAGGCCAGATAACTAAGGCCCCATAAACTTCATATGGAACTTATGCACTACATCGTGTTAGTATACAGCAGCAAACAGGTAGCGGGTTAGATCATGTACTCTCCTCAGTTCCTTGCCCGGCTACGGGCATATCTAGCAAGCGGCGGCAAAGAAGGTTTCGATGGCGGAATCCGTGGGCTGGTGCCCACTACCATGCCTGTTACTCCTACTCGTACTCTCATGGCTTCTCCTGCGCCCGGCACTTCCACACCTCCTCCCGGCTACCGCTATGGGGTTGACCCTGAGTTTAACTACGGTTTTGCGGCCCCAGTAAAGTTTGAGAAGCCGAAAGAAGAAAAGAAAAAAGCCGCAGGTGGTCCTGTGGACTATATGGCTGGCGGCGGTGCAGCGGAAAGCGGTCAAGCGGCGGCTAAATCCGACAGGTACGAGGCTAACCAAAAAGCTGCCGCCATGTACGCGGCTCAGGACAATGCGCGGGACGGTACACCGATCCCTGACCACCTGCAGAAATACTTAAAGTCTTCCAACAGCAGCGTGCAGGTTACACGAGCCTGTTTGATATGATTAACGGCGGCGGCATGGGGGGTTCCTATGCTAAGCCCGGCACAAACATTCGTGGTCTCGGTGCAATTGTACGGGACTTGCAGCTAGGTGGCATCGGCGCACTTGCGCGTGACGCTGTGGACGGTCGGGGCTTTGGCGCTTCAGGTGACAAATTCCGTGGTGGTAAACGTTCGGCTATTCTAAATATCTTTGGCATCCCCCCTGCGGGACAAGAAGGTAGCATCTTTAACTTCATTCCTGAAAGTACCCCCGAGGCCATAGAATTTTTAAAGACCAATCGGCCTGAAAAAGATCAAGAAGCCGCGGGCACTGCGGGCACTGCGGGCACCCCCGTAGTAGCGGGCCAAGCAGCGGGCGGTATTGTTGACAGCGGGGTTCCTGTTAACTTTGCTCGGGGCGGCATTGCAGATATCCCTGATCCCGCTGCGGACGCACAGCCCCCCATGGGCAACGAGAAAGAGCTTATCTCCTCGGCAATCGCAGCTATCAAGGGTCAAGTAGAAGACCCGCGCCCGATCCTCGGTGGGTTCCTCGCTAAGTATGGCGAAGAGGCTCTGCGTAACCTCGTGGACAAGGTGGAGTCTGGCGATGTCGATAAGACCGCCGCTCGTAGCGAAGGTATGCTCAAGGGCCCCGGCGATGGTATGGATGACCGCATCCCCGCTAAGGTTGAGGGTGGGCAGGATGTACTTCTTGCAAATAACGAGTATATTGTACCTGCAGACGTAATCTCTGCTCTTGGTAATGGGTCTTCGGATGCAGGTGCCGAGCACATGGACAAGATGCTAGATCGTGTACGTACAGCCGCCCACGGCAAGTCTACACAACAGAAAAAAGTTTCCGCCGATAAAGTACTTCCGGCATAAGGAGAATCTAACATGGCTTTTCTTCCCGGTCTCTTTGGCGGCAAAAGCAAACCCGCAACGTCTACGACTACCAATGCAATGCCTGCGGAGTACCAACCGTACTTTACGGATATGCTGGGGCGGGCCCAAACAGCGTCCCTGACCCCATATACCCCCTACGGGGGGCAGCGCCTTGCGACTAACAACGCAGATGTTCTCGGCTCGCACGAGATGGTTCGCAACATAGCTACGCAGGGGATGCCCGGCACCCAAGAAGCTATGGACATGACTCGCAGCGCTGCTGCGGGCACAAATCAATTTACAGGCGCTAACCCGTATCAGTTCTCGGAGTTCGGCTACTCTGGCCCGGGCACTTTTGATTCTGCTGCAGCTAACCAGTACATGAACCCCTTCGTCCAAAACGTGTTGGGTCAGCAGAACGAGCAGGCCGCTCGGGACTACCAGATTCAAAACGCAGGGCGCAATGCTAAAGCCGTGCAAGCGGGGGCCTTCGGCGGGTCTCGTCAGGCTGTTCAACAGAGCTTGGCCGAAAATGATCTGCTCAATCGCCAAAACTTGACGCAGGCCACAGGACTGCGGGACGCCTACTCTGACGCACAAAAGATGTTCGAAACTGACCGCCAAGCGCGTATGGCTAACGAGCAGGCTCGCGCCGCGGAACTATCCCGCGTGCAAAGTGGGCAATCTAACGAAAACTACAACCGCGACCGTCTCGGCCTTGAAGGTCTACAGTTCCAAAATGAATCGGCGCAGCAGCTAGCTTCGCTAGAAGCAAAGGCACGTGCAGGGGACGTTCAAGCCGCACAACTTCTGGAAGCCGCGGGCAAGCAAGAGATGGGTATGGAGCAAGCCGGGCTGGACATTGGTTATCAGGACTTCATAAACCAGCGTGACTATAACCAGAACCAAGTCAACAACTTCTCTAACATCCTGCAGGGGCTCCCCCTATCTCCTGTGGGACAGCAAAGTGGTACCGCTACCGCGGCGCAAGCTAGCCCCTTCACGCAAGCCCTAGGCACAGGGATTGCAGCTATCGGTTCGTACAATTCGCTCTTTGGGCAATAAGGTGTAACTATGGCTATGAATATCATTCAGCTTCAGGACAACCTTAAGAATCTGTCAGACCAGCAGCTAGCGCAAGCTATGCAGATGCCCGCGCAGGACACACCACCGTTTCTTGTTGTATCGGAACTGAATCGCCGTAAGAAGATGCGGGATAACTTCCAAGCGCAGCAAGCTAGCCAAAACCAAACTACAGTTGCTCAGGATGTTGTTGCCGCTGCAGGTGTACCGCAGCAAGCTGCGTCAGAGATGGCGCAGTCCCTAGCGCCTCAAACGGACATGACCAACAATACTGGTATTATGTCTATCCCGCAGGGAGCGGCCCCCGCGCAAGGTATGGCTAGCGGTGGTGTCGTTAAGATGTTTGAAGGGCAGACGGTTCTTCCCCAAGAAGGAATTAGTGAGATAGACCGGGAGCCGTTTACGCTTGCCGATGTTCTTGAACAATACGGAATTTCTATTGGCTTGGACAACACAACCCCCGGGGTACGCGCAGTTCCGGGCCCGGGGCGGCCCCCTATCCCTACCCTTGAAACGCCGCCGGAAACCCCGCCTGTGGTTGCTCCGGGCACCCCAGTTGACCTCGCGCAGCTCGCGGAGATTGCTGCAGCTAAAAAAGCTGCGGATGAAAAAGCCGCCGCCAGATAAAAAAGGTGGTTCTGGCGGCTCCGGAGGAGCAGGTGGCGGTAAACCTTCGACCTACGAGCAGATGCTTATTGATGCCAAGGACAACGCCGATAAAAAGTTTAAACAAGATAAATGGATGGCCCTTGCACAGATGGGTTTAGCCATGATGTCGTCTCAGAGCCCCACCTTGCTCGGCGCAATTGGCGAAGCGGGTGCTGCCTCGCTCCCCTTGTATCAGCAGGCCCGTGACACCGCGGAAGCTAGTAAACTTGAGGCTGCAAAAGGACTCTACGGTATTGAGCAAGCTCGTGCCGCTGCCGCTGCCGCTGCCGCCCGCGCTAACGCGCCGGGCAAACCCAAGCCCATAGACGTTGGGGCGCTTACCGCACTTGACGGCCAGATCAAAGAACTCACAAGTCGGTCGCTCATCGCGGAGGGCGCTGAGAAGCTGGAGATTGCGGAGCGGTTGGAGGTGCTTCAGCAACAAGCGCAGTACATTCTTGCCGCATACTTACAACAGCGTGGAGCAACTGGCGGCATTACAGATGTTCCTATTGTCACCGAAGACCCGGAAGACTCCGCGGACCTGAGCACTCCGCAGCCATAGCCTATAGCCTAATCGGCTAAGACCAGATAATATCTCTCCAAACAGGAGATGCTTCATGGCAGTCATCAAAGTTCCCGGCCCGATCAGCGGTAAAGCCTACACAATCACTATCTCTGGGGACTCTCCTAACGTAGACGAACAGAAGAAGATCGACGCTTTTGTCAGCCAGCGCGAACAAGCGTTCCAGACTAAATACGCGCAGCGGTTCGGTGCCCCCATTGACACAGGGGAAAGCACGGGTGTTGGTAATTACGTTGGGGAAATAGGTAAAGGTCTGGCGCGTGGCGCGGTTAACCTAGGAGAGTCCGCTACCCTCGGTTTAGCCTCCCTGCTTCCTGAATCGTGGGAAACACCAGCACGCGAGTACATTCGGCGCGGCGCATATGAAATTTCTCCGCAGGCTGATATTGGCCTTGAAGACAGCGCTTTTGGGACTGTTTCTGAAGGCGTTGGCAGCATTGCCCCAATCTACGCGGCATCATTAATTCCTGTTGCGGGCCCTGTAATTGCTGGTGCTCTAGCTGTCGGCGCAGGTGCTGGTGAAGCCTCGGAACGCGCTCGCGCCGCAGGTGCTACTTTAGAACAACGTAACAGTGCCACCCGAAAGGGCGCAGTTGTCGGTGCCCTCGACCTGATCCCTGTCTTTGGGTCGGTGAAGAAATTTCTTGGCCCCACCGCCTCCAACAAGATTGTCAATTACGTCCTTAACCTTGCCATGGAAGGCGGCGAGGAAGCCGCGCAGGAAGCCACAACGGAAGTCCTGCAAAACATGATCCAGCAGGGCTATGACCCTGACCAAGACCTTGGAGAAGGCACCCTTGAGGCCGCAGGTATCGGTGGTATTGCTGGCGCACTTGTTGCTGCAATCTTGCCGGGCCGTACCCGCACGGGGGCTCCCGAAGCCGAAACTGATGCGCCTCCCGCTGCGCCCCCCGCTGGCCCATTGCTTGACGTTACAAACGCCGGGGCCGAAGGTCCAGACGGAGAACTGATGCGCCTCCCGCTGCGCCCCCCGCTGGCCCATTGCTTGACGTTACAAACGCCGGGGCCGAAGGTCCAGACGATGGGCAAGAAGCCACCATTGATATCGCTTCCCCGGGCGCTGCGTCGGTCGTGGCTACAACATCCATAAAAGCTGGTAAGACCGCGACCACCACGGTTACTCTTAACGACGGTAGCAAACTCACCATACCCGGTACACACAACAAGAACTCACCGCTCGTAAAGAAAGCGGTGCGGAAATATAACGAGTCTAATGCCACGGAACCACGTGCACTTACGGACGAGGAACGCGCAGCGCGGGACGCGGCACAGGAGACGATGGTTGCCGGAACACCCACACCGCCAAAAGCCACTGCCGAAGCGCCGAAAACACCGGAAAACGTGACAACCCCGCGGGAGCAAGAGGTTCTAGACCGCATTGCCGCGCTCGACGCTGAAGCTGACGGCGAAGTCATTGAGCCTTTTGATGCGGTAAATCAGCCGGATGTTACCCCGACGGGTACTGCTGGCACCGCGCCGACAGGCACTGACGGCTGGAAACTACACCTTAACCCTGTACCCGGGTCTGAGCAGGCTATTTCGGATTACCTAACTGAGCAGGGTGTCCCCCACAAAGTTGGGCGGAGTGGCGAGCAAGTTGGTAAAGGCATGACGGTGTATGTCGGCGCTAAAGATGCCGCTGATGCTCTTGCAAAAGACTTAAACTCCCGGTTTGATAACGCGCTTAAAGATGCCGAAGGAGACGTCCTCAACGATGACACTCCACTGGCGGGTAAAGTATGGGGGCGGTTTGATATTAGTAGTGTTGACCCGCAGTTTCACCAGTACGGCAAAGCGGGCGTCCCGGTTCAAAACGACGACATGGCCAATATTGCTTTTAGCGGCCTTGGCGTCGGCACTCCAGAACGCGCAGCCGCATTTGAAGAAGCTCGCAACCGCGCAGATGCCATTCTTAAGCGGCGCTACGGCGCTTTTTACACAGGCACTCCTGTCGAGCAAGCCGTTGCCGAAACCACTGCGGGTAAAACTGTAGGGATTGCTCCATGGCTAGGGTTTAGCGCAGGTATCGCGAACAGGGCTCCAGTAGAAGTAGCAACTAAGAAAGCCCCTACTCCTACTCCTACTCCTACCCCGGTTAACCCCGCTGCTAAAGCGTACCAAGATGAGATTGACTCGCTTACGGCAACTGTGAATGAAGCTCGGGATAAATACTATGAACTTCGGCAGTCTGGTGCTTCTAAAGAAGTTATTTCCAAAGCCGCCAATGAATTACTAATACTTGAAAAAGACTACCGGGATAAAGTTTATGTTGTAGAACAGAACCTGGAAGCGCTTACCAACCCTGCTGAGCCAACTCCCACCGAACAGGCCGTTGCCGAAACCACTGCGCCTAAGCCCGCCGCGCAGCGCCCCGTTGCCGATAACCCCGAACTGCCGCGGGCTAAGCAACAAGTTGAGTATTCAGGGGTCGCGTCGGTGGCGCACCTTACCGACTACATGGGCTACGATGCAAAAACTGCTGAGGACCTGCTGTCACAGCTGGAAACCCAAGGCGTTGTATCCGCACCTGACGCAAACGGGAAACGCCAAGTTCTTACTAAAACCCCGACCGCGCAAGCCGCACCACGGACCGCTGAAGAAGAAGCCGATTTCCGTGCCGAAACCTATATACCGACTGAAGCGGAAGCGTTTCCAGCTGGACCAGAGGCGCAAGCGCTGCCGCGTAATGTAGTCCCCTTCACACTCATACCCCCATCGTTTTTTACGCCTATAGTGGAAACACAGGCCGCGCCAAAAGGTAAGGCCAAAGGCAAAACTAAGGCCAAGGCTAAGCTTAAGCCTATTAAACCGATGACTACTGCCGAGGCTACCGCGTTCTTTGATCAAGTGGTTATCGGGGCTGAAATTACCTCCGAGGAAGCGCTTGCATTTCCCGATAAGATGCTAGAAAACGAGCCCCAGCCTAAATTAATCCCGCTTAAGAAAGTAGACGAGGACGCCCCGGTCGCCGAACGCGTTGCTATGAAGCGCGCCAAGGAGGCAAACCGTGTCACCATGCAAAGCTGGCAGGCGCGCCAAGCAGCGCGCCGTAAGATTGCTGCCGTAAAGAAAACCGCACAAGTAGAGCGCCAAGCAGCAGAACGCCGCGCCGCGCGGGCACCGGAAACTCCGGGGTTTGAGCCTCCTATCGCCCAGACCAGTGCAGACGAAAACACCCTCACACGGGTAGACCCGCTTACTCTACAGCCTATCGCCGCGCCTCGTATAAGCCCCGACAGGTTCACTCTAGGTCGCCGCAACCGTCGCTTTACGGGCAAGCCTACTAAGGCATGGGTGGAGTTCTTGCAGGATAGCGAAGCGCGTAACCCGACAGGCGATAACCCTGCGCAGGGGCGTACCTACGCCGCCGCTATCAAAGACTTCTTTGAGACGCGTGCAGATGCAGCGTTCCGGAAGTATCGTGGCTACTATATTCAAGCTACTGGGGGAGTCGCCCTTGTTGACGACACTACGGTGCATACAGATAAAGAGGCTGTATTAAACCTGTTGAAGTTCCGCGGTGGCGTTACAAAAGGTAGTCAAGCTTCAGCGGCGCATCAGTTCTTCTCTCGCTTCCCCAACATCATGGAGGCGCTGCAAGAAATTGGCGCTGTATCTGTGTTCGACGTACCGGGCCAGCCTGTTTACACACCTAGCGTGGCCGCAAACTCTAAGACGCCGCAGGAAGACGCGCTTGATATCCGTGAAGGCAACGAACGGGCTAAGCTCACGGGCGCAGATAAGTTCTATGAGCGGATCAAACCAGCGGACGCTGCTAAGGCTCGCAAGTGGGTAACAAATAATCTGTCGCGTAAAGCGCAGATCGTGATGAACCAAGCGGCTAACTCAACCAAGACCGAAGTCGAAGCAGGAATGACGGCCAACGCGGTCATTAGCGCCGCGCATGAAATTATGACGAAAGAAGACGATGCCGCGCGTAAAGCGGCGGACCGTCAGATCAACGAGGCAGTGCGGGAAGTCAAAGTTGCTACCGCAACTAACCTGCCCCCTACTATGGCTAGTGGGAAACCCGCGAACATTAGCCGCATAACCTATCGTAAGGGAGAAACCCGCACCGACGCGATTATGAAGGCCCTAGGCTTTGACCCTAAAGGCTATGATGCACTGTCTCCAGCACAACAAGCCTTTGTAGATGATGCAATTCTTGCATATGAAGCTGAAGAACAGGCAGGGCGCGATTTTGTTTATGGCCCTACGCTAAAACTTCTGAGCAGCGCTGTCGATACGATGGCTCTGCCGCTGCAACCAAGTGTGGTGGGCGCTCTGCGGGCTGGAAACCTGCGCGATGCCCTTGTTAGTATCGGTCTAACGCATCCTAACCCGTTGGTCGCTCGCATCGCTATGAAGCTGTCCGAAGCGGTTGGCACAACCAAAACGCGTGTAGTTGATGACCTCCGTGCCGACGACGGCACCGCTGTGGCAGGTCTGTTTAACCCCGCGACCAACGAACTTCTGTTCGATTCAAAAACTGGTCTCAACGCCCACGTCGTGATGCACGAGATGGGCCATGCTGCGCTGTCGCACACATTGGCTGACGCTTCGCACCCCACGACGCAAGCTGTTCAGGAAGTCTATGATTCTGTTAAAGGACTTCTTAGCACGTATTACGGTTCGCAGTCACTGCAGGAGTTTGCGGCAGAGGCGCTAACCAATCGGGAGTTCCGTGGCGAGTTGGCCCGGCTGCATCCTAACGGTGATCCGATTTCGGCGTGGACCCGTTTCACTGATGCGGTGCGTAACTTCCTTCGGACTATGGTTGGCAAGCCGCGCAAGATGCGGGGCAGCGCGCTGTCCACGCTAGACAATGTCCTGACGGCGTCGATTGCGCCTGCTCCGGCTTATCGGGATGCGGGGGCGCTCTACATGGCTTCCAGTGCCGAAGGCGCTAGCGACACAATGCGCGTTATGGGGCGTATCAGCGAGAGCATTAAGAGCGTAACTCCCGGCTCCATGCGGGCCACTGCGGACCAACTGCTTGATGTGGTAGGGAACGACCCTCTAGGCACCGTAAGCGACGTTATCATGGGCTCGCGCAACCTGCCTATGTTGGTTGAAATGGCGCGCGCTGCGCAACTTCCCGCCGCGGTAAAGATCGAAACTCTCATTAACAAGATGACCGCTGAGCAGGTCTCCGCAGCGGCGCGACTGTCGGGTATGCAGAAAATCTTTGAGGAAACTCGGGATAGCGCCGACCCCGCTGAATACGAACGCTTCAAGCTGATGATGAACAAGGGCAACCTTGCCAGTGTACGTGCGTCGCGTCCGCGCGGTACTTACCCGGATCGTGACCAGAACACGACGCACCAAGAACTTAACGCGCTCTATCGTAGCCTCTCGCCCAAGCTTCGTGCAACGGCTGATGCGTTGTGGGACAACTATCCACGCCAGAACCAAGTCCTGATGGGCGCGATTACAGACAGCGTAAACCAAATGGAGTCGGTGGAAGGGAACAAAATTCCCGATAGTGTAAAGTCAAGCTTGTTGAAGTCTTTTCAAGCACGGCTTCTTGCAAGCTCAACCATGCTGGATGGCTATCAGCCCATGGTACGTGAAGGATCATACTGGCTACGCTACGCCGCGCGTGCTACGCCGAACTCGCCGCCGGAAACAATCTACCAGACTTTCGCTACAAACGCAGAGCGTAGTCGGGCTATTGCAGCGCTGGCCAACATGCCGGAAGTGGAGAAGGACGCTTCGGGTAAACCTGACTACGACGCGACTCCACGCCTAAGCATCTCGTCCTTCCGCCGCGCGCCAGATGGTTCTTTCGTCAGGGGCGTTTTGACACTGCTGGATCAGGCTAACGTAGATGATCCTACCAAAGAACGGTTTATGGCTATGGTCATTGAACTGATGCCGGAAAGCTCGTTTGCTAAATCGTTGCAGCGCCGTGAAGGTTTCCCCGGGTTTGAACAAGATCCTGTGGAAGCGTTCCGTATCAAGGCGTTTCAAACTGCTCGTCAGACTGAGCGCCTACGTTACAGCCGTCAAATCAATGAGGCTGTGCAGGAACTTACTGATGAGTGGAACCGTGGGGGCATTGCGGGGCAGCAAGGCGTAGCGCACAACCCGGGGACAAAAGCCCTTGTGGATGAGCTACTACAGCGTGCCGCATTTGCCGTTAACCCCCCAAGCGATCAGTTTGCCGAGAAAGTAACGCGGGCTACGTTTGCTATGACGCTAGGATGGAACATCTCGTCTGTGGTCGTGCAGACAGGCACACTGGGCGTGGTGGTAGCGCCGAACCTAGCCGCACGGTACAAAACTGCTCCTACGATGCGGGCTATATCCATGGCTACCAAGGCGTTTGCGCTTAGCGGGTTAAACCGCCTACAAGACATGCCGCAGGCTGTTGGTGGTACTAGCACAGTTAAAGTACGCGCCGCTCCGTCTATCGACAATCCATACGTCGTAGTAGATGGGGAATATACAGTGCGTACTGACCGTGGCTTTACGCCGGAGGAGACCGCTCAACTGCGGGCTCGCATCCCGCTGATTAAAGCCATGGCTGCGTCGGGGGAACTCTCGCGTTCGCTCTACTATGATAGCTTTGGGTTCGAGACCGCGGGCCGCAAGAAGACGATATTTAGCCGGGTTTCGACGCTAATGGGCGGAGCCTTCCAGCTTGCGGAACGCATGAACCGCCAAGTCACAGCGGTGGCTACCTACGACCTGCACTATGCTAAGTTGAAAGCCGCCAACCCGACTGCCTCAGACGCGTCACTGCGCGAAGAAGCGGCAAACGAAGCGGTGCGCCTGACCCGCAAACTCAACGGTGGCGCTACACTCAATGATGCCCCACGCTGGACGCAGCAGGGTATCGGGCGTATCGCGGGGATGTTCCGTAACTACGGGCTACACATGACCCATATGCAGTTGCGGTACATGAAAGAAGCCTCTGGCATGGAGGTCCGTGCGTTCCAAAACAAGCTGGCTTCTGGAGAACT
>Ga0181359_1000254_pt1 | contig 11209 bp, 9 predicted proteins | sample Fa13VDMM15SD_FD_141229 | JGI IMG/M metagenome (GOLD analysis project Ga0181359, IMG submission 141229) | Freshwater viral communities from Lake Michigan, USA - Fa13.VD.MM15.S.D | ecosystem: Environmental > Aquatic > Freshwater > Lake | place: USA: Michigan | collected 2013-09-24 | reverse complement strand
AGGTGAACTTTTACTATCCGTCGTGCCATCACCGAGTCCCCCAAGGAAATTAGCGCCCCAGCCCCACAGTGTGCCATCAGTTTTAATAGCTAAGGTATAGCTATTACCGCTTGATGCTTGTTTCCAATTCAACCCGCCTGTTACAGTTTGGACCGGCGAAGATTTAGAAACAACTGTATTGTCGCCCATTGCGCCAGAATTACCGTTACCCCATGACCATAGTAAATTATCACCGAAATACTGCTTTTCCACGTATACGTCGCTTAGGTCGATTGTCGCGTTATTGTAATTGAACTTGTAGCCAGTCGCCATTATCTATTTCTCCCTTAATAATTTCCATCGGCAATAGCAGCAGTAAAGTCAATACCGCCTGCAACTAGTTTCCAAGTAGTCCCACCAGCAATAGTCTGAACCGGCGACGATCTATTTCCTGTTGTATTTTTACCAAGCTGGCCAAAAGCGTTAAAACCCCACAACCATAACGCACCATCAGATTTAACACAAGCAGTGTGCGCACTACCACACGAAACATTTTTCCAATTTGTCCCACCAGCAATAGTCTGAACCGGCGACGATCTACTTCCTGTTGTATTATTACCAAGCTGGCCAAAAGCGTTAAAACCCCACAACCACAATGTACCATCAGTCTTAACAGCAGCAGTATGACTTTGGCCACACGCAACTTGTTTCCAATTTGTCCCACCAGCTATAGTCTGAACAGGTGAAGATCTCCTTGCTGTAGTGTTATTGCCAAGTTGGCCAATAGTGTTATTACCCCACAACCATAATGTACCATCAGTTTTAACACAAGCAACATGGCCATAACCACATGATACTTGTTTCCAATTTGTCCCCCCTGTAATAGTCTGAACAGGTGAAGATTTATTCACTGTTGTATTATCACCAAGTTGACCATAACCGTTAAAACCCCACAACCATAATGTACCATCAGATTTAACACCAGCGGAAAAACCCACAAACGAGCTAGATGCGGATACTTGCGTCCAATTTGCCCCACCAGTTATAGTCTGGACCGGCGACGATTTAATCCCTGTATTACCTATACCAAGTTCACCATAGGCATTTCTGCCCCACAACCATAACGTACCGTCAGTCTTAACACCAGCAGTATGAAAATATCCGCACGCAACTTGTTTCCAATTTGTCCCCCCAGTAATTGTCTGAACAGGGGAAGATCTATCCACTATTGTATTATCGCCGAGCTGACCAGAGTAACTATTGCCACCCCACATCCATAATGTACCATCAGTTTTAACACAAGCTGTGTGTTGATAACCACATGCAGCTTGGCTCCAATTTGCCCCACCAGTGATTGTCTGGGCCGGTGACGACCTATTCACTACTGTATTATTACCAAGTTGACCAGAACTATTGCTACCCCACATCCACAATGCTGGGGTCTTCACACCCGGTATTAAATTAGGGTAAACATCTATGATATAATCCTTTAAAACCCAACCAGTCGCCCCAAAATCAGTATTTAACATCTGATCTCTAAAGCCAGTGACTATTGTCCGATCGACAACTGTCATATCACTTCTCCTTAGATATCACGACAACAGCGTCAATATCATCTAAAGTAGAGCAAGCATCAATCTCATTAACCTTAGCTAACTCCCAATCAAAAGCAGACTGAACACTCTTATCAACCTGCGAAAGAATATACTCAATATCAGCCCTATTCAAATTCACCCAACCATCCTGCAACTTCCAATTTATAAACTCATCACCCAAAGAAGGCAGCTTAGAAGCCAGTAAAGATCTCGTAGCCTTATCAGTCGTAATAGTGATAGAACGACCGACAGGAAGAAAATCGACACCAACAGTCAAACTATCAGGCACATAGGACGGGGGAGAAAAAGGCAGAGACAGAGTTAAATCAACATTCTCCTTGTTATAACGCTCAACAGCCACCTCTTGCTTCAAATTACCCTTTGCGATATCAATATTAAGAGGACTGGTATAATAAGTCGCGATTACTTTATCCTCTTGAATATCCCATAATGGACCATCAAGATATTGGGTTCTAGGATTACAATCCTGCCTGATTTCTATGAGTGGTAATATTCTAGTACGGAGATCAAGAGAAAATGGTACTCTGTCCTGGTCAGGCATCATCACCATACCCGCTACACCAAGGTCACGCAATTCAGAATTAATACGCCCAAGATACCATTTATCAAAGGTAATGGAAATCTGATTCATATAGACAAGAGCATACATTTTTTAGACTCCTATCTCTTTAAGATCTAAAGCCACCAGAACAGCGTCAAGATCACAGACACTACCAGTAGCAAAACCGACCATATTAGAATAAACAGCAGTCGAAGTCTCAGCATCACATCTTACATAGAACAGCGTTTGTACACCACTACTCTGAGTACCGCCAAATAGCTCAAGAGCCAAGAGTTGTGCTTTGGCATCTTCTGTAATAGAGACTACTGCACCATAGTGTGTTGCTGGTTCCACGCCGGACCCTGATAATGGTATGTCAAAGCTATTGCCGGGTGCTATAACAGCAGCCATCGAATTGTATTGGTCTTTAGCTGGCTCTAAGCAGACCATATAATAGAGGTATGGTGTCGAGCTTTGGCCATCTGCGACTGTGACGTTGCCTGCGGTTGCTTCTATTGCCGTAGCTGCGTCTTGTTTTGCTTTTTCTATTTCGTATAGCTTAACGTGTTGTGTTATAAACCCACGGATCACGCTATTTGCAAAAACTGCTTTGCTTTGCGGATTCGGGATGGTTCCTGTACCGTTTGGGTTGGGTACTGTGTTTTGGTAGCTGAAGTTAGCAGCGATTGCATCAAATACTCTATCTGAGTCGATGTCTGCTATATAAATTGAAAGCGTTGCCATGAGCAGCTATTCTCCATTTCCTATTATAGATTTGAGATCAACCAAAAAATGTTGTTGCGAAAGTACTATCATAACCGCATTCTACCTGTTTCCAGAGAGACCCACCCGCAAACGTCTGCACCGGTGATGATCGTTTAGTAGTGGTGTTATCTCCAAGGCACCCACCAGTGTTATTACCCCACACCCATAATGTTCCATCATTCTTTACTGCGGCAGTGTGTTTATATCCACACGATACATATTTCCAATTAGTTCCACCAGCAACCGTCTGAACAGGAGAAGACCGACTTATAACAGTATTGTCGCCCAGCTCCCCGTTAGTGTTGAGACCCCATAGCCATAAAGTGCCATCGGTCTTTATACAGGCCATATGTCCATTACCGCCAGCAGACACTTTAAACCAATCCTGGCTCTTTGTCATAACTTGAACCGGCGTTGACCTATTTGTGGTGCTGTTATCACCAAGCTGCCCCCAAGTGTTAGATCCCCATGTCCACAGCGAGTAATCCGTGGCAATAGCAGCCACGCTATCACTAACAGACACATAGCTCCAACTATAACCACCAGCCGTAACTTGAATTGGAGAAGATTTACTAGCGATTGTATTATCACCAAGCTGCCCATAAGCGTTACCACCCCACAACCATAGAGTATTATCATCTTTGATACCTGCAGAGGACAAGCTACCACCTGTTGCCTGTATCCAATTAGCAGCAGTTCCCACTTGTATTGGCGAGGACTTATTCACTGACGTATTATCACCAAGCTGGCCACTACTATTCAAACCCCAAGTCCAAATAGTATTATCAAGCTTAGTGGCCACAGCATGGATAGACATAGCAAGATACTTCCAGTTAGTCCCACCTGCAATAGTCTGAACCGGGGAAGATCTATAAGTGGTGGAAGTATTTTGGCCAAGCTCCCCATTAGTATTGTAACCCCATGTCCACAAAGTGCCATCGGACTTAATACCGCCAGACCTGTAAAAACTTCTAGCTGCTTGTTCCCAATTTCCACCGAAATCCACCGTCTGAACCGGCGTAGATCTGTTAGTTATAGAATTGTCACCGAGCTGACCATATTGATTCACCCCGAACACAAAGAGTTTACTACCAACATACTGATCTATCAACCAAGCATCAGTAATGAAAAGATCATTTAATTTGGTACCACCAGCATAAAATGTGCTCTTCCCAGTTCCATATGACAACCACCCTACGGTGCCGTGCGACTTTGTTGTCGCAACAGCGATATCTGAGGTATTACTTGCACCAAAAAGACCTGTTCCGCTCCATTGCAAATCGTTACTAATAATGCCGGTGCCATATGAGCCACCAGAATTCAAATTAATAGTAAACCCACCAACCGTATCCGTAACATTATTATTGAATTTCCAGTAATGAGATAATGTTGACGGGTATGGAGAGGTGAACTCTGTTGGTGCTCCACCATTGTAGATCGTGGTTAGGTTTACTGGGGTCGCATCAGTACCTTGATAAATCTGAACTTCATCAACCGAGTCATAGAAGCCGATTGTATTAAAGCTCCTAGCGCCCGCCCCACCAGCCCCAATCGCAGTAAACGCTCCAGCATTTACACTATACCTATATCTTGGATTCTGAGCTACGTCATCAGCGCACCTTATCGCAAGCATATACCAAGTATCTGCAGTAGCGGCGCTAGCCGTTGTCGGGCCTAAAACCAAAGAACCATTCAAGCCTTCCACTACCCAATTACCAGAGCTGTAGGAAAACGAGATCATGCAGTTAGTATTAGGTGGTGTATTGTCGTCCTCCCCGTTATCCAGCTTAAACCCTGATTTAACTCCTACTGAACTACGGTATTTGCACCATGCCACTATCGTCCAATCGCGTGCTGTTATAATTGCTGGCATTTATCATTCTCCTATGAGCTTGTTGTATTTCTCTTCGAGCTCATTGTATTTGATGCTCAATTCTTTTATGGCTTCCACAAGTAAGCTAGCCACATTGCCATAAGCCAATGATTTAACACCATCGTGTTCTTTCACAAGGTCTGGTAGCACTTTCTCTACCTCTTGCGCTATAAATCCCAAGCTATGGATGCCGGTATCTTTCCAGTCAAATTCAACACCTCGTAGCTTGCTGACTTTATTAAGAGCATCTTCAATTGTTGAGATATTTTCTTTAAGTCTTTCATCCGAGTTCACGATGATATTACCACCAGCTGTGAAATCACCGGTCGCTGGGTTAAAAGTTAGCTTTGTGGATGAAACATTAGCGGTCGTGATAGCACCGGAAGTAGCGCTCGTGAACACCAAATACCGCGTAGCTGCAGTGGTTGTGTCATCAACTATCGTCGTGCCACCAGTAATATCAGTAAGAAAAGCTATAGTCTGTCGGGTAGTAGAAGGCGAAAAATATAGCCTAGTCCCATCAAACTCCATATTGCCAGCAGCTACAGTAGTCATATTCGTGCCGCTGGTAAACCTCAAAGGTCCCGTTGATGCGGTACCGGCAACGAGATTAACAACTTTAGATGATAGCGTTTCCGCACCTGCTAATGTCGCCAAGGTACCAGTCGTCGGGAGAGTAACTGAAGTTATCCCGGTGGCGACAAATGTTCGTGCAAAAGCACCAGAGTGCGTGATATTGCCAGCCATTGTTAACGTGAAGCCGGTATTTGCGATCCCTGTGCCACCGTACTGACCAGGAATAACATTCCCGTTCCAAGTCGTGTTGGTAGACAAGGTTTTATTCGTGAATGATTCAATGCCCGTCAGAGTCGCTAAAGTCCCAGTAGTGGGTAACGTGACCGATGTGGTACCGGTGGCTGTAAAAGTCTGGGCAAACGCTCCAGCATGAGTGACGTTACCGGCCATTGTTAATGTAAAGCCAGTATTCGCTATACCTGTACCGCCATATTGACCGGGAATCACATTACCATTCCAAGTCGTATTAGTCGACAATGTCTTATTAGTAAAAGACTCGATACCAGTTAAAGTAGCGAGAGTCCCAGTAGTGGGTAATGTGACTGATGTAGTTCCGGTGGCAGTAAGTGTAGTAGCAAACGCACCACTAGTGGTAAGATTCCCACCGATAGTGATTGTCTTGCCGGTGTTTGCAATCCCAGTACCACCGTATTGCCCTGCTATTACAGTTCCGGTCCAAGTCCCTGTCATCGCACTATCAAGGTAAGCGACGACTTTTCTAGCACCAGCAACAGAAAAATAATAATTAGCATTATCGAACTCTATGGAACCATTCGCTACAGCAGTAGTATTAGCTCCTGAGGTAAGTCTTAGCCCAGCGACTGTAGTGTTACCAGCGCCTGTGGTGATATACTTATTGCTAAGTGATTCAGTGCCAGCTAATGTGGACAAAGTCCCAGTTGTGGGTAACGTTATTGAAGTGTTAGCAGTAGATGTAAAAGTAGTAGTAAAAGCACCGCTGGTGGTAAGATTCCCGCCAATAGTGATTGTTTTACCAGTGTTCGCTATCCCAGTCCCGCCATACTGGCCCAGCACCACGTTGCCATTATAATCAACATTAGTCGATAATGTCTTATTAGTAAAAGTCTCTGAGCCAGCCAGTGTCGCTAAAGTTCCAGCAGTGGGTAAAGTAACTGAAGTATTAGCAGTGGAAGTTAAAGTAGTGGTGAAAGCACCAGATGTCGTAAAATTACCGCCAATTGTAATAGTCTTACCAGTGTTAGCGATACCTGTACCACCGTACTGACCTTCTATAACATTTCCATTCCACGCCGTATTAGTTGATAATGTCTTGTTGGTAAAAGTCTCGGACCCAGCTAACGTTGACAAAGTCCCAGCAGTAGGCAACGTTACACTGGTGCCTGCAGTTGCTGTTAAAGTCGTATCGAAAGCACCAGATGTCGTGAAATTACCACCGATGGTGATAATCCTACCAGTGTTGGCCACGCCTGTACCACCGTATTGACCGGGGATGACATTCCCGTTCCAAGTCGTGTTAGTTGACAATGTTTTATTAGTTAATGTTTCTGATCCTGCTAACGTCGCGAGAGTCCCAGCCGTAGGCAAAGTGACTGATGTAGTGCCGGTGGCAGTTAAAGTAGTAGTAAACGCACCACTAGTAGTAAGATTCCCGCCGATAGTAATAGTTTTGCCAGTGTTTGCGATTCCAGTACCACCGTACTGCCCAGCTATTACAGCCCCCGCCCAAGTGCCAGTTAAAGTGCTATCTGTGTAAGCATTGACTTTTCTTGCACCAGCCACAGAAAAATAAAAATTCGTATTGTCGAATTCTATAGATCCATTCGCTACCGCAGTAGTATTCGCACCAGAAGTCAGCACTAACCCAGCTATCGAAGTATTGCCCGCACCAGTTGTGATGTACTTGTTGCTTAAGGATTCAGTACCAGTTAACGTTGCTAGCGTTCCGGTCGTAGGCAAAGTCACTGAAGTGTTAGCAGTAGAAGTTAAAGTAGTAGTGAAAGCCCCAGATGTCGTAAAATTGCCACCAATCGTTATGGTTTTACCTGTATTCGCTACTCCAGTACCACCGTACTGTCCTCCAATGACATTACCGTTCCACGTCGTATTTGTCGACAACGTCTTATTAGTTAAAGTCTCAGACCCAGCTAGCGTTGATAATGTACCAGCCGTAGGTAACGTTACACTAGTGCCTGCGGTGGCTATTAAGGTAGTATCGAAAGCTCCAGATGTAGTTAAATTCCCACCTATAGTGATGGTCTTGCCGGTATTTGCTACTCCTGTTCCACCATACTGCCCTGCTATAACATTACCATTCCAAGTCGTATTAGTTGATAGTGTTTTATTAGTAAAAGATTCTATACCAGCTAACGTGGCTAGGGTCCCAGCAGTTGGTAGCGTAACGGATGTGGCTCCAGTAGCTGTAAAAGTCTGGGCGAAAGCCCCAGCGTGAGAAACGTTACCAGCCATCGTTAGAGTGAAGCCAGTATTTGCTATCCCCGTACCACCGTATTGACCGGGGATGACATTCCCGTTCCAAGTGGTATTCGTAGACATAGTCTTATTGGTAAACAATTCAATACCAGCTAGAGTCGACAAAATGCCAGCGGTAGGCAATGTAACACTAGTGTTAGCAGTAGAAGTAAAAGTCGTGGTAAAGGCACCAGATGTCGTAAGATTACCACCTATCGTTATAGTCTTACCGGTATTAGCGATCCCCGTACCACCGTATTGGCCAGATATCAAATTACCGTTGTAATCTACGTTCGTTGATAATGTCTTGTTAGTGAGTGTCTGTACGTCCGTTAATGTGGCATAGTTCACGATCTGATTCGCTGGCAGCGTTACAAAAACATTTTTCGTGCCTGTGCTGAATGTTACGACAGTGTTGGAGTTACTGCTTTTTAATACTGTTGTTCTTGTGAAAGTCGTTGGAGCACTTAAAGTTCCTAGACCTATTTCCCACTCTGTTGTGCCTGGGTTCTCGATAACGTAGTAGCAAGTATTGCCTACCCCTATGGTGGCGTTAAATGTTTGATATCCAGTCGCGGCCCCGGCTAGCGTAATATTAGTTGCGCCTGTAGTCTCGCTAGTCTCTTTCACTCTATCAGCTATTACCAGGGGCATAAAATTTCTCCTTAGGCTAAGATATATTTGTTACAAGTAAATATACGGTACCTAAAAATTATAGTCGCTAATGGCTATAGACACATAATAGGATAGAATATGTATAACCCTGAAAAACCGACATTTAACGTCTCCGAACCATTTCTAGGTGTCACGAGCGTACAGCTAAACAGACCCATGGTAGACCTACTGATAAACGTGCTGCAAGACCAAGAAGGCCAACTAGAAAAAGAAGTATGGGCATTAGTCAGAGCTTTAAACGACCCAGCTGGCTGTAGAGAAATGAGAGCACAACGCAAACGCCTCATAAGACCAACAAGACCAAGATATAACACAAGATACAACCAATACGAAGAATACGAACAAGACACAGAAATAGACGAAACACAAGACCAACCAAACGAATAATCACAAGGCACGGTGAAAACCGTGCCTTTTCAATAGACCTTACAATTATCAACCATAAAATCACCGATATTAGTCTTAATAATAACATCATAAACATCAGACTCAAGAGCTATCACCTTCACACCATAATGTGCTGAATGAATATGCTCAACAAGCTTCTTAATCTCACCATCGACAACGATCTGAGAATAGCAAACCGGGCAAATTAACTGAACAGTTTCCTCCCACAAATCGTCTAATAAAAAAAGAAACTCTAGATATTCATAAAATTTAGCCTTGTATACTTCATCGTACGAGAAGCATACTTGGTCCATCACGACAGAAAAATAATACCTCTCATCATCAAATCGTTTTATTTCGATAGAACCAAGCTTTACAGTATCATCGTTGATAATATGCACACACTCACCAGAAAGTCTAAAAGGACCATTCTTCCTAGTGCTAAAAGCTTCAGCTATTCTCTTGATGCGTCTGATCTTACCGCCAGTAGCGATACCCAAAACATCATACATCATCATTGTCACCATATTCCATAAAACGCAAAGACTTCTCTATCTTCCCACAAGCATCAATTAATAACTTGCGTGACTTACTCGATATTTTCTGCAACACCTTTTTATCCAAAGAGCCTAAAACCTTAACAACATCGGTCGCTTTCTTGTCGGCAGCAGCATCACCTATAAAATCGTCTGGCAGACCATTTTCTAACCATTGATGTAACCTCTTCCTAAAATCTTTCGCCCTGTGGATCATAAACTCACCATCATCCCTAAGATGGACAAGATATGAATCAGAAAGCTTAAAATCGGTATTCTTCTCGATTATCAGACGATATAAGCTCAATTGTATGCTATAATAGTTCAACTCGCAATTATCAAGATCGTTAAATGGTGGAAGAAGCTTTTCGTAATGGTTGTCTATTCGAAATTTACCGGTCTTCCAGTCGAATATGTGCTTTGATTCAGTGCCTTTAATTGTGCATCTAAATATAGCGTCTACTCGGCCAGCGACACCGTACTGTGCATCTCCTACTACACATTCTTGATACTCAAGTTTAGCTTTTAACTTAGAAGCTAGTCTTTCCCAGACTTTATCAAAGGCATTCATTGCTTCTATGCGGTTGTTTACGGCTCTTGTGATAGGGTCTATTTTATCGACCATTAGATCTTCGATATATGTGTGCAGTCTTGTGCCCCTGTCTCTGCCCTGTTCTCCTTTCTTTTCCCATTGTTGTAGCACTTCTTCTTGTGTTAACCCATCTCTTTCTGCTACTCTTTTGCTGACTCCTTCTTTGTCGAAGTCTGGTTTTAATCTTGATACAAGTGTGGTGGCCGAGACGAGGTTTTTATCATCTATTTTGTAGCCGTGGTTTTCAGTGTCTACTATAATGTGTTTGAATGCATTTTCCATATAGTTTAAATACTGTTAAGATCTTGTGAAGTTGCTTAAAATAACGGAATTTACCAAAAACCTCGCTGATGTATCTCAAAACATATCATGCACAAAGGAGGGCAAATTATGCCTAAGCTACCAAGTCCGCATGTCATAGCAGCGATAGTCGTTCTGAGCTTCGCGGCAATGGCCAATACCGACGCTACTATAAAAGCACTCGAACAAGAGCAGAAAATACTTGATGATAAAATATTCGATATTATGAGAAGAACATACATCAGACTCAAGATAGAAAATAAGCTACGAGGTCATCTCAAGAAAGAGTATGAGTCATTAATTGGGTATGACCTCGTGCTAAATCACCAATCATAGCTCTCTAACATCATCTTCTTCAAAGATCTGCGAAAGCTTTCGGTTTTTGGAGAACGACCACGAACCCTATCAGCAAAGCTGCTAAATCTGGCTTGCGAATCGCCTCTCCTTGGTCTGAAAGAAGGAGCTGATGATTGAGCAGGTGCGGCAGCCAGCTGTGGTTCATCGGAATCATACTGGTCTATCATATCCCACATTGAATCGTCGTATTCCACACCTTCTGGGTCTTGACCGTACAATTCAGGCATCGGCCCATATGCTCGTTCGCGTTCTGGGTCCGGCTCTGGCATTGGGGGACCTTGCGGCCATCTCCATCTTTTTGGTTTATCGTCCATCTTCATTTCTTCGCTACCACGAAGAAAATCAGTATCAGATTCACCTGGGGAGTGGTAGACAGTGCCGGGCACGTCGCGTGCAGTCCTCCATAAATGGGCATTGTTAGGATCATCATGCAGATCCTGGATTACTTTACCAACTGCAGCCGGGCTAGCTCCGCCAATGAGCTCAGCAATTTCAGCGTTACTCCACTCACCCGGGTGGTGAATAAGAATATCTAAAATCTTTTCCCGAACACCTTTCGTA
>Ga0181359_1000253_pt1 | contig 11221 bp, 5 predicted proteins | sample Fa13VDMM15SD_FD_141229 | JGI IMG/M metagenome (GOLD analysis project Ga0181359, IMG submission 141229) | Freshwater viral communities from Lake Michigan, USA - Fa13.VD.MM15.S.D | ecosystem: Environmental > Aquatic > Freshwater > Lake | place: USA: Michigan | collected 2013-09-24 | reverse complement strand
TACAGGGAGTGAAAAATATACTAGCATTTGATATACATAATAAATACAAGGAGGATGAAGGATATTCCGGTAATTACTATGATATAGCTACAGCAACTAGGAATAATATATTATACCCCGCATTAGATCCTTCAATTTTTGAAGTTAAGTATAAGAACAGAGACATATTAGGAAGAGTAGTAAATTTAACATAAAATGCAGTATTCAGTATATCCAATAAGAGACGCCACTATATATGAAGGGAAACCTGATTTAAATTCAGGTTTAGATTCAATAATAGAGTTAGAAAAGATATCTCATAATGTTGCAGATGCTAATGATATTTTCTATAATTACAATTATAATTCTAGGATATTACTCCAAATAGATTCCATTGAGATAAATAAATTAATTCAGAATGGAACTATAGGAAAGTCAAGCAAATACTATTTAAATTTATTCTCGGCACAGGCTGAGAATTTAGCTTTGACTTACTCTTTATACGCATATCCTGTTAGTGAATCCTGGAGTCAAGGAAAAGGATACTATAACTCTTCTCCTCAAATTAAAGAGGGTGTTTCATGGACTTATAGAAATGGCTCTTTTAATATGACAGGTAAACGGTGGACTTCTGGCTCATTTGTTGCAGGAACTACCGGTTCATACGTAACACAAAAGGGAGGTGGTACGTGGTATCATCAAAGTGGTTTCGTAGCGTCGCAATCTTTTGATCAAGAAAGTCCGGATTTAAGAATGGATATCACTAGAATTGTTCATAAATGGATTTCAGGCTCTATTCCGAATAATGGTCTTATCTTAAAAAGAAGTGACAGCGATGAGAAAAGTTGTGAAGTAATGGGATCTGTTAAATTTTTCAGCAGGGAAACTAATACTATATTCATTCCAAGATTAGACATTGTATGGAGTAATACAGACTTTTCAGGAACATCTTTATTTTCTCAAGTACCAAACGAAGATTTCATTCTACATTTCAAAAATAAAAAAGCATCTTATTACCCAACAGATAAAACAAAGTTTAGATTCTTAGTAAGAGATAGAATCCCAGTTAAGACATATTCTACATCATCAAATTACATGTTAAGTAAAAGATTACCAACATCTTCTTATTATGCAATACAAGATGAACAAACATCTATGTACGTTGTTCCATTTGATGATAGAAATGTAATAAGTTGTGACAATAAAGGAAATTATTTTAAGTTAGATTTTAATACATTCCTTCCTAATCGATATTACAAAGTTCTAATTAAAGTGAAGATGGATGGAGGAAACATTGAAAAAACAATTGATGATTCTATATATTTTAAAGTTAGTAAATAGTGGAAGAAAATAATATCATAAATATACATAGATTATCAGATCCAAACAATAAAAGATCAGGCCCTAACTTATCTACTGGAAATTTTACTTATTTAAATGGAGACATATATAAAGGTCAATATCATGTGGATGAGTATGGAAAATACATGTCTGGCAGATTTACTACGGAAGAGTCTAAAGAATTAATAAAAATTGGAGATGCATTAGATGTAAATAATAAATTAGAAATATCTCTTCCCGTCCCAAAAAATGAAATTAACACATCTGGTGAAACTGATGATTATGTAAATTATAAAATTGTTAGAAGATACGAAGGGAATGTAGAAAAAGTCATCTTCGGAACAATAAATGAAAGATTGCCTGAAATAGAGGGACAAAATAAAAATAGATATTCCACTGAAGATATAAAAAAAGCCAATAAACCAAAATTAAAAGTAAATCTTAAAGGAATAAAATATGTTCCAATAAGTTACAAATTACAAGGGACTACCTTATCTGTAGATCCTGGGTATTATTTTATAAGACCTGAAAAAGTTATCGTTTCTGATTTTATACTTTCTAAAATAATTGATGCAAATTTTAATTATTTTATTGGAGGTAATAATCAAGCATTAACAGATATCTCGGTATGTCTTATTCCTAACAATGAGACATTAGAAGTTATGATGTTTGAAAGAAATAAAACATATAACGACGTAGTATCTATTGAACGAGTAGATTTCTCCGAATTAGCTACTTACCCATTAGGTACATTTGTTAAAATTGCTGAAGTTGGAGCAAGACCCTTGGAAGGATACACTTACTATTTTATAAACACAAATAATAATGGGAATTGTCTTGACTTATCTTCATCTTGGACACCTGCTGTTAGGAAAAAAGTAAGAAACATTATTGACCCTATGGTTCCAATTATTAATAACATACCTTCGACAATTATTAATAACATCCCGGCAGAACCTTTCGTTATTATCGTTAGTGGCTCTGAAGGAAGACCTGGTAAAGACGGTAAAGATGGATTGAATGTAGTAGGAGGAGGCTCAATACCTTTACCTGGACCTCAAGGACCTGCTGGACCCGCCGGTAAAGATGGTAAAGATGGCAAGGATGGTAAAGATGGAGCTAATGGACCTGCTGGAGCTAATGGACAACCCGGAGCTAATGGACAACCCGGAGTTAATGGACAGAATGGAACTAACGGATTACCCGGACAAAATGGTCAACTTGGCGGACTTGGCCCCATAGGACCGCAAGGACCTGCTGGACCTACAGGAGCATCTGGAACTAATTCTCTTTGTCCTGAATGCCCTAAAGATAATACAGGTGGAGGAACAGGTCCTGGTACCGGAGGAGGAAATACAGGTGGAGGAACAGGCCCTGGTACCGGAGGAGGAACAGATACAGGTGGAGGAACAGGTCCTGGTACCGGAGGAGGAACAGATACAGGTGGAGGAACAGGTCCTAGTACCGGAGGAGGGACAGATACAGGTGGAGGAGCAGGAGGTACTAGTACAGGAGCAGGTAATAAATACTGGAGAATGATTCCATGTAATTCAAATGATATACCTGGGTATATCGCCACACAACCTAAAGCTAATCAAATTTATTATAGCGTTACAAAACGTCTTTCTTATTATTGGGATGAATTAGAACCAAATTTCTATCCCACCACACTAGCTATAGCAATACTTACTGATTTACTAGAAGCAAAAGGAGTTACAAATTGCCCGGGCATTGGAGGTGGAGGCCCTTCAGGCGGCGGCGGAGATACTACTAAAATAGTAATATATGAACTTGTATCTTGTACTGACGAAAATGATAAAATATACACTTCTCTAAGTATAGGTAGTATTAATCAAATCTGCACTTTATTTTTAAATAGCGGAAATAAGAGTTACCAATATAGAGGTAATTCTACTCTTATAGATAGAAATCAAGCTCCTCCTTTAGTTACTGTTTTTATAGATTTAAATAATTTTAATTGCCCTACTGCGGGAACTCCCGGCGGAGGGCCGGGTGAAGGTCAGAATCCTAGTCCTATAGATACTAGAGGACTAGGACGTGGAACGCCTGGAAATACTATAGACTTTATAGGTTATCCAAGTATTAGTATGAATACAGGTGATGATGGCACAGGAGGTGGTGGTACTATTGACCCTCCATACTATAGAGTTTAGATATTATTCAAATATTAAGAATAATGAAAATTAATTTAATAATCAGATATGATAGATAGATTCGTAAATAAAGATAAGATAAAAGATTCGTCATCATTAATTGAAGGAGTATCATTCGATTATGAGCCATTCATGAGTTTGGACATATCAAAAGCAATAGTAGATGAAATAAAAAATCCATTCTCCATAGATTCTCATGTTTATAATACAAGTTATGATTTAGTTAAGTCAGCTTATAATGTAAGAAATGATTTTGATTCTACTTACGATGATATAAATTTTGATGTATGTAAATTATTTTTTGATTCAGAAATATTTGAGGGAACTTATAAAATTTGTTTTAACTTTCTTTATAACATTTTTGGAAACATAGATAATCAGTATTTTTATATTCAAGAGATTAGCCCAGATGAGTTAGAATTAAAATTAGCTATTCGGCCGACCTATTTAAAAAACAATCCGGACGTAATAAGTAAACTAAAATTATTCAAAAATAAAGTTTCTTATTTAAGAACCTTAGGATTTATTAATAACATTGTATTAAATTTAGGAGAGAATAAAATTTACTCAATTATAAACATAAAAGTTGATTGTGATAATGAGTATGTTATTTATGTTAAATTGTTAAGGCCTATAGAAAATTTAAAAACAGGAAATTTATTACACATTTGTTATAAAGTAGCCGAGGATTATTTCGATTCATTTACTGTAACTTCTCCTGAAATAGTTAGTGAGCCTAGGACTTTAACAGCTAATTATTCTGTAAATACTCCAAGTGGTGAATCTACTAATTATAGTACATGGAATAGTTTACTGCCTTCTAAAGACGAGAACATTTATCATTATTGGGATACTCTACTAGATTCAAATTATGAGACAGCTAATAAAATTATAAATAGAGTTATATCTTCATCAGCTTCCGTTCCTTTAAATATAGATTACTCTACGTTTTCTAATTTTGTATTTTATGGATCAGCACAAGAAAGGTTAAAAAACTATAATTACAAACTACAATTAGTTGAATTTTACAATAGTCAAAGTAATGCAATAAAATTAAGCAATTCTTCAGGAAGTAATTTTGGTATTGCCGACCATAATAAAATAGTAAAAAGATCTTATCAAGTTAAAAATAGTTTCGACGAATTTGAAAATTATTTATATTATTCTTCTGGAAGTATTTTTTCCTACGACATAACAGGTAGTATTACTCCGGCGCCAAAGTATATAGCTCAAAATAAATATTACAATTACCATATAACATCTTCTGCATATAATTATTGGTATTCATCATCTTTGTCGAAAGCTAGAAAGTTTGACAGCACAAATTACAACACATTATACGAAGCCACCCCGGGTCATATTGTGAATGATTCGGACAACTCAGAATACCTTGTCTTTCTTGATATGATTGGTCAGCATTTTGATAATTTGTATGCTTTTACTAAAGAATTAACTTCTATTCACAGAAGAGATGAACATCCAAAAAGAGGCATTCCTAATGAACTTTTAAAGACTTATGCTAAATCTTTAGGTTGGGAGGTAAATAATGGGTATCAACTTAGCAATCTCTGGTTATATAAATTAGGCACGGACAATACAGGAAGTTTTTTAGAGACAGGAACTTTAGCTTCTCAGGCCCATGAATACTTAACACATCAGATTTGGAGGAGAATAGTAAATAATATACCTACTCTTCTAAAAACAAAAGGTACGGAACGAAGTTTAAAATCTTTGTTATCTATATATGGTATCCCTCAAACATTAATTAGTATTAAGGAGTATGGTGGAGCAAGACCTCCTAAATATAATCCTACGCATAAAAGTTATAGGTATCAATACTTGTTAAAATTTGACGGAAATCAATTCGTTAAAATTCCGTGGGGACAATCTATATCACCTAACGAAAATCAAGTATCCGCCCCTAGAGTTTCAGAATTTAGATTCAATACATCAAATTCATCTAGTCTTAGTATGAGTTTATGGTCTATAGAGGATTCTAAAAATAGTAATAAAGTATATAGTAATTTAGAATTAGTAAGTTACAGAGCTTTTTCTACTTCATCGAGGAGTGGAAGTTATGCTTACGGCTTTTTAAGATATAAGAACGCACAAAGCACATCTAATTCAACATCTTCTTTTTCTATAAAAACAATCAGATCCCAATATTATCCATTTTTTGATGGAGACGCTTGGAATGTTAGGATATACACAGATAGAAATATAACAAATACCAAAAAAACTGGCTCTATACATATAGAATGGAAAAAATCTAGCGGTAATTTTGAAAATTGGATTAGTTTTTCCGGTTCCATGGTTGTTACAGCATCTTCTGATATAGCATTTTCTTGGGGCTCTACAAGTTCTTTGTCTACTCCTCACAATATCATATTAGGAGGATCTACAGGTAGTCAACACGCAGGAGTTAGAGCAAGTAGATATAGAGGATTTTTACAAGCATACAAGGACTATAGTGATATATATTCAGAAAAAGTATTTGAAGAACATACACTAAATCCAGCAGCTTATCATGGTTCTTCTTATACATCATCTTTTGACACATTAAATAGGTTTTATCCTATGGGTGTAGATGCTCTTAGATATGACCATTCTACTTATAGATTCGTATCTTCTAGTCATCCAAATAGAATAAAATCACAATACACTACAGCTAGTTTTAGAGGATTTACAGGGTCTCAAGAAAATCAATATAAACCTTATTCAGAAATTTATTACAGCTACTCACCTTCCATAGGAGCAAGTGTCATAAAAAGCGACAAGATACGAATAGAAGAATCTTTTTATACTAATCAATTATCCCCGGAAAAAAGAGTACAGATAAACACCTTTGATACAGACCCTGTTGATTCAAATAAGTTAGCCGTAGTGTTTAGCCCAACGGATCAAGTAAATAGAGATATAGCAAATCAATATGGAGGTATAGATTTGGATAATTTGATTGGAGACCCTTCTGATTTATATAGGGATGAATACAATAACCTTAGAATAAACAGAGAAAATTATTGGAAGAAGTATAAAAATAGAAACAATTATAACAAATACATAGAAATATTTTCCCTGTATGATTATTCTATATTCGAGCAGTTAAAGCAGTTAGTTCCAGCTAGGGCAAATCTTATTGCAGGTATTTTATTAGAGGAAAACATATTAGAAAGAGCTAAGGTCGCAAGAAAAAACCCTTCTATGACTAATCCACAATACGAAAAAACAATCATAAAAACTGATAGTCAAGTAGGAGAATATATTTTATACACGGGCTCTATAAGCTACGCACCTCCGGTAGAAATATCACATAAAAAATATACATCATCCTTAGATTTTAACCTATTACCTGATTTTGAGCAAATAAAATACAACACGAGTACAGACATGCCTCCTGACATAGACTTAGAGTACAGGAAGTATAACTCAGAATTGCCTGTAACCGTAACTCCTGATTTTAAACATGAGAAAATAACATCCACTTTAAATTATTATGATGGATATTCTTTATTATTTTCAGATTTGGATTCTCATAGAGTAAATCAAGATGGAAAATTATATGAATTCGGCGGGGAAACATACTTATACAAATATGAAAATCTAATGGACACCATAGAAATGAATAGAGATATGAGATACATGTACTCTATATCAGAAAATGGAAAATTAGAAGAAATACAATCAACAATCAATCCAGATAATGATGTATTCAATGTAGATTCAGAAAATTCATCTTTACATCTAAATAACATCTCTAACATATCAGACATAGGAACATTAGATTATGTAAAAGGAATCATTAGCTTATATAATACAAATGGAATAAATGATGAAAATGACATTAATTCAAACATGGAATCATTATACTATTTTGATGATGAAAGAAATTTAATTGAATCATACGCAACTTTAAACAGGCATTTATCGTTTATAGGAAATGTGTTGCATGTTAGCGGATCTACAGAAGAAAACATTGCTTATAGATTTAAAAGAAATGGAACATATAAAGATAGAATATTAAATAGAAGAAAGATTAATTTTTATGATGGAAACACAAATGTAATATCAAATGATTTTAAATTGGATTCATCATGTTATAAGATAGAAAATATAGTGGGTAAAGTTACTAATTTCAATATCAATAATTTTTACAATGCCAACAATGCATATAGCTATGTTTTGTCATCTAGTTTCCATAATTTTAATTCTACATTAACTAAATTGCAGCTAAAAGAATATTTATATAAGAATGAATATGTAATAAATGATGCTGGAAATATTTATAGAAATAAATTGTATGTTACTCAATCTATTATAGAATCTGAAAAAACTAATTTAGCATATAAAAAAGTAGTATATCATTACTCATCTAGCACCGCCGTAAATTATTCTTCAAAATACCAAAAAAATCTAAACCTAGCGACATTGATAAACACAAAAAATTACTATTCATCTTCTCTAGTTCCTACTAACTACCAATACGTTGAAGACTCTGTACCTAATAGACTTAGATTCACTGGCTGTAAATTAACCGGATTAGATTTTAACGTGGATACAACAGACACTATTGACGGCGGACCTGTTGTAGAATACAGAGAGGTTAGCGCAAATCAAATAATAGTGTAAAATATTATATTTCAAAGTATTTATTATAAAACAAACAAAATGGGATACCTAAACAATAACCAAATAACAGTAGATGCTATTTTAACCCGCAGAGGACGGGAATTACTTGCACGAGGAAGAAATGAATTCCAAATTACACATTTTGCATTAGCCGATGATGAAATTGATTATTCATTATGGAATACAGATCATCCACTAGGTACGGCATATTATGGAATTACTTTAGAGAACATGCCATTAACAGAAGCTGTAGTGGATGAAACTCAAATGATGAAGTATAAATTGGTTACATTACCTAAGAGAACGGTTAGAATACCAATTATATCTGTAGGTCAAACAGCAGTGACTCTAACAAACGGAGAAGAAATAACAATCTCTCCAAGAACTATAAATTTTGAAGGCGGAAATACTACTTTTGGATATACCGCAACTTTATCTGATAGCGATGTTGCTTCCTTTGTTGGTGTAACTAGAACTCCGGCACAAAATAATGGTCAAGACGTAGCTCCTTCGACGCCTAGAACGATTACAGATACAGAAGCTGCACAAGCTATAAGCGTAACTGGATTAGGATTCACTTTAAAAGCAAAGGGTTCTACGCTAAATCAAAGAAAGGCTACGTTAGCAATAGTAGGAAACGAAACCGGAGGTAGAGTATCCATTAGCTTAACAGTGAATAGAATTACTACAGGAACAACTCCTGGAGCTGGAATAACTGAATAAACAACAAAATAAAAATGGCAAATACAGATATATTTACTACATTCAATACAGCCGATATTGTACCTAACCAAGAAGAAGTAATTACTAGAGCTTTATTTTCAAATAATGACGGTAATTTAACAACCTTTTTTACATCTTCCGGACAAACGGCTACTCAAAAGAGATATTATTACGAAATTTTTAATAGCTCTTCAAATGCTCTAGGCTCCGAAGCTCAATTTAGCATTGCTTACGGCCAATACAATGGCTCTGGTTCTGCTGATGAAGGAGGTCAAATAAACGACACCCCTACTCGAGCTATTTACGGTCAATATAAACAATTATGTCTAGACCCCGGAGAGCAAAAATTTACTGTTAATGGTAAATCAACGAACAGTATTTATATTATCAATGTAAATAGAGCAAGATTAAGAGAATCTCTAGATGTAGGAACATTAGAAATAAATTTAGCTCATTTATCAGGATCTCAATTTATTGCTGGACCTGGAAAAGATTCAACACATACAGGTTCAAATGTAAGATTAGCCGGTAATGGAAGGAGTCTTAGATTAATTGATGATTCAAAAATTAATCCCGCGTCCGTAACCACAGCAGGTAAAGTTTATAATTTAGTTTCCGGCTCCTTAGAATCAGGTGTACATAATCCCGCAAATCCTAGAAAATTTGGTTTAGTGTATCCTAATTTAGGAATTGTTGTAATGGACGGTACAGCACTTGACAAATCCGCTTCGTTCGGAACAGTATCAGGTTCTGAAGTCGCCGGAGATAATGCTTTTAAATTATACAGGTCTATGTCCGGTTCTGCTAAATTCCAAGATTTATCAGGAGATAAATTAGGATTTCAAGCTAGAAGTTCTGAAAAAGTGAAATCTACTCACTATTTTGTAAGAGTTAGGAATGACAGATATAATTTTAGCAACAATCCAACATTTATAACAGGTTCAGAAGGAGACTTCTCACAACCCACTTTTATAAATGATCCTAAAGTATATATTACAACAGTAGGCATGTATTCTGATTCTTATGAATTACTCGCAGTAGCTAAACTGTCAAAACCTTTACAGAAAAGTTTTACTAGAGAAGCTCTTTTGAAAGTAAAATTAGATTTTTAATAGTCAGTATTTAACGGCGAAAATATAGTGTGCAATGAATTTTGAAGTATATTACTATTTGTCTGAACAAGACAAACAAATCTATATAGACTCTCTTCCTTTTTCTGCTAGAGGTCAATATTTAAGAGATTATGACTCCTGGTATTATGATCCTAATAACCCTATTACTAACCGAGAGACTAACATAACTAAAGTAATAAATGTATCGGCGTGTTCAAATGGTACTTTACAAAATAATTCTTACACAGTAACGGCTACGCCCTCAAATATAGATAGAGAAATAGACAGTATTTTATCTTTTTTTGAGACGGAAAAGTCTCTTAATCTCGGTTATTCTTACACATACGGAATAGACTCACCCGCTCCATTTTTAAATTGTCAAACAGGAAATCCTGGAGGTGGTCCGGGTCCAACTGGTCCCGGACCAATTGACACAGGCGGAAGGCCTAATCCTCTTCCTCCGAATCCTGATAGAGTTGGAGTTACAGTATATATAGCCTACTGTAATAATCAAGTTTTACAGAAAGAAAGTGGCGAATATTTTATATTTGACAATCAGATAGAAAGACAATCTTTATTACAAAATATAAAACTAGACTTGCGAACTAGAGGATTTAACGATCCTATAACAAGTTTTTCTCCTATAACAGAGAGTATAAATTGTATAACTGTATCTACTCCATCACCTTCTGGGCCTAGCGTTCCTTTATTTGCTGAGTTGAGAGCTTCAGGTTGTTTAAACGGAAAATTGAATAGAACTTTTAAAACAGTTCAAGAACCTTTTTTTGCAGAATCAACATCTTCTCCACTCTTCGTAAATTTTGTAAGGATACAAACTATTAGGTTTAAAGATGATTTACGGATTCAAGGATATACGGATGTAGATATTGTAGCTGCTCCAAGTTTACCTAAAGACCCTACGTGTATTAGCGTAGGAGGAGGTGGAGGAGAGAATTTAGGAGGTAATCCACCAGCAATTCCTCAAGTACTAGCTGCCATACAATTTCAAGAGTGCGATGGTTCTATTGTTAATTTAAGTACTTCTTTAGCTCCATCAGCTCCTTCCGTAAGTATAAATGGAATTGGAATTTCATTAGATACAATAAACAAAGGAATATTAGGTGATTTCGCATATACTTACAAAACAGCTACAAGTACTATATTCTCAAAACCGGGGACATATACTGTAACTTTTGGTAGTATATCAGGATGGAAAACTCCTTCTCCGGTAACATTTAATTTAAATTCAGTTAATGAATACGGTTT
>Ga0181359_1000250_pt1 | contig 11274 bp, 7 predicted proteins | sample Fa13VDMM15SD_FD_141229 | JGI IMG/M metagenome (GOLD analysis project Ga0181359, IMG submission 141229) | Freshwater viral communities from Lake Michigan, USA - Fa13.VD.MM15.S.D | ecosystem: Environmental > Aquatic > Freshwater > Lake | place: USA: Michigan | collected 2013-09-24 | reverse complement strand
ACATACTTCATTTTAGCTTTGAAATATACGTTTTCGCTGATTGGGTCGAATACAAATTTGTACTGTTCTTCTTCATTTGCAAGGTCAGTTCCTACAAATAAGTTAGTCAAATGAGTTGCAACCAATTTGTCAGTTCCATCCAAACCACCAACTGCGATTAATTTCATATTAGTACCAGGAATAATCATATCCATCATTCCAGCTTCTGGCATATAATGGTACAAGTTAGCATTCTTTAAGTTAACTAAGAACTTTTTGTAGAAGTCAACTCCACAAAAACAAACCAAGTTTTCTTTAGATGCAATACGTGATGGAATAGCAGCGTAGATAGCGTCCAAGATATCGTCAGCGTTTGAAGTTGTAACCGCAGTTGCACTAATAGTGTTTCCTGAAATAGGGTCACCAGAACCACCAAATCCTAATGCAGTCAAGATAGTTGTAAAACCATCGAACTTGTTTGTGTTAGGGTTAGTGTTAGATGTTGCAACAGTTCCTTGCCAAATAGCAATTTCCAATTTCTCAGCAATCACACCAGCTTTCTCAGAACCAATAAGTTCTTCAAATGGTAAAGCAACTGCAGAACCTGGTGCGATTTGTGTTTGCATCCATTTAGCTTCTAAAGTTTTAGGGCAAAGAGTTTCTTCAACTGCAAGTTTACCAACAGTTAAAGTTCTTTGTGTGAAAGTTGTTAGACCAGATGGGGTTAGACCACATCCGTCTGTTTGGAAATAAACATCTGAGTTAAGGATGTTAAGAGTTTCAGCAGATTTGATACCTACTTGAACTTGACCAGCGTCGTACATTAAACGAGCCGTTTTACCACCGAATAGGGCTTTGCTTAATAAATTAAGACTCTGCTCATTGGTGTAATTTGCGAGTGATGATACTACAAATGACATATTTTTATTTTTTCTTTAGTTGTTGTGCGATTTTTACAATGTTTGCAAATTGTTGTTCTTTTTTGCTTAACGTCTCAGGGGCTTTTGTTGGTTCAGCACTTGGTAGGTTAGCTACCTTTTCTACTAAGTCAACAGTTTTTGAAAACATTTCACTTTGTTTTTCTAATTTAGCTACTACACTTTCAAATTGTGCAGTTAATAAAGCGATTTTGCTTTCTAAGTTAGTTACTACTTCATTGAATTTTTCGATTGTTGCAAATTCTTTTGTTGCTTCAATTTCAACTTCAACTTCAGCAGTAGGTTCTACGATTTCAGTAACGATACCAGCAACTGTAGTTACAAGTGTACCACCTTCTACTTCGTGTGTAGCGTCGGGAGCTGGGATATCACCTTCGGCAGTTTCTACTAAAATAGCAGTACCTACAGAAAGTTCACCTTCCCATTTGATTACCGTTCCATCGGTCAAAACGGCACTTGCCATTTCAACTGATACCGCATCGTCGAATTTCAACATTGAGCGGATTTCTTGAATTAAACTTTTAGAGTCCATTTTTATATATATTAGTTTTATGTTTAAATTGTTGCGTTTTTTATTTGCCATTCCACTTCGACAATAGTGATTTCAAGTCTTGTAAAATTTTATCTTCTTCTATAGGTTCTACAAAATCAAAAAAGCCTTCTACACTAAAACCATTCCAAGTTCCATCTTTGCATTTTTCCCAATTTGCATCGTCTTCAATAAAGTAACTAACAAACCAACTACCATCTTTTGCATCATCAAATCCTTTTGGTGGCATTATACCACGTTCAAAATCCAATAAATAAGATTCAAATAAAACGCATCCGTCTATTGCCTTATCGTGGTCGACATTTACACTATTGTACTTGTTGTTTTTCGCCCATTTTTTAGCAATTTTATAAATGGTTTCCTTATCGAATACCACGTAATATTCACCACGAGAATCATCACGACGATAAATTGGCAAATCAGCCAACATTGCAGCTCCTGAAATAATCCTTTTTTCTTCATTTTGAATAGCAAATTTTCTACGCTGATTGAAAGCCATAAAATCTTTTTCTATTGCTGGTTTGTCAACTAAAGAAATAAATTCGACGCCACTTTCTAAATCTTCCTCAGATATGGTCAATTTGTAAATAGGTAAATCCATATATTATATATTAGTTTAAATTAAATTTTGTTGCGTTATTCTACTACACTTACACTTTGATTGTTGCTTACACGCTTCTGTGTGCGTGAAATATCGCCTTCGGTAACGTAAACACGTCTGTCTTGTGTTAACTCATTGCCATTGCCTAAACTCGACATTCTTGGTGCAGCCATTTGTGTAACTTCACCACCACCAGCAGCACGATTTCCACCACCAGTAGCTGGTGTCGATTTACTTTGGTATTTAGTTTGACTAATTTTCTTTAAGTTAGCTAAACCAAATGCAAGTGCAGCCCCAGCCTGAACGTACGGGTAAGCTGGGAATATTGCAGTTATTGGTGATTTGTTTGCAGTTGTGAATGCACTTTGTGTACCTTCAATTGTTGACATTATTGTACTTGCATATTTTAACGCCTTGTCAATTTCAAACGCACGTTTTTGGGATTCCTCACTATCACTTGCAAAGGCTTCATTTAATGAAGATAAAGCACTTAAAGAACTATTTGCTATATTATAAATACCTTCTTGTTTTGTTTGTTCTCTTAAAAGGTCATCGGCAGCTTCTTTGTCTTTTATTGCTTTTCTCTTTTGAAAGATTTGAGTTTCGATTTCTATAGTTGCATCACCACTATCTTGTAAAGAAACTAATTTTGCCTCAAGATTTTCAATTTCAAGTAGTGCAACTTCTTTTTCAATTTGCTCTTTTGTTTTACCAGTTTGTTGTACTTGTAAAATTTGCTGAGCATAGTATTCGTCGTAGGCTTCTAAAAGAATTTTATTTGCTGCGTCTGTAATCGTTTTTTGTTCAGCAATTAATTTTTCATTATCCGCTTTTACTTTAAGTGCATAATCTTCACGCACCTTTTCTAAGGCTGCATCTCTTAATTTGTTTATTTGAACTTGTGTAAACCCTTGTTCTTTTAAACCCTTTATTGTTGTTGTAAATTGGGCATCAGCAGCAGCGACTTGTTCTGCTATTGTTTTTGCATTTATTTCTAATAGTTTAGCATCCCTTTCTAATTTCTTTTGTAAACTATCATCTTCTTTTTTATCTTTTTTCTCGGTGTTTTTAATTTGTGTTTCAGTTAAAAATTTGCTTAAATCTCCTTCATTAATATAGTTTTTAATTTTATCTTCTTGAACTTTAATTTCTTTTAATTCAGATTTAATTTTCTCATCAATTGCCTTTTTAAAATTTATTTCACTTTGAACTTGTTTTTCAACTTGGTCTGGTGATAAACCTTTATTTGTTAATTCTATTCTTTTTGCTAATAAATCAGTTCCATCACCTTGTAATTTTAATTCAAGTTCAACTTGTTTTGTATATAATTTATTTAACTCTTGCAACGCTGCTTGTGCTTTTGCTCTTTTGCCAATAGTAACTATTAATTCATTATTAGCTTGTTTTATTTGGTCAGTTGAAATTTTATCTAAATCTTGATTTTTTAAATAATCAGGATAAACTTTTTGTATTTCTTGTATTGCTTTCTTTTTATCTACTTTTGATACATTTTCTAATTCGGTAATCAACAAAAGTTTTCCAACACCTTCAATTTCTTCGTTTTGAATTTTTATACTTTCTTCATTTATATTTATAATATTTTGAGTAGCTTGTTGTTGTTTTTCTCTTTCTTTTGCCAACTTATCGCTATACTCACTAAATTTTTGATATAATAAAACGACTGCGGTAATTGCTGCAGCCACTCCCGTCACCGCAAAGGCACTACCAATGGCAAGTCGTAATCTTCCAAACGCTGCAATTACTGGTCCTGATATAGTTGTATATAAAGCAGTAAATTGTTGTTGGACCTTCCCAAGTCCTTCAAGACCTTGAGCCAATGCCATCGCACCTTGTACCTTTACAAGTGTCTTTTGCAAATCTTCGCTTTCGCTACCAAACAAAGCCATTGCACCTTGTGCTGCTGCAAAACCACTTGCAACCCCATTTACAACCGTTTGAACTTTTGCGAACTTATCAGGATTTAACGCCTTTACTCGGTCGTTAAAATCTTCCATTTGGTCGGATAGATTTGCAACTTTTTGTTGACCTGCTAATGCCTCATTTGAAAATTCGCCAAACGTAGCAACTAATTGTTGAGCCTCATTTTTGGCTTCCTTTAATTGTTGTTTAAACGTTTTTACGGTTTCTGTTGCACCACCTTTTGGGGTTACTTCTATTTCTATTGCTGCTGTTGATTTTGCCATTATTCTACTATTATAAAATATTTAGTTCCTGATGAGATAAAGTGATGAGTCGCTTTGTTTGTGCTTATTGCGTGACTTGTTGAATTGTCAATTAAAATTGAACCATCACCAGCCGTGATTGTTAACGTATGACTATTGCCCAATTTTTTACACGCAAACACTTTGCCTTTATTACTTGCACTTGGTGTTGGTAAAACCACGCTTATGCTCCCACCAGCACAATCGGCAACGATTAAATAATCATCGTATAAAGCCGTATAAGGTGAATCAGCGTGTACTATTTCAACTATTTTCCCACTACCTAACCACGCCCCAACAACTGGGTAATTCTCAACGTAAACCCTATTTGATTCTGTGATAGAATAAGTATCGCAATTTATCGCAGTTACACTTTCAAAATTAATTGGGATGTTTACTTGTGTACCACCTAAAATAGTGTTTGCGAATCGACCTTGCGAAACGTGGTCATTGCCTACCGTGATATTGTCTTTTGAATCTAAACCACTATCTCCAATGTTTACGCCCCCAGTAGTTACGCCCGTAAATCCAATAGGTTTGCCAAATGGAAATCTATCACCAAAAATATCAGTAACTCCTAATCCTACATTCTTTTTGTTTGAAGTTGTTGGTTCATAATAAGTCACTAAAAGAAATTCACATAAATACACGCCTTCTTGTAAAGGGTTGTAATCGGTTATTTTGTTAAGTCTCCAATATTGACCCTCAAAGAAATATAGGTCTTTAAATTTAATGTTTGCCCATTGATACGGATTGATACGGAAATATCCTTTAAATACTTTACTATTTTTATCGGTGATTTCTTTGATTGTCTTAAACCAATAAACATTAACTAAGTTTTGATTTGAGTAATTTAACCCCATACTTGTAATGACATAGTTTGGCATTCCAAAATTTAGGTCGAATTGCATATTATCCGTGTCGTCAATGTGCAGCGTTAACGGATATTTTGTAAAATTAGGTGTGTTTGTTGGCGTTGTATTGTACACTTCATACAAAGATGTAGTCTTAACACCACCAAAATATAGACATCTAAGTTGCCCTTTGTCATTATTTGCGTTTAATATATAAGAATAATATCTACTATTATCTTCATAAATCATTGTAGGTGCAAATGTGACTTCTATTTTCTTTTCTTGTTTTACAAAATCATTATCTAAACGTATAATTCTATCCCCATATATACGTGTTGTACTTTGCTTGTATTCAGTATTCCTATTATCTTGACCTTCTTTGTAAGTAAATACATAGGGGTTTGCCTCAAGGTCACCCATTGGAACGATTTGCACATTTTGTGAATAGTCAACTAAACTTGTCCAATCTTGAGTAGTGCCATTGTAAAATTCGTCACGTGTTGCAAATCGTAATTTCTTTGGATTGTCGGTATCTTGTTCAATATATAAGTTGAACATTTTAACAAAATTAAAAAGTAAATCTTTTTGTGTAAAATCACCACTAAAAAAATAACCAAAATCTAAAGTGTTATTATAAGCAAAATTTAATGCACTTACTTTGTTTGAAAAATAGGTGTTTGAATTTATTGTTAAGTTGGTAGTAATTTTAAAACTTAAATTTAAATACATTGCATCGTACTTCATTGTAACAACATCCCCAACTCTTAAAGATAATGGCATATAATCGTAGCCGTCCCAAGTAAAAACAGATGTTTGCAAGTCAGACAATACACTTACACTACCATATCTTATGCCATTGACATAAACACCAAACTCAGCAGTCAAAGTACTTGCAGTTGCGTATGGTATTGGTATAGTTAATGTGGCTTGTAATGTTAAAAACATATTATAATCACCAGCAATTGGTGCAGTATAAGCGTATGTGCTTGTATTAAAGTTCCCACCATTGTCAAAGTTACCACCAGTTGAATCATTGTTAAATGCAAGTGTTTGACCAAACGAATAAGTCGCAGACGTTCCTAATTGTGCTTGGAATAAACGACTATTTGCCGATGATTCATCAGTAGATAAACCAAAGTTTGTGTACGGTATAATTAAACGCTTAAATCTATCACTTGTAAAAAACGAATCAGACGTATATTGGTAACCAGTATTTGACATTATTTTGTCAACTATTGTTTTTGCATATAAACAAGGTATATGGTCATCTACTCGCCATTGTTTAGTATTGTTATTTTGGCTGCCATATTTGTTTAGCATTTGTGCGTAAACATAACCCTCACCATATTGAAATGCTTGTGAACCCCCATTTTTTACAATTGATGTATCCCAAGAATTAGTCACGTTTGTTGAAGTTAAAACGTGGTTGTATTCTCCAAAATCTAATTCGCTTAATTTGGCATTCCCAAGCGTTGTGAACAAGTCAGCAGTTTGTCCGTGTAGTGAACATTCATATTCTATAAAATCGTGGTCTAACACGTTTATTTGAATCAATCTAATAAAGCCCCTTAACTGCTCAAAGCCATCGACCAAAACAACGACATCGGCTTTTTTGTTTGGGTTAAAGTTTGGTGCAAATTGCCCACTCCCTAAGACCGTGTGTTCAACTTCGAATATACCACCGAATAAAATATTATTAGTTTTTGTTCCAGGTATCTTTGCAGTCTTTGACCAATCACTTGACCTTTGCTCAGGGTTTTTAATATCAGCGATTGAACGAGTAATAAGCAAGTCAAAATCTTCGCTTAAATCGACCAGCGTATTATTTACAAATAAGTTTATCATAAGCGTTGAACTTTATCTACAAATGACAAATCGCATTCTATTGTCAAATTAAACACTTTGTCGTTTAGCAATGTCTTTACAGAGTAATCGGTGTTCGTGATGTTAATTGCTTTTAAAACCCCATCGTCTAACAACCAAATAGAGGGTGAAGCTACCAACTCTTTGAGCCATACACTTTCTTCTTCGGTAATCCAATTGGAATTAAGTGTGATTTTTTGCATTATTTCGGTGTTGTAGTTACTGATACTTCTTGCACTGGTCTCGTAGGAATAACTTGAACCTGATAAACTGTATTGTGTTTGCTTGTAGGTTTTTCTTTGTATAGTAAAGTTATCCTTTCGCACCCGATTAAACCGAAATGACTCAATAGCCCCGTATCTGTTAAGGAAGTAAACGTCATTATTTGCGTACTTTGTGCATTCATCTTCTATGTCTATTCTATATATTTCACTTGTTGAGCCAGAACCAACTGCTTTGACTTCTAAATAGGTCGCACCACTTGCTGGTATAATTGGAATCCGTATAACCGAATCTGTTATACCACTTAGTAAAATGATTTGCGTTGTTGCTGCTGGGTACGTTTTAATTTCTACACTCGAAGCGTTACCACGCCAAAAGTAAAGCCAGTCTTTTTGATTTTGATAAATGGTTTTACTTCGCATTGTTGTTAAAAACTCGGCATTCTTTGTGGTGTTTATTTTGTAGTCATCCTCGTCAAACGAAACAAAGTCGATAGGGTTTAAAGCCATATTGTACGCAGTTAACCCCGTGACGTTGGTTGCACCACTCACTTCGATAATTGGTGAAGTTGTGCCAGTTGAATACTCGTAACCAAAGTTTACCTTGTAAGGAATGTAACTATTCGGGCATCCACTCACAGACGTATCGTCGATATCCCAATCTAAGGTAACAAAGTTTTCGATTAGTCGACCAATGTTAAATACACTTTTGTTGGTGCTATTGGGATAGATAGGTGCTTTTAAACGTGCAATTCGTGTTGTATTTTGGAATACATCAGCAATGAATTTAAAGTTTGGCTTTGTATAAATAGCACTATCACTCTCAGTAATGACAAAATTTAAGTCATTATATGCTGGTGCGTTATTATCGGGTTTTTGATTTACAGTAATACTCACACTTATATATTAGCACTTTGTGATTTTTGTTGCTTTGATATCATTTGTTGATGTCAACGATGTAATATAATTCATACAATAGTGCTATAAAGTGCCTTTAATGTAGCATAAACCATACATTTTGTAACCTTTATTACACATAGCACCCTCAATAGCACCCTAAAAAAACCCCCATAGCTGGTTTAAACTATGAGGGTAAAAAGCAAGATTGGAAAATCTAAAACAAATCTAAACTATATTTCTTAGATATGCAAGTACCATTGATTCAAACGTAGTACATTTTTGCAAATCTTTGTTAAACTCTTTTTGCTTACCCACGTAAAATGCAACTGTGTTTAAAAACTCGACAATAGGCATTTCCAAAATGTAGTCCCATTTATCACGTTCACCTTTGCAAATTTGATTTACGAGTTCAAACCATCCTTGTATGCCATTGCTTTTGCCTTGAGATTCTCCACCATCTGACTCAAATAAGTTTGGGTAGCGTCCAACAATTTCGGATAAAGACGAGAAAAAAAAAGCGTGTAGCCATACGCTATTTGATACGGCAAATGTAAAAACAAGTTACTGACTTCTTCAAATTGCACACCCAAGTTTTTGATTTTCTTTGGTCGACCCAATATGTTGACTTCTTCACTCATCATTGCCATTATCCTATGAAGATTTGGAAGCGTATCTTCGCTATTAAATTGTTGAAGTGATATAAAGTGTTGACCTTGCATTTGCATAGCATTAGGAATCATTCTAAAGCGTCGACCTTTTATTTTAAATCTAAGCTGAATAGTATCTTCAAACTTTAGATTGTCCATTATTGTATTAAAACGATTGAATAAGTCGTAAACTTTCATTTCTTCGACTTCGTCAATATCTCTACCATCTACTATGCAAATAGTGTGAATGGCTTTTTCTAAAGGTGAATAGTGGTCTATCTCCTTAAGTTCTTGAATATGTTTAATTGTTATCATTATGCAAATGCAAATATACCTTTTTTATTGTGTTTTTTACAATCTACGGCCAACGCTAAGGACATCACACAATCATCGTGCAGTCCACTTGGTGCAGCATACTTTACGCCCGTACGTGTGTATTCGTACTCAATGTTTTCAAGCTCATTTCCAATGGGTGATTCAGGAAAGGCAATTGAATTTTGTTGTATTTCCATCACTAACCCTTCAATTATTTGTTGTTTGCTTTGACTTGTGAATCTAAAACCTTTTATGTTAGGCAATAAGCGTTGTAAATTTTCCACTATTGGGTCTCCAACACCAGTACTATCACAGTATGCTGGGATTCTTCCAACAACATTTACTATTTTTCTTTGTGTTTGCTCCCAGTCAGATTGAAATCTGTCGACATAACACACTCTATTTTCATTATTTAACCCAATTATAACCGTCCAATCTGTATATTTTGCAAGGTCAATCCCAAACGCTACGGGTGTGCTATTGCTTATTGGTGCATAACATCTACGAATGTTGTCAATTCCAAAAGGATTGCTCTTATCGTCACTTGGTTCTGCAAGATACAACTCTTTGAAAACAAAATCGGGCAAATCACGTTTGGCTTGTTCAATTTCTTCTAAGTCAAGTATGCCCTCTTTTGCAGCATCGTAGGCAGTAATCTTAAAAAACTTGTAGTCAGGTTCACCAAGTCTGGCACGTTCACCTAATTTATAAAACCAATTCTTTTTACCTTTGACGTTACCAATTAATTTGCACTTGCCTTTTGTAGCCGTCAATGTAGTACGCAATGCAAACCAACTTTCTTCACGCATCCTTGACGCCTCGTCAACTACTGCTGCGTAAACATCGTCACCATATAAGTTGTCGGGTTTTTCTGCGGACTTAAATTCAATCCTTGCACCATTGGGTAAAATCAATGTTAACTTACTTTCGTTGCTAATAAAAAAGTCCTTTACATTAATTTGGGTTTTCATTCTACGAAATGCTATCTCAGCTTGTTGGTAGACGGGTGCTACCCACCACACCGATTGATTTTCTTTTAATTTTAACGCTTGTTCAAACATCCAAATGATATGACTTGCCGTTTTACCACACTTTGTCGCTGCTGCCGTTACTGTATAACGTTCAGGTGCATCAAGTATGGCTTCTTGGTAAGTCGTAACAAATGGACGATTGTAAGTTATTTGCATAGTGACTTGAGTAATTCGTAGCGTGTTTCGTTGATTGTATTTAAGTTGTGGTGATGGTTACAATACTCAGCATTTAAATGTCCTATGTTTAGTTTAGCCATACGGCAAAGACAATCATACCACGATTGCTCGTTATTCTCAGCAAAAATAACTCCTTTATTCCCCTTGTGTAACGTATATGGTTTGACATTTGATACAATTATAGGTAAATTATAACCGGCTGCCTCTACTATCTTTAATTCGCTTTTATACTGGTTAAAATTAGTATCTTGTAATGGGGCTATACAAAAATCAAATAAAGAATATGAAGTGCCGTAATCCGTTGGCGTTGTACCTCGTATAGTTTTGAACCAGTTAGGTCTATTTTCTATTGATTCACCCGTGATAGTCCTTTCGCACATTTGCCATTCGTGGCTTTCTGTGTGATAACCAGCCATATAAAAGATAGCGTCTTTTTCTTCACAGAATCTTTTTACGCTATTGCCTACACGCTTTAAATCTTCAAGGTGTGTTATACCACCCACCCAACCAATTGTCAACTTTTCATTCTTTGCCTTCTCAAACGTCCATTGATTTTGGGTTAAGTCTATTGCATTGGGTAAAATAGTTATGTTGGTATTTATCTCTTTTATTTTCTCAGCAAGTAAAGTTGTTGACGATGTAATGTGCGTTGAGTTTAAAATTGAATCCTTTGTTGCATTCTTAATCATTTTTTTGTACACTCTGTACGCTGGGTTTGATTTAGGCACTACCCAATAATCGTCTACGTCGCAAATTGTAGGGATGTTTAATTTGCTTAACTTCTCAAATATGTTATATTGTGCAACCGAAATCCATCGATTGAATATAACCACATCGTAAACGCTAAAATCTATGTTAATCCACTCAGGTGGTTTTTGACTTACATCTACTTCTATGTCGTAGTTCCGTTGCATTGTAGCGTATGGGGTGAATAGTCGATGAAAGCTCACCCCACTTGCTGAATCCATTAATACTA
>Ga0181359_1000249_pt1 | contig 11290 bp, 8 predicted proteins | sample Fa13VDMM15SD_FD_141229 | JGI IMG/M metagenome (GOLD analysis project Ga0181359, IMG submission 141229) | Freshwater viral communities from Lake Michigan, USA - Fa13.VD.MM15.S.D | ecosystem: Environmental > Aquatic > Freshwater > Lake | place: USA: Michigan | collected 2013-09-24 | reverse complement strand
TTGAGGTGGAGAGTCGAGCGTCGTTGGCGCGGAGCTGGGCGTTTGAGCGAGCGGTGAAAGCCGGCCGCGGGTATTACCGCGTGATCACGGAGCCGGACCCGGACTCGGACGACCCGTTTGACCAGCGCATCATGATCAAGCGCATTCTGCAGCAGGGCAGTGTGGTGCTGGATCCGTTCGCGCAGGAACCGGACTATTCGGACGGGCAGTGGGCGTTCATTATCAACGACATGCCGTGGGCGGCGTATAAGCGTCGGTATCCCAACAGTGAGATGGCGTCGTTTTCGGAGGACGAGCTGTCGGCCATTGGGATGAACACGCAGTCGTGGGTGAGTGGCGACGAGGGCGAAGGGCGAGCGGTGCGGGTGGCCGAGTATTACCGCATGGAGTATGAGACGGTGTCGCGGGTGCTGCTCGATGACGGTACGGACGCCCCGGAGGGGCAGGTGCCAGCGGGGCGCACGGCACGCACGGGGAAAGAGGCCCGCACCCGCCAGGAGAAGCGTCCGACGCTGTATTGGTCCACCATCAATGCCATTGAGGAACTGGAACCGAAGCAGGAAATGGACGGCCGGTATATCCCGATCATTCCGGTGGTCGGGCGGGAACTGATCCCGTTTGAGCAGGAACGCCGCTGGGTCGGGATGATCGAACCGAATAAGGACGCGGTGCGGTTGTTGAACTACAGCGCCAGCAGCGCCGTGGAAATGGCGTCGCTGGAAACCAAGGCGCCCTATACGATGGTCGAAGGGCAAGAAGAAGGCCACGAAGAAGAGTGGCAGTTGGCGAATGTCCGCAACTTTCCCTACCTGCGCTACCGCAATGTTAGCTTGAATGGCACGCCGGCGCCGCCCCCGCAGCGGACGCAGGTGGATACCTCACGGCTGGGGCCGTCGATGCTGCTCTTGCAGCAGGCGCGGGAGTTTATTCATCAGGGCACGGGCGCGTTTGAGAGCGCGTTGGGGCAGCAGAGCCCGAATGCGAAGAGTGGCCGGGCCATTTTGGCGTTGCAGAACCAGCACGAGACGGGGTCCAGTCATTTCTTGGATAACCTGGCGGAGATCAGCCTGACGTATGAGGCGAAGGTCGTGTTGGACTTGATCCCGCACATTTACGACCGGCCGGGGCGTATTGCCCGCATTCTGGACAAGGAAGACGCGCCCAAAACGGTCATGCTCAATGCGCCGTTCACGATGAACCCGCAGACGAAGCGCCCGCAGGCGGCGCCGATGCCGATGCCTGGTGGTCCTGGTGGTCCCATGCCTGGCATGCCCGGACAGATGCCTGGACAGATGCGCGGACAGGGACAGAAGAAGCCCGCCGAGAACTACGACCTGCGAAAGGGTCGGTACGGCGTCACGGTGTCGATCGGGAAGAGCTACAAGAGCCGGCGCGAGCAGGGGGCGGATGAAATGGGCAACTTGTTCCAAGCCAACCCCGCGTTGTTCCCGATCCTGGGGGATATTTACCTGAAGTTCCGGGACTTCCCCGGTCACCTCGAGGCGTCGGAGCGCGTGAAGAAGATGCTGCCGCCGCCGTTGCAGGCGCAGGACGCAGGACCGGATCCACAGCAGTTGCAGCAGCAATTGCAGCAAGCCAGCCAGATGGTGGAGCAATTGAGCAAGGCGCTGGACGAAAAGACGCAGTTGCTGGAGTCGGACAACCAGAAGCTGCAGATGCAAGCGCAGCAGGCGCAAGGCGAGCAGCAGGCCAAAATGGAAATTGAGCGGATGCGGAACGAGACGCAGTTGGCTATCACGGCCATGAAGATCCGTGCGGATGAGGCGTCGGCGATCTTCCAGGCCGAAGTGATGCGCGTCGGCACGGGCATGTCGCAACAGTTTGATGCCACCCAACAGGCCGCGGAACAGCACCACCTGCAGCAAATGGCCGCGCAGCAAGCGATGCAGGCCCAGACGCAGTCGGAGCAGGACTACATGCAGGGGCAGCAGATCAGCGAGCAGGAGGCTGCTCTGGCCGCACAAGATGCCGCCCTGATGCCGCCTGACGAACCGGAGGTGCTGTAATGGCTGGCCGGCTGACGATGGGAAACCTGATCCGCGACCTGCAACCGCGGGTGGACATCGAGAAGGAGGGCGCGTCGGTGTCGGGCCAAGTGGGCCCGGCGTCTGTGCGGGTGTCCAAGCGCAAGGGCGCCCCCGTGAGTGGCGAGCTGGTGCTGCCGGCGGGTGACGGTCAGGTCATGGTGGGCCGCGGCGAGGATGGCCGGTTTAAGGGCCGAGTGACGCAGCGGGTGAAGGGCGTGGATGTCGAGGCGGAGTATGACGACCGCGGCCCGCGGATGCGTGTCTCAAAAACCCTGAACGTGCGGTGGAAGTAACCATGCCTGAACCACAAGGTATTGCTTTTAGCCTCTCCAACCGTCGGGCCGTTTTGAAGGACGACCCGGAATACAACCGGCTATTGCTGGCGTTGCGCGATGAGCAGCCAGAGGCGCTGCAGGACGACGAGCTTGCCCACCTGCAGACGTTATCGGAACCCAACTTCCGTACGCAAAATGACCCCGTGGCTGACCGGGCGCGGCTTGAGCCGGCGTATCAGTCCACGATGGGGCCACTGCTGGAACGAGGGGCGGTCGAAGACCGAAACCCAGCGATGGAGGCGTTACCGACGCCGACGATGCGCGACATGATGAACCGTCGCGAGTCGGCGGATACGTCTTTAGTCGGGCTAGCCACGGGCGTACAGCGAGACGTTGAGGGGTCGCTGCCGTATCGAGTGGGCGCGACGGCTGCACGGTCAATGGGGGCGGGCACGTCCGGTATGGGCGCGTTCGCCGGGGCGCTGATGGACCGGCCAGGAGATGCCACCGCTATTTTTGAGGGACTGCAAACCGCGGCGCGTGCGCCCGTGACGCCGCTCGAGGAGCAGACCTCAATGTCGCAAGCCGCACGAGACCGCGGTATTGACATGGGGGCACCTGGGGTTTTACTGGACGCGATTATGGACCCCCTGACCGCCGTGGCGCCCGAAAAGCTCCTGATGGCAGGCATGTTGCCAATATTTGGAAAAGCCAGTAAAGGCGCCAGCCTTGTCGCGCAGATGGCGAAGCGTGGCAAACCGTGGGCCCAAGAAGCGCAAAACCTCTTAACGCGCCTCACGCCGTCCCTCGAACCCACACAGTTGAAGCATCTTGAAGAAGCGCTGTCGCAGTCGCCGGCGTTAATGGAGCACTTGCAATTCCTGAAACCGGAAGAGATCCCGGCGCTCCTACGCTCTAAGGGGGCGCTTAACAAGTTTGCCGCCAACGTCGAGGCGTTACCTTCGGTTAACATGCTGAAGGCCGCCGCGGCGATCGGGGACGTGAAGCTTGGATGGTACGAACGCTCACGACAAGCGATAGAGTCGTTGTTTGGGGCTGATGCGGATCTTTTTGCCGGCATTCTTGCGTCCACGTCGCCGCAGACAAGTGTGGATAGTAACCTTACCAACGCCCTAAACTTTTTTGTAAATTGGAAAGCTGCCGGTCGCAGCACGGACCCGGATACTATCCGTGCGATCTTGAATGCGAGTGTGCAGGGCGGCGCTGACAAGAGTGCGCTGAATGCCTGGGTGCCAAACCTGATCAGCGTAGTCAGCGACAACGCGCAGACATTGAGCGGGTCAAAAGTAGACTCGTTTTGGGCGAACCTGCGGTCGCGGTGGAAAGAAACGCCCTACGGGAAGATCGCGCCCGATCAAGCGGTGGTGCTTGACGCCTGGATGTCGCACATTTTTGGTGTTCCCGGTGAAAAGTGGTTCGGTGGGTCCGGTGTGGATGCCGCGCAGAAGTTGGCTGGCGACCCCGGTCTCAAAGGCACGTATCTGGCGGCCACGGCTCGCACACGGGCGGTCGCGCAGGCGCTTGGCATCTCGCCGTCCGAGGCGCAGGAAACGATCTGGTCAACCGCCTACGCGCTTTACAATAAGTCGCAAAAAACAAAGCTGTCACCCTCGGAGGTGTTACGGCAGGGCCTGCTGACGCCACAGGACATTTCGGGTACTCCTGATTTTGCGTCTCTCTTTATTGACCCCACAAAGAACTTTGGCGCCATTGTGGCGCGAGATCCCGAACTAGCGCAACGCGTGCCGGCGTTAACGCAAATTCCAGTGCAGCAAAACCGCACTCTTCCGCGGGACGCTACTTTCCAACAGGGGATGACCGACATCGGCACCATGATGGGGCGGTTGCAAGATGCGCGAAAGGCCGAACGCGGGCTTGCGACCAGTGTGACCCCCAAAGACACGCAAGTGTTGTTTGCGCCCACCGAGGTGGTAGGCGACCAAGCAAATACCAGCATTCTCCCTTACGACAACGTGCAGGCCGCGCAACGGTCATCGGTGTCTCGAAAAATTGCCAGCGCGGCAGAGAACACGTTTGGACACAATGCGGCGCTTCGAGCCGTAGTGGAAGCCGATGCGCCTCAACAGACGCGCCAAATTAGCGCAATGGGGTCATGGCTGGAGAAGTTTTTGGGGGGTAGGCGGTTGCAGCAGAACCCCATGAGCGGCACCGGCCTGATCGTGCCTGATAACCCAACGGCGCGGCGGAAGATCGAGCAACAAGTACGCGCCGTGACGGATGTGCAGGCGGGCCTGCGCGGCCAGACGGCCCAGACTCACGTAGTGCTTGATTTGAAAGCACCGTCGGATCGCTGGAATGCGGTTGATGCTTCAGGCTCTGCTAATTCAAAGCCAATTCAGGCGGGACAGTTTCAAGCGTTAGTACAAGCGTTACCGCCGGAATGGGTTGCAATTCACAAGGAGCGCGGTGTGACGTTTCTGCACCTTGACCCCGCAACTGGAAATTCGCTGCCAGTGACGGCAGCGGATACCGCGCAAATGCTTCAAAATATGCAGACGTATGTTCCACAAGTAGACGCAAAGGGCGTGCCTTTCACTTGGAGCGTGCGCGGCGCAGAGAACGTCGCTGAAAAGGGCTATCGCACGATTGCGGGTGATGCGCCTGAAGGCAGCCGTCTACGCACCGGACGCATGGTCGGCGTTGAGTCGGACTGGGTCAAGCTCCCCGCCGCCAAACGCAAAGCCGCCGACCCGCATTTTCAACGCGAAGCGACGATAATTCTTGAAGAGGCAAAACGGATCAAGCGGACGTTACGCGCCGACGAGCGGAACCTGTTGCAGATCGTGGCGAAGGGCGGCGCTTCGGCGCTCGCGAAGGCGCTGAAGGACCCAAGTCAGGTGCTGCCGGCGCTAGCAGTTTTGGGGCTGACGTGGCCGGCGTTGACCGCAGACGAACGCCGCCCATCCCCTTAAACTCCGAAAGCCAGTCATGATCCTCGGGGAAACTGTTGGCGATCTCTTCAAGATGCGCTTGATATTCGTCGGCGTCCCAGTAGATCAGGCCGCCGGATGGGTGTTGTTCGGGGGGCATAGTGTCGCCTCATCATGCGCGGGGGAAACCACCACACCCTGGGGGCCGGTTGGTGACCGTCATCGGGCCGCGCCCCTCGGGTCGTCTGGATGAAGTGCCGGCGCGGTGCCAGCAGGAACAGTATACGGGACAACTAACCCAGCAAGGAAGACGTAACAACAGTTGGGGTGTCAATAGGCTAGAACACGCTCGAACACGCTAGAACACGCTAACTGTGAGTCAACATTGATCTCTTGTGTAAATATGTGATAATGCTCTGGCATTGAAGTAATAAACAACTGACGTTCTTACTTGGGCGCGACTAATTACCGCGCCGACAACCGCTCCCCAGCGGGTAAGACGACAAGGGGACACACGATCAGGGGGCGTGTTTCTGGCGAAAGCCACGAGACCCGCCCTTTTCGTCGTTCAGCGTCCCCCCTTTTGACTTGAGGCGTATGTCTACAGAGACGAGCGAAGCCCCCGTCAGCGACCTAACGATCGACTCCAGCCATGAGTCGCCTGAGCAAATTCAGGCCATGCTGGAGCAGGACGTGGTGGTGGAGTCAACCGCTCCGCCCGTTGAAGAGACGGTCAAAGCCGCGCCGGCCAAGTCCAACAGACGCAGCGACCCGACCGAAGCGGTAAAAGCCGCGGTGGCCAAGCAGCGGGAAGCGGAGCGCCGCGCTGAAGCCGCTGAAGCCCGTATGCAGCAGTTGGTGCAGCCGCTGCCGGTCAACCAGGATGCCGCCCCCGACTGGGCGCGGTTTAAGCAGATGCCTGGCGTGCCCAAGGTCGAGCAGTTTGACGCCTACGAAGACTACTCAATGGCGCTGGCCGCGTTTGTGGCCGATGCGAGACATCAAGAACGCGACGTGGTGCGCCACCAGGCGTATCAGCAGCAGCAAATTGAGCAGTCACAACAGGACCAGCAACAGCAGTGGATGACGCGCTTGCAGGACGCCTCGGCGCAGAACCCTGAGTTGATGGCCTCGTTGAACCCCGATACGCCCATGTCGCTGCCGATGCAGCACTTGGCGATGGATAGTCCGGTCGGCATTGAGATGCTCCAGTGGCTCTCAGCCAACCCCGAAGAGTCTCAGCGTTTGTCCACGCTGCACCCGGCGCAAACCTACCGGGAAATGGGCAAATTAGAAGCACGACTTGAAGCTGCCTCTGTCCGCGGCCCAGCTCGAGTTGTTAGTTCCGCGAAAGCGCCGATTCGGCCGCTCGGTACCTCGCCCCCTGTTGCTGACCCGTTTGCAATTACAGACGAACTCTCGATGGATGAACATTTCCGTCGGATGAATGCCGCTGATCGTGCGGCGGGTCGAATGTAACCCATTCGTTGAAAGGATAGTCTGTGGCTAATACCCTCGCAACCCCGTCGTGGACGACCAAGGAAGTCGCCCGTGGATTTATCAACAAGTTGGTGTTCCTCGCCAACGTTAACCGCACGTACGATTCGCAGTATGAAGTCGCGGGTGCCAAGGTTGGCAATACTGTCAATGCGCGTCTGCCCCAACGGTTTACCGTGACGGATGGACAGGCGCTGCAGCTGCAGAACCTGTACGACCAGACCGTGCCGATCAGCCTGACCAACCAGAAGAACGTGGCGTTTGGTTACTCGTCGGCACAGGCCACTACGGAACTGGACAACATCCGCGCTCGATACGTCGATCCGGGTTCAGAAGCCCTTGCCAACGCGGCGGAAGTGCTGGCGTTCAATGCGGTCTACCGCGACATCTACAGCGCGGTGGGCGTCCCCGGCACTACGCCGAGCGCGACCATCACCTACCTACAGGCGGGTGTGAAACTGACCGACCTCTCGACCCCGCTCAAGGGCCGTGTGGCCGTGCTTGACCCGCTGGCGATGTCCACGTTGGCCAACACGACCAGTTCGCTGTTCAACCCCGGAGCCATTATTTCGGAGAACTACGAAGAGGGCATGTTTGGTCGCCGTCAGTTGGGCGTTGATAAGTGGCTGCAGGATCCGGTGCGTCCGACGCACACGACCGGCACCTTTACCGCGTCCACCCCGCTGGTCGATGGCGCAGGTCAGACCGGTTCGACCATCAACATCGACGGCTGGGCCTCGGGCGCGTCGTCGCTGAAGAAGGGTGACATTTTCACCATTGCTGGCGTGAACTCGGTCAACCCCCTGTCGTACTCGTCCACCGGTCGTCTGCAGCAGTTTGTCGTGACCGCCGATACGTCGGATTCGTCGGGCGCAATGGCAACCCTGCCGATCAGCCCGTCGATTGTTACCTCGGGTCAGTTGCAGACCGTCGATGCCTCGCCTGCGAACAACGCGGTCGTGACCGTCCTCGGCGCAACCTCGGCCTCCAGTGGCACGCTGGCAACGACCACCTCGCCGCAGTCATTCGTCTATCACCCAGACGCCTTTGCGTTCGTGATGGCCGACCTGATGAAGCCAGGCGCGGGTGCGGAGTCCACCACGGTGCGGAGCAAAGCCTTGGGCTTCTCCATTCGGATGGTGGAGCAGTATCAGATTGGCACGGATCAGAACCCGAGCCGTCTGGACATTCTGATTGGTGCGGCAACGATTCAGGCGCGCCTTGCAGCGCGGGTGTGGGGTTAAGTCATGGCATTGGTTACTACGACTCTCGCCGCTGCGGTGGCGATTACGGACAACGTCATTACGGTGGCGTCGGCTACCTCACTGACCGCTGGTCGCCTCATTCGTATTGATGGCGAGTACATGGAGATCAACCAGGCGTATACCGGCGGCGTGATTGTTGGTGTGCTTCGTGGACAGGAAGGTTCGGTTACGGCAGCGCACCAGAGCGGTGCCAACGTCGTGACTGCGCTGGCGTCGGATCTGGCCTCGGCTCCAAGTCAAGTGAACGAAGGCGTTCTCTATCCGGGTCAGATGTCGGTGACGACCACGTCGTATAGCGCCGCTGGCGCGATTGCGTTTGGTCTGTCGCAGTGGACGGTGGCCATCCTCAACGGCACGAGTGCCTTGGCGATGACGCTGGCCGTCCCGACCAAGGATCAGGACGGGTGCTACCTGCACATTGTGGCCAACGGCAAAGCGGCACACACTGTAACGGCAACGTCCGGTCTGGGCAATGGCGGAGCCAGCTTCGATGTCGGCACGTTCTCGGCTACGTTGGCAATGTCTTCACTGCTGGTGGCGTGTAACGGTTTCTGGGTCAGCGTTGGCCCGACAACCGCGACCGCAATTGGTGGTTCGCCCACCTGGGCGTAACACACGTTGAGGGGGGCGGCATACCGCCGTCTCCCTCGTTTTCCTGAGGATCTATGGCGATCATTCACAACCCCGACAGCGAATACTCCCGCGAAATGGCCCAGTGGAACACACAGAAGCGTCATGGCGGCAAGAATGCCAATGGGTATGAGCCGTTCCCGGACATGCTGTATAAGGCATTTGCCCGTGATAACGGCAAGGTCATGTGCGGTGATCCGCTGGCAGCGGTGGGTGATCCGGTCGGAGAAGCGTTTGCACGGTCGTGCCAGTTGACCGTGGGCAACGCGGAAGAGCGTGATCGGGCGTTGGCGCAGGGCTGGTCTACCGGCCCCGTGGAAGCCATTGAGAAATACGAGCGCGACATGCGCTCCATTGCCGAAGTCACCGCGCAGCGGCACTTTGCCGATCAGCGGCTGGGTGAGTTGGCGCAAGCGGAAGCCAAATTGGCGGATGACGCCACGCACGAACAGGTGCCGGCGGTTCCCGAGACGCCCGTGCGTCGGAAGCCGGGTCGCCCCTTGAAAGTCAGGACGTAAATGGCACAAGCCAGTGGCACGTTTAACCGGTCGGTGTTGATCACCAAGAGCGACACGGTCAACTTTGATGGCAGCACGTATGCGGCCAATGCCGCTACCAAGGCTATTCCTGCCGATGCCATTTTTGTGGGTGGCGCAGGCATTGTGGTGGCGGTGTTTGAAGATGGCTCGACGGGCGCGTTTACCGTGTTGGCGGGAACGGTATTGCCGTTGAAGTGCATTCGCGTCAATAGCACTACTACAACCGCGACGTTGATGAACGCACTCTATCAGGTGTAACCGTGACGGTGTCTGAATTGATCACGGCGTCGTTGCAGGACTTGCGGGTTTTGCAGGTGGGCGAAACCGTGTCGGCGAACGATGCGACGTTTGCGCTTGACCGGTTGAATGACTGGATTAATGGTCTGGCCAATGAAGGCTTGACGGTCTATGCCCAAGCGCGGACGACGTGGACGATCTCGACCGCCGCCAGCTACACCATTCCAACCGGCCCGATGGACATTACCAATATTGGCTTTCAGGACACCTCGGTGTCTCCGACGATTGAATATAACCTCGGGCCCGTGCTGACGGAAGACGCCTATGCGGGTATCGCGCAAAAGGGGCTTACGTCAGTCTATCCACAGGCGGCGTATTACAACCCCACGTGGACGAGTGGGCTGGGCTTGATCTACTTGTGGCCGCTACCCACCAGCACCACGTTGCAGGGCGTAATTTACACGCCCGTGCCGGTGGCCGAGTTTGCCTCGCTTAGCACCACTATTTCGCTGCCGCCGGGGTATCGTCGGTTTCTGCGAACGGGGCTGGCCAAAGAGTTGTCAAGCGCCTTTGATGCGCCCCTAACGGCAGAGCAGCAGCAAGCCGCCATGGAGAGCAAGGCGGATATCAAACGCGCCAACCAGCGATTGACCGACATGTCCTCGGGCGTGTCCGGCATGCTGTTTGGTGGGGCGGGGCCGCACTACAATATCTATTCGGATAACTAAATGGCCGCGTATCCAGGATTTGTTTACGGGTCAAACGAGAGCCAAAGCCCGTGGGCCGACATGGAGCGCACGGTCAACTGGTATCCCGAGCCCATCCAGTCTGCCGCGTCTCCACAGTCAGCGGCGTTGTATCCCTGTCCCGGTCAGGAAGACTACGTCACGGTGCCGGACATCAATTGTCGGGCGCTCTTTGCCATGGCCGGTCGCTGCTATGCCGTCATGGGTGAGCATGTTTATAAGGTCGAGGTGACCAACAGCGCGTCCATTGTGACGAGCGGCACGGTGACCAACGACCCGAACCCTGCCAGCATGGCCAGTAACGGCGATGCCGGGGGGCAGTTGCTCATTGCCAGTGGTGGTAATGGCTACCTGCTAGACATTGCCACCAACACGCTCAGCACCATTTCGTTTCTGGCTGGCAAATGCACGATGGTGGGCATGATCGACGGCTACTTCTTGGCCTTTGATTCTGCAACCTCCACGTATTACATCAGCGCCCTGAACGATGGCAGCAGTTGGTCAGCTTTGGACTACGCGCAACGGTCTATTGCGCCCGACCCGTGGGCAGCGATGGTGGTTGATGGCAGTCGGCAGATCTGGCTGATTGGCGAACAGACGGGTGAAGTCTGGTATGACGCCGGAACGTCTCCCTTCCCGTTCCAGCCCGTCCCCGGCAGTGTGTTTGGCTACGGCACGGCGGCTCCCTACTCGGTCAAGCTGGCCGCAGACAAGATGATCTGGTTGTCCCAGACCGCCGATGGCGCAGGGATCGTGGTGGCGGCGACGGGTTTAGTGCCGCAGCGCATCAGCACCTACGCCATTGAGACGGCCATTGCCAAGTACAGCACGATCAGCGATGCGGAAGCGGTGGTGTATTCGGATCAAGGGCATACGTTCTATTGCCTGACGTTCCCGACCGCCAACGCGACATGGGTTTACGACCTCTCCACGGGCCTGTGGCACGAACGCGGCGTCTGGAACACCAGCACGGGCTCCTATGGCTATTGGGGGCCGAGAAGCCACGCCTACGCCTTTGGGAAGCATCTGGTGGGCAACCGCACCAGCGGCATGATCTGCGCGATGGATACAGACTTCACGACCGAGTGCGATGGCGAACTAATTCGACGCCTCCGTATTCCTCCTGCGCTGTGGCTAGTTT
>Ga0181359_1000248_pt1 | contig 11311 bp, 8 predicted proteins | sample Fa13VDMM15SD_FD_141229 | JGI IMG/M metagenome (GOLD analysis project Ga0181359, IMG submission 141229) | Freshwater viral communities from Lake Michigan, USA - Fa13.VD.MM15.S.D | ecosystem: Environmental > Aquatic > Freshwater > Lake | place: USA: Michigan | collected 2013-09-24 | reverse complement strand
AAGAATTAAATATATGACTGCTAAGGAAGAAGATATCCTTACAAATCAATCATATATCAAAAATGGTACTGTACTTGATAAGTTACTCAAATCAATAATTGTGTCAAAAATTAATTTTGATGATTTATTAATTGGTGATAAAAATGCAATTATGGTTGCAACCCGTATTCTAGGATATGGTTCAGAATATTCTTTTGATTATTTAGGAGAATCTTATACTGTAGATTTATCTCAAATGGAAAATAAACCACTTAAAGAAGAGTTGTTTAAAGAACGTAAAAATGAATTTTTATTTACCCTTCCTAAATCAGGTAATGTAATTACTTTTAAACTTTTAACTCATAAAGACGAACAAGAAATTAATCGTGAACTAGAAGGTTTAAAGAAAATCAACAAAGATACCTCCCCAGAACTTTCAACTCGTTTAAAATATCTTATTACTTCAGTAAATGGAGACTATGAACGAAAATCTGTTCGAGAGTTTGTCGATGGGTATCTGTTAGCTCAAGATTCTCGGGCATTAAGAGAATATATTAAAGAAGTTCAACCAGACGTTGATCTAACTTTTTTTCCCGACGAGTCTGACAGTAGAGTCAATATCCCAGTTGGGGTTAGCTTTTTTTGGCCTGACATTTGATATAGCGGCTCAAGTTAGAGCTGCTTTATTCAAACAAATCCACGAAATAGTTTTTCATGGTAAAGGAGGATATGATTGGAATACAATCTATAACATGCCTGTTTGGCTTCGCAAATTTACATTTACGCAAATCCAAAATTATTATAAAGAAGAAAAAGAGTCTATTAAAAATCAAGGCAAAAAAGGCAGTCAAACAGTAATTAATTCTGATGGAACTATTAAAACCCCAGAATCATTACAAAAAGCCACATTAAACCACTCCCAAAAATTTACTCCACCACCAAAAAGACCAGTAAGCTATAAATAGTCAATATTTATAATAAAAAATAAATGGCTTTAACTCCTGAAGAACAGCAACGTTTAAACGACCTTATAAGGGAAGGTATTCAATTATCTAGACAATTGAATGATACCCAACAAGAGTCAAGTTTTCAAAACTTTACTGGAAGTCTTACTGATGCTGAACGTTTAGTTAGTTCTTTAAGAGATGAATGGAGAGAATATACTAATGATGTTGCTGGAACTGTTTTAAATTTTCAAAGAATTGTAGACGAAATCAAAGACATGAATAGTGGAGTTAAACGCTCCCAGCAAGCATTTTCAGGTTTAAATAGTTTAGCTCAAAAATTGCAATCCCATCAAGAAGGGATTAACAAACTCTCTTCTAAAGAAATAAAAAATTTAAAAGATAAGGTAAAAAACAAAATAAACGAATTAAAATCTGCTCAAGATCTTTTAGCTGATCAACTTCGCAACAATAATATTTCAGATGAAGAACGCACTAAGGCTCAAATAGCATATGATAATATCAATCAATCTATTAATGATAATAATAGTGCACTTAATCAATTTAATACCCAATTAGATGTAGCAACTCAAAACGCAGAAAATTTAGAGGATGCTTTAGGATTAGGGGGTAATGCTTTAAAAGGCATGCAAGATGCCATGAGTAACATGGGTCTTGGTGGTCTAGCCAATAAGTTAGGTATAAATGAAGCTAAAGAAGCCATGGAAGAAATGGCTAATAAATTAACTGATGGTGGTAAAAACGTAGCTTCTCTTGGAGATCAGTTCAAAATCATGGGTGCTGGAATGAAATCAGCATTTTCTGGTTTAGGTAAAAATCTTTTAGGACCTGAAGCATTGATTGCTGAAATGGTTAGCGCTCTTCAATTAGCAGATGAAGCTACAGGTAAATTAGCAAAAGATTTTAATTTAACTTATTCTGAAGCTTTAGATACTCGACGAGAACTAGGTAATATGGCTACTATGTCTGGAGATGTTGCTTTAAATGCTAAAGGGCTTCAAGAATCTATGGTAGCCGTTGGTCAATCATTAGGTACTAATGCCAAATTAAATGAAGCCGATCTAAAAACATTTACTAAATTACGTGAACAAGCTGGTTATACTAATGAAGAATTAGTAGGAATACAAAAACTTTCATTAGTAAATGGTAAAACATTAGAAGATAATACAAAAGAAATATTAGGTGGTGCTGAAGCCTATGCCACTAGAAATGGACTTGTTGTAAATGAAAAAGATGTGTTGCGAGAAGTATCCAAAGCATCTGCTACTTTAAAATTATCATTAGGTGGTAGCGCTAAAGCAGTAGCTGAAGCTGTAGTCCAAACTAAAAAATTTGGTTTATCTCTTGAACAAGCTGCTCAAATGTCTGAAAGTTTACTTAATTTTGAATCATCTATTGAAGATGAATTAAGTGCTGAACTATTAACTGGTAAAAATTTAAATTTTGAAACAGCGCGACAATTAGCACTTAATAACGATATCGCAGGAGCCGCTGAAGAAATAGCAAAACAAGTTGGTTCATCGGCAGACTTTGCTAAAATGAACGCTCTTCAACAAGAATCAATAGCAAAAGCTGCAGGTTTAACTAGAGAAGAATTAGCTCAATCATTAATAGATAAAGAATCCTTAACTAAACTTGGATTTAAAGATGCCGAGGCTGCTAAAGAAAAATATAAAGAATTAAGAAAAACCATGTCTGCCCAAGAGGCCTCTAAAGCATTAGGAGATGCAGCTTTAGCTACCCAATATGAGCAACAATCAGTCCAAGAAAGATTTGCTCAAGCTACAGAAAAATTAAAAGAAGTATTTGTTAGTATAGCTGAACCTATATTAGCAATAATTTCCCCATTAACGGACTTAGTAGGAATAGTACTCCCTGCAGCAAATATGTTACTTCAACCCTTAATAGTTGGTTTCCAAACCATTTCAGATAGTTTAAGTGGATTATTTGGTTTCCTTACAGGTTCTAATAAAGAACTTAGTATAATGCAAGCTATAGTAGGAGGAATAGCAGCAGGTTATTTACTCTACCAAGGATATGTAGTAGCAACTAACGTTTACCAAGGGATATCAGCAGCATTATCTGGAGAAAAATTAGTCGCTGAAAATGCCAGTAGAGCCGCAATGATTGCTCAAAAAGTAGCAGCAGTTGCTTTTTTACCTGTTCAAACTGCAATAGCCTTAATTACAGGAACTAAAGCAATCGCAGAGGTTACAGCAGCAGAAGCAGCAACTTTAGGTTTAGCTACTGTTGCTATTGTTGGTGGTTTAGCTATGGTTATAGGAGCAATGTCCTCATCTAAACCTAAAATAGATGACGGTATATTCCCAGCAGCTGGAGGATCAGGATATGGAAAACGTGTATTAACAGGTCCTGAAGGATCTATTCAATTAAACAATAAAGATACAGTAATAGCAGGAACTAACTTATTTGATCCTGTAGATAATAAAGATACATCAATTAATCCACCTAAAAAGGTTGATGACATGATGTCTGCCCCTAAAGGAGCTATAACGGTTGCTAATAGTACTTCCCCAAAACCTCAACCAGTACAAGATCCAAACTCAGGAACCAATGCTCGATTAGATGCTCTAATTTCAGCAACTACAAAAGTGAATGCTATTCCAACATTGAAAATTCAATAATATCTAATATTTATAATAAAATAATTAATCATGGGAATATTAACTAAATTAACTACTGAAGGATCTATCTTTAGCGCACACGATGGAAATAATCCACCTGTAAACCCACTTGCAACACAGCAATCAAAATTGCATGTTGATGGAAATCAACCTGGATATTCATTGGATGGAGCAAACGCTAATACAGTAATTACTCAATATAATGGGTATGAAGACGGAACACCAAATCAAATTCCACTTCCTTCATTGTTGGATTTGAATGGTGTAACTCCAACTCAATACTTAGACAATTTACCTCAATAAAAATATTGAATGGGTCTTTTAATCAAATTAAAGAATGGGGACACCCAATTAAAATCACTTAAGTTTGGTAAAGACCAACCTGGTGGAGGGGATAGTAATCAACCTTTCATCAAAAAAAGTATAGACCAAGATTCAAAAAATCCTGCATTTTACAATGATTTCATTTTACGTGGCGGAATTGAAGCTCCTTTAAGCGCTGCTGAAGATGTTGTTCGTTTAACAAAATATTTTTTTAACACCAACAACCCCAGTGGATTTTTATTTACTGCTAAACAGAATATTCTTTCTCGTAGTGGTACTAAAACTGAAGCTTCTAGAGGTGTTGCATATCTAGGAGGTGGATTAAATGAAGGTGTTTATACTCCATTATCTACACTAGCAGAAGCTGGTGTAGGTTTTTTAGGTATCCACCTTAATAAACAAGGCATAGATCCTACAGGACTAATCCCATCCCTTTCTATTAAAAACTATCAGGATGCAATTAAACAAAACCAATTAATTGGACCTTTTAGACCAGATAGTAACCGATTAACTAGTTTATCCACTTTAATCCCTGAAAATAGATCAGCAAATAATTTTTCATTTGTTAAAGGGTATGGATTAAATGTAGGAAATTCTATAGTTTCATATACTGGAGGTTCTGATTCTGTAATTGGTATTGGAACCACAAATATAAAATTTGCTACTGATAATGCTGGTGTACCATTAAAAACACTTACTCCAAAACCAGAAGGTTATTTAACCCCAAACAAAACATATTTTGTTTCTACTGGTAGTGTTTACAAACCAGGTGAGTTAGTTAAAAATCCTGATAAATATCTAGATGACGAACTTACAAACCCTACACCATTAATTCCAAGACAAGATTTAAAAGATTATTTAGTAGGAAAAAGATACAAAAGTAAAGCAAATGATGAAAACTGGCAACTACCTATTAGTGCTAGTTTAATTTATAATTCATTATCTACCCAAAACATTCCAATCCAACAAACCCAAGATAACCCAAATTATCTTGTGTTAGGGTATGATTCATGGGGATATAATTTTTTCCCTTCTATATACAAATCTGGTACTTTAACCCCAATAGATAACTTTAAAACTTATCTCACTAAAAATAGTACCTACCAAACTAAAATATCGCCCTCAGATATATCATATTCATCGTCTATTAGCCAAAAATTAAAAGATTTTGGACGTCAACTTATTACGTTTCCTCAATATAATCTTGAAGTAAAACATAACACTGGAGTTGATCCTACTAAAAAATATTTAGGATTTTATTCTTCATTTAATACTTTAAAAGTTGATAGTGGAATAGCTAATGAAGATGAAGATAAATGGAAAGATCTTCAAAGTAAACCGATAGAAGGATATTTAGCTAACCTAAATAAAAATGCTGGTGATTATGAAGAAGCTGATGGAATTAAAACATTAAATAATCCATATAGAGTAGGTGGTAGAGGTATTTCTTTTGATTTTCGTTTAGTAGATAGAAAAAAACGAGGTTTTAAAGACTACCCAACTCCATATGATTACATTACTAACGGAGGCTCAGACTATTCTACAAGTGGATCCCTTGAGACTTTAGATAGAATTTATTATAACTCTTCAGGCTCTAAAAGAGAATCAAATTCTATAGCTAGCGGAAATGATATAATTAAATTTCGTATTACTATAGTTAATCCAACATCTCCATCTGATAGTAGTAACACTCTTAACTTTAGAGCTTACATAGATGATTTTTCTGATTCTTATGGTGCTGATTGGGGTTCACAAACTTACATGGGTCGTGGAGAAAAATTCTACAAATACAATAGTTTTACCCGAGATATAAGCCTTGGATTCACTATTGTAGCCGACAACTCTTCCAGTTTAGATACAATGTACTCCCAGTTAAATGCATTAGCAGCTTCAATTGCTCCTACATACACTGACGCAGGATATATGGCAGGTAATTTGCATAGGTTAACAGTTGGTGATTATCTTTATGAACAATGGGGAATTATGGGTGGATTTACTTATGAAGTTATACAAGATTCTCCATGGGAAATAACCGAAGGAAAACAAGTTCCCATGTATATTAAAGTATCCGGGATTAAGTTTACTCCTATTCATAACTTTAGACCAGCATCATACTTTAATGGAACTAATAAATATATTCTCCAAAACGTAACAACTAATAATAGTTAAAAAATAATGTCTAGATATACATTTATTCCTTTTATTTCAACCCCTGAAAAACCCGAAAGAAGATATATTAATGTTAAGTATCCTTCTATCCCCCGTGGTTCTCAGGACATTTATGTGTATGTTACCGAAGGTGATAGATATGACGTTTTAGCCCAAACATATTATAATGATTCTACTTTATGGTGGATTATAGCTCGAGCTAATGCTACTATATCACCTACTGATTCTTTATATCCTTCCCCAGGAGCTCAAATACGAATTCCTAGTACTAATAGAATTTCAATTATTCTCGGTGAATATGAAGAAATAAATAGAACTTTATAAAAAATAGTTATGGCTAATATTATAGGTGAACCGTTTAAAAATTATGTCGCAAAACAAATAAATGTCCGACAAAGAACCCATGGTTCAGGTACAGATGGTACCCTCCGCACACCCAATCAAATTACCTACTTAAATTCTAAAACAGCCTGGATAAAATTAGCCTCAGGAATAGCTATTTCTGGATCTACAGACTTAACTAAGGAATTTAGAAAACTCCCTACTGACTTAACAAAAGGAGATAACTTAGCTAGAAACTATATCTTATATGGTGGGGTATCTTCATTACAAGATGGTTATCTAAAACAAAGAGGTACCTATTCAGATGCTAATAATGTTTGGGATTATCTTAAAGGAACATACAATGTCTCAGCTAAAACCACAGATAATAAAAACACGGGTGATTTTGGTTTAGCTCCTATGCCTGGTCTTATTGGAGCAGAAATAAAAAGTTTAAATCGAGGTTCGATAAAACGTGCTGAAGTTACTATTAAATGTTATACACCTGATCAATTCCAAATTATAGATTTACTTTATCTGCGAATAGGGTATACTATGTTTTTAGAATGGGGTTGGTCTCCATATTTAAGTGATGATGATGAACTTGTAGCAAATTATACTACATTAATTGAATCTGAAAAGGGTTTTTTCTCTGACCAATGGAAAGACAAATCTTATGCATCTTTCCTTCCAGCAATAGAAGCATATAGAAAAGGAAAAAAGGGAAATTATGATGGATTACTTTGTAAAGTAGTAAATTTTAGTTGGACATTTGCTCAAGATGGATCATATGATATTACTCTAAGTCTTATAAGTTTAGGGGATGTTGTAGAATCGTTAAAAACAAATATTGCTCCATCAAAACAAATGAACGAATTTATTAATCAATCTTATTCTCTTTATAACAATAAAGATTCTGAAGATATTTCAATAATTCCTTCTCCTGCAGATAATATAATTTCATCATATCTTTTTCTTCAAAAATTATACTTAGACAAAGATAATAATCCCGATGGAGATGGAAAAAGTGCAGACGAAAGAGCAGATGTTGATGGTTGTGATGTTTATTCTACTATAAATGGAACTAGAATCCCATTAGCTGGACATTTTATTATTCCCCCAAAAGATGGAGTTATTTCTCTTCCTGAAGGAATTACAATTTATTCAAGAGAATTTGATAGTGAAGGAGAAGCTTTAACTTATGCTAGATCTACTTACTCAAACTATACCCAAGTAAATAACCTAGGTGATGTAAACACCTCAGAAAAAAATGTTTGGGCAGTAGTTAATGTAGATGGAGATTATAAAGTAGTAGCAAAATCATATCCATCATTAGAAGCTGCTGAAACTAATCAAAAGAAAAAAGATGTAATTTATTTAAATTACAATAATGGGGAAGATGATACTGATTTTATTAATGACTCAGGGTTTTATATGAGGTTAGGTCATTTACTTGAATTTACTCGTAATTTTGTTCTTCCTAAAATTGATGGAACCGAACAACCTATTTTAGATATTGACTATGATACATGGTCTAATTTAATGTATGCAGTTCCTTATCAAGTTTCTTTTGATCCTAGAGTTTGTATTGTAAATGGAGGTGAATTAATAAGTAAAAAAGATTTCTTTCCAACTTTAGCAGGATGGAAAAATACTGAAAAAGGATATGCCTGGGTTATGAATATCTATGTTAGTCATAATCAAATCCTATCTAGTTTAAGCAGTAATACTGATGAAAAAGGTAATGTAGCCCTATTTGATTTTCTTCAAAACTTATGTGAAGCTATAAATAAAGCTATGGGTGGAGTTAATAACTTAGAAGTTACATTAGATGAAGAAATTAATACATTAAAAATAATTGATGGGAATTACACTTCTACAAACGTTAAAAAATCATATGAATTAGAACTTTACGGTTATAATCCAAAATCTAAGTCTTCTAATTTTGTTAGGAATTTTACTTTAAAAACTGAAATTACAAACGATTTTGCTACCATGGCTACTGTTGGTTCTACAGCAGGAGGTTATGTTAAGGGAACAGAAAACACAATGTTTTCTAAATGGAATAAGGGTCTTATAGACCGCTGGAAAGAAAAATTAGTTCCCGGAGATAAAGCTTCTAGAGAAAAAACAGGTGAAGTAGCAGAACCTAACTCAGAATACAAAGAAAATATTTGGAAACAACGACTTTCAGCATTTGGGTATACTTTATTAGATATAGAATCTTGGAATATATCAACTACTTCCGGAGATACTGCCGGTTTAAGTGACGAGATTATTGATAAAAACATAGCCATAGCAACAGAATTTTATAAATATGTTCAGCCTGAAATTCAAAAAGAAGTCCCTAAATATGGTTCCCCCCTTCAAGGATTTATCCCTATTAATCTCTCCATAACCATGGATGGAATTTCAGGTATAAAGATATATAACGCATTAAATGTTTCTACTAGATTCTTACCTAGTAATTACCCAGATTCATTAAAATTTATCATTAAAGGAGTTAATCATTCTTTAAAAGATAATGATTGGGAAACAAATATTGAAACTGTAACTATTGCCCAAAACAAAGAGTAATGAGTACTACATCATATTCTAAAGTTTTTGATATTGTAACCAAACTTATAGGAAGTGAAGGTGAAGGAGAATATACTGCAACTCCTTCTAATAGAGGAACCTCTACTGCTCCGTCTAAATCAAATTCAAAAGTATCTGCTGTAACCGGGGAAGAGAAAAAGGCAAATATAAAAAGAATAGCAGAATATCTTAAATCTATTGGTATTACTAGAGAAGGTGCATTAGGATTAATTGGTAATATTTTAGGTGAATCCCAAGCTAACCCAAAAGCCTCAGAAAGAAATTCAGCTATTGGAGGTAAAGGAGGAATAGGAATAGTTCAATGGACTGCATCTCGTAGAAGAAAACTAGAAGAAGCAGCAGGAGGTAATATTGAAACTCGAAATGATCTTAATTTTCAACTTCAATACCTTGAAAAGGAACTTAAAAAATCCTACAAATCAGTTTATAATAAACTTACAACAAGTACATCCTTAGAAGAAACCACTATATTTGTTCTAGAAAGATTTGAAGTCCCCGCAACCTACTTAACCAGAAAAACAAATCCAGATGCGTATACAGCTACTAAAGATAAAAGAATTAATTACGCTAAATCCATAATATCTATAATAGACGAAGTATATAAAGATTAATGGCTCTTATAATCACATATAATAGAATATTTGATATTATAACTAAGCTTATAGGTAATGAGACTGAAGGAGAATATACTGCAAACTCCTCAAGTGCTCCATCTAAAAAAGGTTCTTCTCTTGTTAAAGTAGATCCTTCCCAAGTAGTAGACAAACACATTGACATCCAAGTTAAATCAGAAACTGATTCTGATCTTGAAAAATATATGAAAGAAACAGCAATTAACTGGTTTAGTGTAAACGCTGAAACCCATGGTGCATGTGGAGGTGTTACTTATAGATTAGCTAACATATTAGCTGAAAAGTTACGTAAAAGAGAAATCGATAACGAGTTTGGAAACGATGCTCACTCCTCTGTCATAAGAAAAAACTTAAACAATCTAGGTATCTATAAAGCAGAATCTCTTACCCCTGTAGGACAAGGCTTAACTGATGCTCAATACGCTGCAAAAGTTAATGCAATCACCTCCCAAGCCAATTATGGTGATGTATTAGTTTACTTTGCCCAAGAACCCCCAGTATCTGTAGATGGAAGTGCTAAATACCACGCCCAAATATATACTGGAAATTTATATGAAGGAAAACCAGATTCTTATGGAGATATAGGTGTAGGTTGGACAACAGATAATAAATCTAACTATGGAGCTAAATCCGTATACCGTAGTGGAGGAGGACACCCTTGGACAATATATTGGTTTAGAATCAAAGACGAATATAAAGGCTCAACAACCTCAGCAACAGTTCAACAATCAGGTACAGATAAAAAAGATAAAGAAACCCTAGAAAAATCCGCATCAGCATTTAATTCTTTAACATATAGATTAGCTATTATCTACAAACTTAAAGATAATTATGGACCTGCAGGTGATCCTCTTTTTGAAAGGTTTAAAGGTACTTTTAGTGATGAAAAAAATAAAGCAGTTGCTGCCGTTAAAAAGTGGGGAGGTGAAGAAAACCAACAAGCCAAATACAGACAGATGACATATGATGATCAAAGTGAATATCGTAAATATTTATCTAAGTTATATGTCGCTACTAGAGAAGGAAGTGGAGAAATAACTTTTAAATCCAAATATAATAAAGGTGTTCAAGATAAAACAATAAATGCTAACTTTTAAATATGCCATACTATCCGTTATCCCAAATAAAATCTAATCTTTATACCAATGGTGATGAATATGTTTTGTCTACTAATAAAGAAAAATACACGGGATATTATTATGAGATATCTAATGGGAAAAAATTCACAGGTAAAACTCCACAAGATGGATCTAACATTCAACTTATAATTAACCCTGCATATTCTACTAACAATGAAATAATATATGATAAAATAAATAACCAATCATATATAGCCTATGAGTTACCAACAGCAGGAGATAATTTTACAGCCATAGAGTATGCTAACCTAACCCAAAACACCAAACCTAGAATATTACCTACTCCTAATCCAACCACCCCAACCCAACAAGATTATACTACCGGAGTATTTACAAGATATTTTTGCAAGAAAAACAACGAAAACATCTATTTTGAAATAGACAAACAAACCTTTACCCTCTTATCATCTAATTCCCCCCAAATAGCATTTGACCTATACTCCTCAGCTTTAACATTGTGGTATCTTATAGGTAACAAAGACACAGTATCCAAAGCAAATAAAGGTTTAGTTGATAATATAGAACGTACTAAAAATTTT
>Ga0181359_1000245_pt1 | contig 11361 bp, 9 predicted proteins | sample Fa13VDMM15SD_FD_141229 | JGI IMG/M metagenome (GOLD analysis project Ga0181359, IMG submission 141229) | Freshwater viral communities from Lake Michigan, USA - Fa13.VD.MM15.S.D | ecosystem: Environmental > Aquatic > Freshwater > Lake | place: USA: Michigan | collected 2013-09-24 | reverse complement strand
GGTAGTGTTAATAGATTTAGAATAAATTCTAGACCAGAATATCCACCTCAAATATGGCAAACATCATCAATTTATACTCAAAATTATTATTTACCTACAGCATCATATTGGGCTATTAAGGATTTAGATACAAATGAATTTGTTATAAATTTTGATAATCAATTTACTCAACTTAACGCTGACGCTAGTGGTAGTTATTTTGATTTAAATATGAATGGATTACAAACTGAAAGATATTACACTGTTTTAATTAAAACCACAATCAATAATTCAACAATAGTATATAATGATAATTATAGTTTTAAAATAATTAATGGGTAATGGCAGATCAAATAACAATATCAAAACCATCATTTAATAAGAATTCTTATGAGAAAGTAATTAATACATCATTTAGTCAACTCTCTCAACCTGTTGTAAATACAGCAGCAGATCAACCCATATCTGTACAGCAATTCTTTACATATTATCAACAATTATTTTTTATTATACCTAAACTTGGAGAAGTCAATTCTCATGAGTATCTTGTAAAGACAAGTACTGAATATATTGGACAAACATTAAATGAAAATGATGAATTAATACAATCACTCCTTGAAGAAATAAATCAATTAAGACAAGAAAATTTAGACTTACAACAAAACGTCTTAAATATAACAAATATATAAAATATGGCTGAAATTGTTAATATACAGAGTTTAAACGCGGCAACATTTGAACTTCAAACTTATACTTTAAATGATATTAATCTTATCCCTACAGTAGATACGTTTGGAAGTTTTGATACAACTACAGATCATATAGAATATTTCATATATGATTTAAATAATAATATATTATTTTCAAATGTTGTTGGATATCCACAATTTAGTTTATTAGATAATAATCTTATTATAGATCCTGAAAATGATCTAAAAAATCAAGGCTATACGGAAGGAAATTATAATACATTATATAATTTTTTAAGAAACAGAGCAGGTTCAAGTCCTCTTAATCGTTATTATATAGATGAAATTAGTTCAGATAGAACTGAGCTTAGACTTAATACAACTGCTATTCCTAATGGTGAAGTAATAGCAAGTGTAAGTGATTTTATAACTTATAGAAATTCTAGTGGTACATTTGTAGATTTTTATCTTGATTTTGGTGATAATAATCTTATCATTGCTAATAATATTTTATTAGATATTACTACCAATCCAAACGACCCAACAGTATTAATTAAATTATATGAACCTTTACCTAATAATTTTAACGTTCAAGCACAATGTTGGATAGTAGAATCTATAGCTGAACCGGTCGCTTACAATATTAATATTATTCAAACATTTGATGAATTAGATCAAAATATTTACCTTAGAGGTCCTAATACTAATATAGCTATTAAAGATCAAATCAATAATTCTACCCCATATGTTACATATAATAGTTTAACTTCAAACACTTCACTTTCAGGAACAGGTAGTTTACAATATCAGATCAATAGTCTACTAGCAGAAAAAGGTTTAGAAATAAACATAGACTATTCAGAATATCCTGAATTTATATTTTTTTCCTCGGCTAAAACTCGTTTAGAGAATTTTTACTATAAATTATCTTTAATCGACCAATACCAATCAAATGCTAATTTAATTACAAGTACAACAAACTCTTTTATAATATCTAGTAGTAACATTTGGTTAAATAAAATAGATGAAATTATAACAGGATTTGATGGATATGAATATCACCTATACTATGAATCAGGTAGTACAGCATGGCCTAAAACTAACTCTACATATCCCTATATAAATTCATCTCCTAACTCAGTTAACGGTTTAGCATTTCTAACATCACAATCATTAGTAGCTGAAGATTATGATTTACAAAATAATAATCGTTTAATAAACGCTATACCATCATATTTAACAGACGACTCAAATAACGATCAATATATGTTATTTGTTGATATGGTTGGTCAAAACTTTGATAGTATTTGGGTATATATAAAAGATGTAACAAATAAATATAACGCTGACAACCGTGTTGATTATGGTGTATCTAAAGATTTAGTAGCAGATGTTTTAAGAGATTTAGGAATTAAAATATACCAAAACAATTTCTCAACAGATGACTTATATTCAGCTTTATTAGGTATAACACCTTCAGGTAGTTTATATAATTTACCTTTCACAACAGGATCATTACCTGTTCCAACAGGTTCTTTTTTAGACTATATTAATACTTATGTTACAGCTTCAAGTACAAGTTCATTGGATCCTACATTTGACATTAATGCTGAAACTTACAAACGCATATATCATAATTTACCATATCTTTTAAAGAAAAAAGGTACACCTGAAGGTTTACGTACTTTGATAACATCATATGGTATACCGGATACCATTTTACGTATAAATGAGTTTGGAGGAAAAAATAAAGATTCTAATACTTGGGATTACTGGCAAGATGAATATAATAGTGCTTATGATTATACATCATCTATCCCTACAAATCCTGCTGTAAAAACAAATTGGGAACTTAATTCAAATTGGGGTTCTACTAGTAATAGACCAACTACAATACAATTTAGATTTAAAGTAGCAAATGCTGAAAATATTTTTACTAACACTAAAACAACATTATGGCACTTAGATACTGGAATTGATAAACCATGTATAGTATTAAATTATACTGGATCTGGCTTAACCAGTGCGTCATATGCGGGTTCAATACCTAATCCTTACAATCAATATTCAGAATTAAAATTTTATGGATCATCTACTCCTGGTGAAGCTTTAACATTATATTTACCTTTTTTAGATGAAGGTTGGTGGTCAGTAACAGCGATGATTAATGGAACTACTGCTTCACTTTATGCTGGTAATATTCAATATGATGGTTATGATGGAAACAAATTAGGATACTACTCTTCAGCGTCAGGTAGTGTTACTACAACACTATGGACGTCTGCTGTAACATCATCATTCTTACCTTCTGCATCAACATATGATTCAATTCAATATAAACCATTATCTGGTTCATTACAAGAAATACGTTATTATGGAAATTTAGCATTAAACGAATCTAGTATTAAAGATTATATCATGAACCCATACTCTATTGAAGGAAACGGAGTCGGAAATGGATATGATAATTTAGCTTTTAGATTACCATTAGGCGGAGAACTATATACAGGTAGTACATCTGTTCATCCTAAAATTACTGGTTCTTGGACAACAATATCGTCTTTTGTATCTAACAGTACTGCTAGTATAAATTTAACAAACGGAAAATTTGTCTCTAATAAAGAAACATTTTTCTACAATCAAGTACCCGCAGGTATACAAAACGCTGTATCAGAAAAAATACAAAATAAAAATACAGTATTACCATATACTGGAAGTGATAGTAACATACCTAATAATAAAGTTTTATCACCATTTATATCAGTTCAACAACAACCATCAATAAGTAGTTCTTATACTAATAATGTTGATTATGTTGAAGTAGCATTTTCACCTCAAAACGAAATAAACGACGATATCAACGATACATTTGGATATTTCAATATGGGTGACTATATTGGTGATCCACGTTATATACCGTCTAGAAATACTAGTTATACGGATTTAGATATATTACGTGATAAATATTTTGAAAAATATACATCAAATTATAATATTTGGGATTATGTAAGACTTATCAAATTCTTTGATAACTCTTTATTCAAGATGCTTCAAGATTTTGTTCCTGCACACACCGCTCTAGCATCAGGTGTTGTAATTAAACAACATTTACTAGAACGTAACCGTTACCCAACCCCACAAATGGATTTATATACAACTCAATCCGTTTATGGTAGTGGTAGTACTCCAATATGGAATAGTCCTAATATATTTGAAGATATAACAATAACAGGTTCAATACGAGGTATACCATCAATGTTAGATGATCAAAGAATTTACATATCATCTACAGATTACGAATCATTTCCTATTGAACAAACAACAGGTAGTTCTGGTGGAGTAATGCCTGAATTTAATGGAACTGCATCTACTGACTTATATGTTAATATTACTCAAAGTTGGAGTGGTACTACACCTAGTTTAGTTGGTAATGTAGCATTTACTCAATCAAATCAAGATGAATTTTTCAATGGTGAACTTAGTGGTTCAGTAATTACAGTTTCAAATGGTAATCTAACACCTCCAGATTGTGAAATATATTTAAGAGCTAATACTATAGAAACTCTATATAAACCTATTTTCTATAAATCAACTCAACTTTTAGGTTCTGATAATTCTCTTAATTTATTTCTTAACCCAAACACATCACCTAACCCAGGTGAAATATATTTATATTGGGATTCAGGAAGCTTTACATCACCAACTTTTGGAACTGCATATTTACCTAACAATAATACTCAACAAACTCAATAACAAATATGCCTAATACACCAGTATTTACAAACGGAGTAAAATATATTAAAATCGCTAAACAAGATAGCGGTAGCGTAGATAATTCAATTGAATTGCAAGATCTAACTGATATTAGAATTAAGTTTTCTGATATAAATAATCCGGTACAATATAATGTAGCTTCTATAACAGAATATTCAACATATTATCTTTATAGTATATTTCCATTAGATGTAACTTCATCTGCTGATCAAGAAATATTAGATTATAAAGTATCTGCTTATACAGAAACTACAGAACCATCAGTTAATAATTTAGATATATTAAATAATTATTCTACAATATATGCTAATCCTTTAAATTATTTTACAGCTAGTACAGGTGTATATACATTAAGAAATACTCCAAACGTTGTACTTAATGTTACAAGTTCTATTGTTGTAAATAGCGTTAGTGATGTCACATTATATTTTTATTCAATAACTACCCCTTTAACTGCGAACTCTACAACAGATAAACTCCTTTTTTTCAAAACTATAACTAGTTCTTTTGGGGTAGTTGACGGTATTCTTACTGGTTCATTTACTCCTGTAGAAGGAGAGGTTTATGGAGTTTTTTGTTCTCCTCAACTGGGTGGAATAGACATTGATTCTTTTTTAACAATCACTCAATCATTCGCTCCTGAATCCTCAAACTACGATATAGTTGTACTTGAACCATATGTTGGTTATAATTTCTATAATAGTGACTGCAATGTTATCCAAAACAATGTTGATGTAAATAATATTAGTGAACTATTTATGGACGTTGATTTTAATGGTGGTCAAATAGTAGCCCAAAACCAAGCAGCTATATTAAGTGGTAATGCCTCTCGTGCTCAAGTACAACCATGGAACTATTCATATCGTTCCCATATAAGTGGAAGATATGTTGGTAAACAACAAAATGCTATAGCTTTAAACACATATACAGGCCCAACTAACTATACCAACGGCTCATCTTCAATATATGGTTATACAGGATCTTGGCCTGGAGATTCAATATCTCCTACTTCTACTAATCCAAATTCTAGAAGAATAATTGAAAGATCTTCCCCAGGTAATGTAGTAATACAATGGTTAGATAGTTGCATATATGAAATGAATTGGGGTGGTCCTGGATATCCTGAAAACGTTAACGGTGGTGGATTAAGTATGGGAAACATTTATTTAGTAGGTGAAACTAGAGATGATGTTGCTGTTATTAAACCAGGAACTGACATATATTATGATATTTTAGAAAAAACATTCCCTTCTGGTTCACCAGCATTCCAATATCAATATGTCAATTCTCCAACATTACCTACTCAACTTAATATAACATATCCGTCATTGTTATTACCTAGTGCGACTTATTATTTTGGTTCTTTATCAGTCCCAGTTCCTTTTACAGGATTATACGGATCTTTTATACCCATTCCATCACCACCCACAATAAATCCAATACTTCTTCTCAACGCTGTTAATACAACATCAGGAATATGGCAATCATATATAACCCCGGATGGGAATTTAGCCCAATCGAACCAATATATTGGAACAATTGAGACAACTTTAAATACTATATCCGCTAGTTTATCTCAAGGAGAAAAATGGTTTCTTAGTTTATATAGCGGTAGTGGAACCGCTAATAATCCAATTACTGGGTTACTAACTGTAGTTAGTGGAAATATAGATATATCACAATATGGTTATCCATTTGAAATTGAAGGAATAACACCTAACTTTTTTAATATTGGAGCAATAGGTTTAAAAACAGGTTCAGGAGTATATGATGTTGCTTCTTTTTTCTCTGGAAGTAGTAGCTCTATACCTGTAGGATTCTCAGGAAGTATAGCTACTACTGGTTTTTTAATTACTAAAGCACAAACCCCTACAAACGGTTTAACTATATTTGGTCCTCCTAACTCAAATTTTGCAGGTGCAGGACAGGGTTATATATTATCTCAATACCCTAAAGAGGTAATAACTCAAAACCTAGACTATATTCTTAAAACATACGGTAATAAACCAACATAAAATATATTCTTAAAACACACGGTAATAAACCTTAACTTTAACATATTTATAACAAACAAATAAACAAACATACAACTTTATGGGTTACTTAAATAACACTATCGTCACAGTAGACGCTATATTAACAACTAAAGGCCGCCAACTTATGGCTCAAAACGATGGAACATTTCGTATTACACAATTTGCATTAGCCGATGACGAGATAGATTATACATTATATAATCCATACCATCCTTCAGGATCTGCATATTATGGAGAGGCTATAGACAATATGCCTTTACTTGAGGCATTTCCTCAAGAAAATCAAACAATGAAATATAAACTAGTTACATTACCTCGTGGTACAGCTAAACTACCTATAATAGCAATACAACCTTCAATTGTTTTACCACAAGGTGCTTCATTAGCTATTACTCCTCAAACATTAAATTACTTAGGTGGGAATACATTCGAAACAAGTGGATATACAGCCACAATAGGTGATGTTAGAACAATGCAATTATTTGAAGGTGTCGGTATTAATACTCCATCAGCTACTGCTTTAAATACAACTACAACATTAGGTACAAGCGTATCTAAAACAGTAGTTGGTACTACTATAAACTTACGTATGACTACAGTAAACACGTTGTTTGGTACCAATACAGCGTTGTATACTACATTAACTGTAGTTGGTAGAGATAGTGGTGCTAGATTATCTATCCCGGTAACTGTAACAAAAGTATCTTAAAAATATTATAAAAATAAAAATATATAAACATGGCATTTAGTCCTTTAGCCCCTGAAGATTTTGTAGTAAGCTCTGATGCTATATCAGCAACATTATGGTCAAACGGGAACCCAACATTAACTACATTTTTTACCTCATCAACTCAAGCAGCTGGTTCGTCAGGTAATTTTTACTTAAACTTATATCAAACGGCATCTACAGATGCTGCTGCGTCTATTCAACTTGCTGTAGCATATGGTAATGCAGATGGTAGTGGTAGTGCCAACTACAATAACGCGGTTAACGGTAAATCTCCTACAGGTACTATTTTTGGACAGTGGCAAGATTTAGTTATTGGTGATGAGAATACAAATTTTACATTTGGGACAATAACATCATCTCAATTTTATGCTTTAACGTTTGATAGAACACGATATAAAGAATCTTTATTTTTAGGTTCATTATCTTTAACTTTAACAGGTAGTTCTGGTTCAATAACTTTAACAGATAATAGCAATTACGTTACTGCTGTTCAATATACTGAAGCTGGTAGAGTATTTCAACTTATAACTGGTTCTCAAGGTACTAAAGCAAGTATTACTGCTCGTAACACAGCAGATGGATATTCAGCAAATTCCGGTTCATATGGTTGGTTATTACCTGACATTGGTTCTATTATCTTAAATCCTTTAGCATTAGCTGATTTTGCAACAAGTGGAGGTATAGGATTTCAATATAGTGGTTCAGCAACGGGTTCTTTAGTAAATGGACCTGCAACTCCACCTAATAGAAGTATGTTCCAAGCTATAAGTGGTGGGGCAAGTTTCTCAATCAACAGTCAAGAAACAATAACATCAGATTATATCTTTGTAAGACCTAGAAGTTCAGAATATAACTATTCAGAAAATCCATCATATATTTCAGGTTCAACTGGTGAAGTATTATATCCTTATTTTATCAATAATCCACAAACATATATTACTACAATTGGATTATATAATGATACAAATGAATTACTGGCTGTAGCTAAATTATCTAGACCATTACTTAAAAATTTCACAAAAGAAGCACTTGTAAGAATTAAGCTTGATTTTTAGAGAATGATAGCATTTAAACAACTCTTAGCATCTGATGTCATAGTGACACCATTCGAAGTAAACAAATCGTTTACTTTTAGTGGTTCTGGTATGATTACTCCTACTGTTGGTATAGATAGATTTTTGGGTAAGAATATAAATTCAAGACCCTTTATATCTGGTTCAAACCCAACAACAGGATACATATCAACCCAAGATCAAGAGTTAGTATATGATTCAATACAACAACTATATTATAGTAACTATTTAAGCTCTAGTTATGGAGATAATGTAAATACGGCTAGTATAATCCCTGGAGTAAATATAGAAAGTGATGTATTAGTAGGTACAACCCCATCTCCAGGAATGTACGATACTTACAATCAAACTACATTAACATTTGCTAAATCATTCCCAACTGGATCTAATCAATTTGTTGGAGTAATATCAGTCCCATCTCGATTATTTGGAGATTATATATTACCAAACTCATTTAGATATTCGTTTGTATCAGGTAGTACTTTTGTACTTACAGATGATGGTGAAGGTAATTTAAAATCAGGCAGTGCTATAGTAGGAAATGTATTTTACCCACATGGTATGATTACTATAACAGATCAAGGTTTAGCATCTGGTTCAATTGTTTCATCAAATGTAACATGTTCATTTTCTTCTTCTTACATGTTATATGAAACGCAATATAAATGTACATTTAGAGAAAATGAATTTAACTATACATTAAATCCAACACTTCAATACGACACAAGTGGTTCAGTATATTCTTATACAACAAGTTCACAATGGGCTCCTTATGTATCAACTGTTGGTTTATATGATGAGGCTCAAAACCTATTAGCTGTAGGTAAATTATCTCAACCATTACCAACCAGCGCTACAACAGATACAACAATATTGATAAATTTAGACATGTAATATGATTAAATTACTAGATTTACTTAAAGAAAACAACCCATTCGTTCCAAGGGGCTCAAAGAAAGAGCGTGAAAAAGACTACAACAGAATACTTCAAAATAAAATCCAAGAATATATAAAGAATGGAATGGAAGGTGATTTAGATTTAGCTAATACCTCAATTACCTCACTTCCATCTTCATTAACTAAAGTTAATGGTAATTTAGATTTATTTCTCGTCCCAATTACCACACTCCCTAACAACTTAACTAAGGTTGAAGGTGATTTAAATCTATATCACACATCAGTTACTTCACTTCCCCCTAACTTAACAGTTGGAGGTGATTTAAATTTATCTGAGACACTAATCACCTCACTTCCCCCTAACTTAACAATTGGAGGTGGTTTAAATTTAAATCACACCCCAATCACCTCACTCCCACCTAGTTTAACTAAAGTTAATGGTGATTTAAATTTATATGATACCCCAATCACCTCACTCCCACCTAACTTAACAACTGTTGAAGGCCATTTAGATTTAGATAACTCTAAAATTACTAAACTTCCTGATAATTTAACAATTAAGGATAATTTGCATTTGTCTGATGCTCCAATCGATACACTTCCTCCTAACTTAATAGTTGGGGGTTATTTATATTTATTTAACACACCACTATCTAAAAAATATTCTAAAAAGGAAATTGAAGCAATGGTGCCAAATGTTAAAGGCAAAATTATTATGTAATATTTATAACCATGATTAAACTCCTTGATTTACTTAAAGAAGACAACCCGTTTGTTCCAAGGGGCTCAAAGGAAGAACGTGAAAAGGACTATAACAGAATAGCCCAAAATAAAATACAACAATATATAAAAGACGGAATGAAAGGAGATTTAGACTTATCTGATACTCCAATCACCTCACTTCCCTCTAACTTAACTAAAGTTGGAGGTAATTTAGATTTATCTAGAACCCCAATCACCTCACTCCCACCTAATTTAAACGTTAAAGGTGATTTAATTTTATTAGAAACATCAATTACCACACTCCCTCCTAACTTAACAGTTGGAGGTAATTTAGATTTAGAAAGTACTCTAATAACTTCATTCCCATCTGATTTAAAAGTTAAAGATACTTTATACTTACTAGATACTCCACTCTCTAAAAAATATTCAGAAGAGGAAATCAGAGCAATGGTACCAAATGTTGAAGGTGAAATTATTATGTAATATTTATAACCATGATACAAATAGAAAAATGTACCTATGTTGAAGATCTAATAAACAATCCAGATTTCAACACAGACGAGTACTACGGTTATGTTTACCTAACAACCAATTTAGAAACAAATCGCCAATATATAGGTAAAAAAATATTTAAACACACCCAAAACAAAAAATTAGGTAAAAAAGAATTAGCTGCCTTACCTACTCAACGTGGTCGTGTTCCCTCTAAAAAGAAAATAGTTAAAGAATCTGACTGGAAAACATATTATGGTTCAGCAGATGAAGTTAAACAATGGGTCAAAACAATCCCCACAGATAAACTAACTCGTGTTGTGTTACGTTTATGTAAATCATCTAAAGAACTAACATATTATGAAACTAAATACCTATTTGATAATAACGTATTATCTGATAGTGAACGTTGGGTAAATAATAATATATTAGGAAAGTTTTTCCCGAAAGACTTGGCTCCCCAAATATAGGGTATTATATTGTAGAGTATGGTAAATCAAGCTTTGGTTACAATAATAAATTCTGTTTTAGGTAGTGGTAAATCCACATCTAAGGGCAATTATGCTTATCCTTGTCCTTTTTGTAAACACCATAAACCTAAACTTGAAATTAATTTCACTGAAAATAAAGAAGGTGTTAACCCATGGCATTGCTGGTCATGTGATAAACGAGGTAAAAAACTAGCTCAATTACTTAAATTATTAGACACACCAAAGGAAAAAATAGCAGAGCTAAAATCATACCTTAAAGTTGATATACATGATATTACACCTACTGTAACTGACAAAGTACATTTACCTAAAGAATTTAAATCATTACTAAACTCAAATAATTCAGTTATAGCTAAACATGCTATGGTTTATCTTAAAAAACGAGGTATTAGTGAAGATGATATTATAAAATATAATTTAGGGTATTGTGAATCTGGAGTTTATTCTAAACGAATAATAGTACCATCATATGATGAG
>Ga0181359_1000243_pt1 | contig 11398 bp, 16 predicted proteins | sample Fa13VDMM15SD_FD_141229 | JGI IMG/M metagenome (GOLD analysis project Ga0181359, IMG submission 141229) | Freshwater viral communities from Lake Michigan, USA - Fa13.VD.MM15.S.D | ecosystem: Environmental > Aquatic > Freshwater > Lake | place: USA: Michigan | collected 2013-09-24 | reverse complement strand
AAAGATTGCGATTAAATCCGTGTTCGCCCATAACGACAGCGCGTTTCAAGTTATCGCAATCACGAGAGACAATCGAGACGGCAGCGTTGAACTCCGCGCCAACCTCAAGCAATGAAAAAGACTGGATTCCGCGTAGATGTTTCGACGCTCCGAAAAAAGCTGGAAGCGATGAAGCAAGTTGCGGCAATCCAGTTTAAGCCGGACGTAATGGACTACACGAAAAAGACGCTGGCGACGGCTTCGCGGATTACTCCCGTTCGTGATTTTTCGGTGATTCGCTCAAATCAAATCCAGAAAAAAGGAAATCAGTTTCAGCGTTGGCGCGAGCATGGCGGGCGCGGAAAGACGAAGGCGCAATTTCTGGCGGGCCGTGCTCCTGCGCGATTCCTTTACCGCGCATCGTGGGGACAACTTGCGCGCTCGCTCGGTTTGCAGATTCCAGAAAGCCAGCAAGTCAAAACCGCGAAGACTCGCCGCAAGCCTGAGATTCAACCGCCACGCGCCTATGGGCAAATACGCGGAGGCAAGCGCACGTTTTCCGTGGTGATGTTCAATCCGTTTTTAGCGATACCTTCGCGCTATAAGAAATTCACGGGCGAAGAAATAATTGCCGACGCGCAGAAAAAGCATGAGCGCCAATTTAAACGCCAAGTGAACAAAAGGCTAAAGGTCACACTCTACGCCATAATGAACAAATGAGCACCGATGAAATTTTCCAGTTTGAAAACAACCTAGAGTCTGCCTTTTGCGGGATTCTAAAAACCGCCACGCCTCACGTTTATCTTTCTCGCATGGTGGACTCGGCGCAATCTCCGCGCCTAGAAATCAAAGCAACAACGGGGCAGACGCAGAATCACGCCAAGCTAGCGGTTGACCGCGTGCGTTGGGTGTATGATACCTATGACGGCACGATTGAAGTGAAGGTTGTCACAAATCGCACAAGCGAGTCTAAGAGCGACGCACACGCAAAGCTAGTCGGGCAGGCTCGGGCAAGGATGCAACTTTACTACATCACGCAGGAGTGGACTAAACAGAACTCGCCATTGCTAGTTATGGACGTGCGCGAGGCTAGCTCTGATACTAGCTTTGACGATGAAATGAACCTCGACACTTCTACGTTGACATTTGCCATATATTTCTCTATTAACCCTAACGCTTGGCCGACGAATCTCTAAACCTAACCACTCACTCATATGGCAGTCCCTAATCAAATTCTCGATGGAACTCCCGCTTACGGGACAACCACAATCACCATTAACGCCGTTACCTACATCGTAAATAAAAAGACGATTACGCCCAACTGGTCATCCACGGAAGATTTCACGGCGGCAGGATTGCCTAATCGCAAGCATTGGACGAAAGGCCGATATACTTGGCAGGCTGAATTACAGCTTGCAAGCGGCTCGACAGCGTTTCCGGCTCCGGGCGCGACCTTCACTGATACACCCCCGAACGAGACTAGCGCCGTAACTTTCGCCGTTACCGTAGTCCCGCAGGAAGAGGACAACACTCCCGGAGGAATCCGAGTTGTGAACGTCACGGCAGAGAGCGGTTCGTCCTTCACCACGGCCTAATAATGTGGCAGGTCAATCTTGCATCCACGGCTTTGATGAAGCGATAGCGAGCGAAAGGCGCGACCGCTCCAAGGCGTTGCTTGGACTCCCTGAGTTAATCGGCGGCATCGTTTGTATGCCTTTGACGCTTCGCCGCTTTGAGTGGTTGCGTGCGTATGATTCGCCGTTCGTTTGTGGCGGGAAGATAACAGACGCGGCGGTGCTGCAGTTCCTTTGGTTTGTTTCTCCTTTATTTCCGTTTGATGCCGTGCAGGAGGGGCGAGATGCTTTCATTGAAACAAACGCGACCTTAGACGTTGTGGAAGCACTGGAAGGCATTGACGCATTTCTGGACGCGGCATTTCTCGACGCTCCTACGGGTTCAACGTGCAAGCCGTATTACTCGCCAACGGCGGGCTTGTATCACAGCTTAAACGAAAGCTATCCGTCCGGCGAATGGACATTGGAGCGCGTTTTGGATTCGCCTTTGAACGTGATTTATCAGCTAATCAAAGCGGCGGATCGTTCTCGCGGTTGCGTAGTAGTCAATCGCAGAAGTGACGAGATTGCTAGCAAATGGGGCGATGCGCTAGAAACAATCACAAAGCCGGAGAAAACCGTTGTGCGCGAGATTAACCGCAAGCGAAAGCAGGGCTATCTCCTAGTCAGCCAGCCCTCGCGCAATCGAGACGGCACTTACTCTTTTTCAATGCAGAAACCTATCAACTAAGATGGCCGGAAAAAACGACATACTAGCGACGGCGGGAGTGGACTTGTCAGCGTTTGAGGCTGGCATTGCCAAGCTAACATCGCGCTTGGATGCCGTGGAGAAAGCTGGAAGCAAGGCGGCGAGCGGGATTGAGAAGGTGGACAAGTCGGCTCGCACGCTAAAGAACATCGTCATTGCCGATCACTTCGTAACAGCCCTTGGCGAGATTGCGGGCAAGGGCGGGCAAGCAGCGCAGGCTTTAGGCGCTATGGATTTGTCCGTAGCAAAGAACGATTTCAGCGGACTAGGAACGGCGGCAGCGGGCGCGAGCGCATCGCTAGGGCGAACGATTGACTTTGTGGGCGCGATGCCGGGCGGATTAGGCGTGGCGGGAAAAGCTATCGGCCAAGTCGCGCAGATACTTTCAGACGCGACCATCCGAAACAACGCCTTTGCCGATTCTCTAGGAAAGGCGGCAGCGAGCACGGAGGGATTCATCCGGCAATCTAGCGACCTCGCGGAATTGCAGCGGGCAGAACTAGCGGAGGGCGGGCTTTTGGCCGATCAAGGAAAGTTGCAATCTTTGGCTAGTGCGCGAGATAGGGCGGCGAAAGGCTACGCGGAGCAAACCGAAAAGCAGATTGCGCTAGAGGGCGATTTGACGGCGGGCGCGCAGCAACGACTGGCGGCAGAGGTGGAGACAAAACTAGCCGCGCAAAAGATTTCAGACTTAAAAGCATCGCAGACCGTGCAAGGCTCCTTGTCGGGTGCGGGGCAGACTATCGTTGACGCCGGAACGAAAGAGATTAACGCGCAGCTAGAGCTACGTAAAAAGGCTCTAGCTGTTGCGGAAACGCAGGAGAAATCAGAAACCGACCTTTCAAACATTATCGCCAAGCGCGACGTGACGCTAGGTTCTCAGCTTACAATCATCGAAGCGACGGGCGCGGCGGTTGAACGCCAACTTGCGGAAATCGAAAAGCAGGGACTCGGCCAAACTAAACAGGCGGCAGACCTTCGCGCAGAGTTGAATGAGCAAGTTCTAGCAAAGCAAAATTTCTACTATCTAAACGGCAAAGACCTAGAGCAGCAAAAGCTAATCACTAAGCAGATCGAAGCTCAGGCGGCGGGCAACAAAAAGCTCGCGGCACTCGCGCAGATTCGCGCTCAGTTTGAATTACAGATTGCAGACGCTATTCGCCAAGGCAATGCGCCAAAAGCTAAGGAGCTTGCGAAGCAACAGGCGGCGGCAGAGCTTGGCGCGAAGGCGGCAGACTTGCGAAAGACTCCGCAGGAACGGCAAGCAGAAAGAAAAGAGCAGGCTGAAAACAACAGGATCGAGAGGCTAGTGAACGCCCGCGAAAAGGATAAGGCCGACAGGCGAAGGCGCGGAGCATTTGACGCCACAGATAGCGCAGATTTCACAAGTCCAGCCGCAGAAAAGGCGCGCAAAGAATTTGCAGACCGGAATGAAAGACGGCTTTTGGCGGCGGGCAAGGGCGCGATTGACCGCGCAAACAATTTTCAGGCAAAGGTATTAAACGTAGGAGAACTTAAAAACGCGCCATGAGTGTTCCAAATCAAATCAGAGACGGCGACTGGACGGTTGCAACGCAAGACGGGCCAGCTACGTGGTCGCTTCCGTTTCAGTCGAAAGGCGACACGCAGAGCTTTGAATACAAGGCGAAGTTCATGCAATACGCGGCGAATTACACGCCACTGAAAAACTCGCTTGCGCCGTTCAACACGCCGCCGACAACGAATCACGAGCAGCTTTCAACGATTACCGTGACACGCGGAGGTGTTCCAGTCACGGCATACCTGATTGACGAAAGCGACACGACGGACGAGGGGTGCGGCGTCGTTTCTTTTACGCGCACGTATGCCAGCTTGCCTAGCACGCGCACGGAAGCGAGCACCATCACTTATCCTTTCCAATTTATCAGCACGACGCTTTCTTACGATTGGACAAGCCCGCCAGTTGCGCCGGAGGTTGCGGAGCTTCCCATCACAGTGAACGCTGATATTGTTTATGAATACAGCCTCACGAAGCCTTCGATTATCTACGCGCCAAAAGTGTTCTCTGTGTTTGGGAGGCTGGTTTATATCGGCTCGCCTACCCCTCTAGGTGCGGGCTACTTTGTCGCTGAAGATTCTGCGATTGAACTTTATCGCGGCTTCTTTTACCAGCGCAAGGCTGTGTATGTTAGCTGGTCACAATTCACTTCGCCCTAATGGATAAGCTGCCACAAATGGGAGAGGATGCGTTTAAGGATGGATTTCTTTCTGCGAAATTCGGAAACCGCATTATTGACCGCATGAATCGTGATTGGCAGGTTTTCCTGCCTCCCGGCGCGGGGAGCGGGCGCGTTATCGAGAGCGATCTAAACATCTGCCTCGATTTGACAAAGGCGAAACTTGGATGGGACGGCACATGGAATCAGCCGTCACCTCCGCCCTATCTTCCGCCGTGGAATCTTTACCCCACGATGCGCGGCACGTTGGCGATTCCGTTCACCTACGACAGCGGCACGGGCACTTGGACTTGCACGAACATTAACCACGGGCTAGAGCTTAATTCACCCGTCACGATTGCGCTGACTACGGCGGGCACGGGCACGATGAGCAGCGCGTTTGCGACGGCGACAACCTACTACGCACGCGACATTACAGCCAGCACGCTAAAGCTGGCGGCAACAGCAGGAGGCGCGGCAATCACGGGCGGAACGAACGGAAGCGGAATGACGCTGGTTTATGCTGGATTGGCGTTGAAGATAAATCCAATTTCGACGTTGATGCGGACGTGGAGCTATCGATCCTCGTGGGAGCTTTCAACGTGGAAAGACAAGGCCAATGTTTCAAATTTCACGAACACGTTTATTTTAACGAAGGCCGATCATGTAATATGGCTAGAGGTTGCGTTCAGTTCGGGAACGATGACATCTTACGCAATCAAAAGCGGCTCGCCGTGGAACAGCAATTTGCCGTATGTCAACGGAGACAATACCGCGTCCGTTGGCGGTGCTTTTACGTGGTATCAGCTTTTAGCCTGCCTGAAACTTTCCAGCGATCCGGGCGGAGAGGGGTATGACATTAAGATTAGCGGCTCATGGTATAAGCTAATGATGCCAACCACCACCCACTTGATGCAGGGTTATGTTTTGGGATATGACACAGTGAATGACGACTATAAAAACCCCGGCGCTTTCTTTGCAATCGTCCCGTGGTATGGCTGCCAATGGAACGGTTCCTAACTTGACATATTTTTTCACCTAGCTATAAGAACCTAAGCGATGCCACTGAACCTACTAATTAACACAGAAGACCCGCAGCAGCGCGGTTTAATCAACAGCATCTTAGACGGTGGCATTGCTCCTTTTCCTAACTTCACGCGCAACGATCAAAGCGTAGCGATAACGATTCAGCCCGTCGTTCCATCGGCAACAGACACGCGCAGCTTTGACGTGGATTACACCGCAGGCGACACGTATCAAGTCAGCATCGGAAGCGCGGATGAGGCGCCGACGGCGGGCACGTTCGCCTTGGAAATTGACGGCGTGACAACGGATTTGACTTCGCTCGATTTCGACGTTAGCGCGGAAGACTTGGAAGACCCGCTATCGGCGGCAAGCGTAGCGGGCGGCAATCCAGCCGTGACCGTCACGCTTTTAAGCGAAGGCGTTTATCAAGTGGACGGCGCAACTAATGGCGTGCTTCCTACAATCTCGGCGACGGCAACGAATCTGATTCCCGTTTGCTCGGCTGTTGTCACGGTAATTGAACAAGGGACGGTTTCGACAAAGGGGCAGCAGATTATCGCGCTGGTTCAACAGCCCGCCGCCTACGCTACGCCTTCGACGGCGCTACCTACCGCAGGCGTCACGGTCTCGACTGAACAGGCGGCAAGCTCTAGCGCAAACAAGATAATCCGCATCGCGTTCGCCGCTGGCACTTATGGCGGGCTTTATAGCCTATCTGCGACGGTCAACGGCGTGACGGCGGTGTGTGGTTCAGTTTCTCCCGTGGCGAGCATTGGCGATCTTTCTACGGTGCTAGGGCGGCATCCTCAGTTGCGCTACAATAGCACGACAGCAGCGGACAACTTCACCGTTTCGACGGACGGCGCAGCGTATCTCGTGGAGTTTATCGGCAACCTCGCGGGGCCAGTTGACCCTAGCTTGGCGGCGACGAATGTTTCCTTGCTCGCGCCTTTTGGAGCATCGGGCACGATTTCGCTGAACACGGTGAACATGGCAAAAATGTTTTGGGCATCGGGCGTGGATTCGCTTGCGCTCACGCTGTCCATTGTTCGCACTCGCACAAGCGGCGAAGTTAAAACGATTCTCTCGATTCCCGTTACCGTTCCCGCCGACATCATAAACGCAGGTTCGCTCACTCCGCTTTCCGTTTCAGGGGCGGTTAGGTATGACATATCCCAAAGCCTGAGCGCATCGGAAAAACTTCAGGCCGTCACAAATCAAGGTCTCAACCTAACCGCCTCAAAGCTACTAGGGCAGGCGAGTAGCGGCGGAACTGGATTGCCCGTTTCTATCACGCTCGGCACGAATCTGAGCATGAGCGGCACGACGCTGAACGCGGTGGATTCAGCTACGGGCACAGTGACTAGCGTTTCCGTGACTACGGCGAACGGAGTAAGCGGCACGGTGGCAACAGCGACAACCACGCCAGCGATTAGCTTAACGCTTGGCGCAATAACGCCGACTAGCGTTGCCGCATCTGGCGCTGTAAGTGGCAGTAATCTTAGCGGGACTAACACGGGCGATCAAACCAGCGTGAGCGGAAATGCTGGAACGGCTACCGCACTACAAACCACGCGAACAATCGGAGGAAGTAATTTCAACGGAACCGCGAACGTGACTAGCTTCCCAAGTCCCGGCGCAATCGGCGGCACGACCCCGGCGGCGGGCACGTTCACCCAAGTCTCGACCGTCGCAGACGAAGCGAAGATTTTCACATCAGGCACGGATGCGTATATCCACACAACGGGATCAGGTGCTTCGATCTATACCGCCGGACTTGGGGCACTTATCTACACAAGCGGCATCGGCGCGTATATCGAAACGCGGGACACGTTCAAGCTCTTCGGCGGCACATATCGCACGACGATTTCACACGCGGCTACCGCAAACCGCGCGCTTGCGCTGCCAGATGCAGACGGCACGCTGCTTTCCACCGCCGATCTAGGAACGAATGTCGGCACGTTTCTGGCAACTCCATCATCGGCAAACCTACTCGCCGCAGTCACGGACGAAACGGGAACTGGCGCACTGGTGTTTGGCACATCGCCAACGCTTACGACTCCTACGATTACAAGCGGCGCAGGTTTCAGCGGATTAATCAGCGGGACGGCAACGCTAGTTGCTCCTCCGATTGCCGGAACCGCTACCGTCACGTTGCCAAGCGTAACCGGCACGCTGGCGATCCTTGGTAATCCACTTTCGCAGTTTGCAGCCACGACAAGCGCGCAGTTAGCGGGGGTTATTAGTGATGGAGTTGGAACCGGGTCGCTCGTCTTCGCCACATCTCCCACGCTCATCACGCCAGACCTCGGCACGCCAAGCAGCCTAACGCTAACAAACGCCACGGGACTTCCCGTCGCTGGCGGCGGCACGGGGAGAGCAACAAGCACCACAGCCTACGGCCTTATCGCAGCGGGCACAACCGCCACGGGCGCGCATCAAACGCTCGCAGCGGGCGCGATCACCGAAATGCTTGTCGGCGGCGGCGCAGCGGCACTTCCCGCATGGACTCAGATCGACTACTTGGCGCGCATCACCGCCGACCAAACTGTGACAAACTCCACAACCCTTGTGGATGCCACGGGCCTTTCGTTGACCGTCCCCGCAGGAACTTACGAGATTGATTATTTCCAATGCAGCTACGGCGACGTAGCGGCGGGCGGAAAATACAACATAAACTACTCCGCCGCCTGCGACCTTTCCTACCGCTGGGAACTCGCCGCAAACAACGTCGCCACTGCGACATCGTTTAGATTTTTTAACCAGCAAACAGCGCAGACTAACGACACCAGAAATAGCACCTCTATCCCCGGCGGGACTACATTCTACGGGGGGGTAAAAGGGCTAATCATAGTCTCATCTTCAACTACTGTTAAAATCCAATTTGCAAACAGCACCGCGTCCGGAAATACAGTGCTGCAATCCGGCACCTATCTACGGCTCAGGAGGATCGTGAAATGATGAACGCCACAAAAATCGGAGTCATTGAACCGCAAGTCAGGGATTTCGAGAGACGCTATGGTGTCGCGCTCGATTTCTCCGCCGTCCTCGCCGCTTGCGAATCTGCCGACACGATCACGGTCTCGGATGAGTTTTTGAAACCATTCGCGCCTTCCGATGCAACCGACAAGACAGCCGGAAACGACGCGCTGCTTTCAGCTTTAGAAAAAGCCTATTTTGATTTCAGCACGGGCGGAAAGTGGGCCTTTGGCGGGGCATACGACTTGGTTGTAAATCACATCCGACGCGGAGACATCGCCGCTGCTAAGCTGACCGTGCAAATGATTCAGATTCCCGCCGAAGTTCCCGGAGTGCCAGCGGAAGAACTGGCAACGTGGACGGCGAAGAAAGCGGAAATCCTTGCGTTGTTTCCGTAACTCATGTGCGACATCCTTCTAATCGAGGACGAGGAAGGGGTGGCGAAGGTATATGCTGCCTTACTGCGCGGCGAAGCGCATAAAATCGGCTGGCCCTGTTCAATCACCATCTGCCCAAGCATCGAGGGCGCGGAGAAGCGGGTGGAGCAACACAAATACGACGCGGTGCTGCTTGATCTGAAACTTGCGGATAGCACAGCGGAACAGACCGCAGCCGAGGTTGATCGATTGTCGGAAATATGGCCTCCTATTGTGGTGCTCACGTTCAACGCGCAGGAAACTTTGCGGCGGCAATGCCTGCTCACGGGCGCGGAGGACTTCATCACGAAGTCTTTAATGCAGGCGTATCCAGACATCGTTTTAGAAAGGATTTATAATGCAACGGTTCGCCATGAACGACAAAAGCAAGCAGCCTAATTTTTCCAATGTCGGCACAGACGGGCCGATAGCGGAAGCCTTCGCGGAAATCCGCGATACGTTCGCCGCGCAGACGGCGCACTTTGATAGTCGGATGAATGAACTTGGTGATGGACTAAAGCGGCTCAATAATGCAATCGGCGGGGATTCCACAATGGGACAGGAAGGAGTGATAACTCGTCTTACGTCGCTTGAGCGAAAGCAATCAGAGCACTCTAACAAATTTCTTTGGCTTCATGCGATGTGGTGGTTTCTAACTGGCGTTGTCGCGTTTGGAGCATGGTTCATTTCCGCCTTTAAGTTCTTGCTCAAATAATATGCCCACCATCGTCTCAAACTCGCTGGCGAGGATGGAAGACAAGCTACGGGAATCCGAGCGTATCCATCTGCTCAAAAATCTCGTATGGGCGAAAGACCAAAAAGCCTATGATGATGTAGTGCGGCTGGCTCACACGATCTGCGGCACTCCGATTGCGTTGATTACGATGGTTGGCGCACGGGAGCAATGGATACAGAGCAAGTTCGGACTCACGATCAACTCAACCTCCCGCGAAGTCAGCTTTTGTCAGCACACCATTTGCATGACGAAGGACGAATACCTGCTCGTAGAGGACACGCTTTTAAGCTCTAAGTTCTGCCTCAACCCGCTCGTCACTGGGCCACCCTTCATCCGCTTCTACCTTGGTTTTCCTATCATTTCGCCCGAAGGCGTGAACGTAGGCGCGCTGTGCGTGATAGACACTCAGCCTCGTACCATGACCGAGGAACAACGGGACGCGCTACGGGCGCTGCGCGATCATGTAAGCACTTATCTTTCAACGCCAATACCGACACATGAGAAGGCGTGGTTGTGGTTGCGCGGATTGTGGGAACTTCTCAAAAGCAAACTTAGAAAATGAAAACGCTCCTGCTTATCGCCACTTTTGCGCTCGCTGAATGTTCGTGGTTTTCACACAAAGCCAAGAAGATCGAAGCCCCTGACGACACGGCGAAGGCATACAAGATTAACCTTAACACGACGCACGCGATTGAGACATTGATTTATAACGCGATTCGCGCTAGAAACACAAAGTCGCTCGCGGAGCAATCCACGGAAGCGGTCACAGCAGTCGCAAGACTTTTACAAGCCAAAGCATAAATATGAACAACTGGAAAACAACTCTAAGCGGCATCCTCGCCGCTCTCACCTCCGCACTAACCGCAATCGCCGCCTTGCCTTATCAGCTTGGCGAGGTTGCAACTATCATTCCCGCCGAATGGAAAGCCCGCGTCACGATTGCCGGAATCGTCGCCACCGTCATTCTCAGGTCAATTAACTCAGCCGTCCAAAAAGACGCACCAAAACAATGAATCCATTTCTTAACGACCCTCGCCGCATCGTCCTGGCTTTCGTCTATGCCGTTTTCGCAATCCTCGCGTGCTTTTACATCACAAGCTGCTCGGCTATTAAATACCGCGCTGGCGTCACGTATCACGGTGCTACGCTTTCCTATGACGGCAAGGCGATAGTTCTCGGCGTTGACGGCGACAGGCTCGAAAACGACATTCGCGGATATGCCAAGTGAGGAGATCCGCCTAGCAATCTTGTCGCCAGAACAGGCGCGAGACGCACTTGCCCGCATCGCTGAAAAGGAAATAGGCGTGCGAGAAATCGGCGGGAACAATCGCGGGCCAAGGGTGCGCGAGTATCAATCCGCTACGTGGACAGAACCGGGCGTTTGGCCGTGGTGTGCGGCTTTCGTGGCGTGGATTATCCGCGAATGGTTAAAGTCGCCAAGCGTGCAAGCAATCGTGCATTTCCAGCGCCCTAAGACAACTGGCGCGTTTGACTTCATCCGATGGGCAAAGGATGAAGGCTTGCAAGTTCTAGGTGAAAATGAGCCGTGCCGCCGTGGGGATATAGTGGTTTTCGACTTTTCGCATATCGGGCTTGTGACGGCTGATAGCGAGCGCGGAGAAATCGAAGCGTGCGAGGGTAACACTAACGGAAAAGGCGAGCGCGATTCAGAGAGCGGCGATGGAGTATGGCGAAAGTATCGCGCCCGCTCACTTGTTAAGGCTTTCATCCGACTTGTCTAAACT
>Ga0181359_1000241_pt1 | contig 11460 bp, 13 predicted proteins | sample Fa13VDMM15SD_FD_141229 | JGI IMG/M metagenome (GOLD analysis project Ga0181359, IMG submission 141229) | Freshwater viral communities from Lake Michigan, USA - Fa13.VD.MM15.S.D | ecosystem: Environmental > Aquatic > Freshwater > Lake | place: USA: Michigan | collected 2013-09-24 | reverse complement strand
TCACAGCAAGTATGTTGCTTACCGCAGTCTATCTTGCTACGCAGGGCATTCTTTCTCCTGGAGATGTTGTCTTGTTCCTTGCCATGATTGGAGTATTCGAAGGCCAACTAACCTTTATTGGCAGTCAGCTCAATAATTTTGCAGAGACATGGGGTACGGTTAAGGAGAGTCTGACCGAGATAACAGCCACCTATGATGTCGCAGATGCACAAGAAGCAGAGCCGCTTCCTGTTACGGATGGAGCGCTTTTGCTCGACAACATCACGTTCGCCTATGCAGGTTCGTATGTATTTAAGAATCTTTCACTCGCGATTCCAGCTGGTCAGAAGGTCGGGTTCATAGGAAGGAGCGGTGCAGGAAAGTCGACGCTTATGAAGCTGTTGCTCCGTCACTATGACATCGAGAGCGGTGCGATTTTCATCGACGGGAACGATATAACCAAGGCTACAAAGGAAAGCGTGCGTATGGCAATTGCCGTTGTGCCACAAGAACCAGCACTGTTCCATAGAACAATTCGGGAGAACATTGCGTACGGAAAGCCGGAAGCTTCGGAGGAAGAGATTATTCGTGCTGCACAACAGGCTCAGGCCCATGAGTTCATAGAAGCCCTACCTAAGGGATATGAGACTATGGTCGGCGAGCGCGGCGTAAAGCTGTCAGGTGGACAGCGTCAGCGTGTCGCTATCGCCCGAGCACTTCTGAAGGATTCACGAGTACTTCTCTTAGACGAGGCGACGAGTGCGCTCGATAGCGAGAGTGAGGTACTCGTGCAGAAGGCACTCTTAACGCTCATGGAGGGGCGTACGGTTATTGCCATCGCGCACCGTCTCTCTACGCTTCGTGCCATGGACCGCCTCGTGATATTCGATCGCGGCATGATCGTCGAGGACGGGACGCACGACGAGCTTATCCAAAAGGGAGGACTCTATGCCGATCTCTGGAATCACCAGGCGGGAGGCTTCCTTGAAGACTAGAAAGGCTTAGTGACCGCCCTCAACGAGGGCGGTCACGCGTGTCTCTCCTGTCGCTGGAGAAAAAAGGAACAATCACTGCGACAGCAATGAATCCAACAATGAGACCAACGGTCAACGTATCGTTGTGAACAATCGCACTAGTTACAGTAGCAAGGAGCGCTTTAATCTTCTCCATGATGGCACCTCTTTCCATCACAAATAATAGCAACGGAGCACGCACAGAGTCCGGCCGTAGGGCCGGACTCTGGATAACTTTAGTGCGCGCTGAGGAATTCGAATCCCCGACCTTCTCAACGTCAATGAGACGCTCTAACCAACTGAGCTAAGCGCGCATGTGTTCGCACGATACCGTATTTGGCGATACCATTCAACCTATGGAGATACTCCGTCTAAGCGAGGTTGGTATTGAGCATGCTGCACAGAAAGCGGCTCAGGTTCTCAAGAAAGGAGGACTGGTGTTATTCCCAACAGACACGATCTATGGTCTTGCTGCGGACGCAACGAATCCAAAAGCTCTTGCAAAACTTCGCGAGCTTAAGGGCAGGGAAAAGAAGAAGCCAATCTCCGTTATCGTCCCAGATGTCGCTTCCATAGAGACGTACGCTGTCCTAAACGATGTATCACGCTCACTTGCCGAGCGGTTCCTTCCTGGAGCACTCACGCTCGTGATGCACGCTACGAAGAACATTCCTGAAGAACTTCAGTTGAATGGTGCAATTGGTATTCGTATTCCAAATGACCCATTCTGTATTGCCCTTGCACGTATCTTTGGAAAACCCTATACCGCAACCAGCGCAAACAAGTCAGGACGAGAGACACCAGTATCAGTCAGAGAGGTGCTCACGCAGTTTGGTCACGAAGTGAACACTATTGCGCTCGCCATAGACGATGGAGATCGCAATAGTAAAAAGCCATCGACCGTCGTCACGACGGTCGATGGTGTGCCCTATGTGCTGCGAGAGGGCGTACTCTCACGAGAGGAACTAGGACTTTAAGAATGAAAGGTAAACGACCCCGCCAGAAGAGGCGGGGTCGAGAAGCAGTGTTCAGAGGTAGAGCTCTTCGCAAGGATTGGTGTTGTGGTAGCAGACCTGGCCGTACGGCGTGTTCCTGACGCACGCCGTGATCGCGAGTCGCCGGGCGGTAACCCAGTTCTGATGCTGGCCGTACCAGGTCTGGCCGAGGGTGTTGTAGGTCCAGCAGCGATACACGAGTACAGCCGCAGCAGCGGCCGTGCTCGACTCAGTAGCGGCGGACGGCGAAATCGCCGGTGCTGCGCTAGCAGCCCCCGTGAGGACCGCGAGCGCCAGAACCGGCGCAAGAAGAATCTTTTTCACTCGAACTCTCCGTTGAAAAATTGAAAAGGTACGCGGTACTCCTTCGACCCTACCGCGTAATGTATACGTTCGTCAAACTGCCTACGATACCGGGAACCAGCCGGTAGCCTTGCGGCTTGTCGCAACCGAGTGGGTAAGGGGCTCTCCACGTCCGGTCTCACAAACAAGTTTCAGGCTCTGGAGCGCCTTTTCCCACTGATATCCGTTGATACGGTAAAACTCGGTAATCTCACTCCAGCCAGTTTGGCTGAATTTAACGAGCGTCCCGCGGCCGCCGCTCTCCGAAAGATCGATACGGATGGTCGTAGGGAACTCAGCCGGGTTCTTTGAGAACGTGCTCTTCAACACGGTCCATATGAGCATCTTGTTTTTTCGGTAGTCAGCGACGGCAACATGCGTCGCCTGTTCTTCGCCGAAGCCAAGCTTTAGTTCGCCACCTTTCTTGGGATCACCCGTGATATCGCGAGAATACCAACTGCGGAGTCCGCCGAGGGTAGTCATGATCTCATACACGCTGCTCATAGGCATCGCTATCTCGACATCAAAGGTGATTTTTTCCATACCGAAGAAGGGTAGAAACGCGAAAGCGCCCCGAAGGGCGCTTTTCGGTTAGACCTTGCTGACCTTGATCGCGTTCTGTCCCTTAGGACCTTCAGCGATTTCGAATTCGAGCGTGTCTCCCTCGCGAAGATCGTCAAAGTTGACGTTCACGAGCTCGTTGGAGTGGAAGAAAAGATCCTTCGCTGCTCCTTCGATGCGGATAAAGCCGAACCCCTTATCGGTAAGTCCTGCAATTGTTCCCTGCTGCATATGCGATGTTTTTGTGAGAGCACCTAAGTAAGTATCAATGAGGCTGGATATCGAAACTACGATTTCCGTACTACTTACTCAGCGCTACGTTGATACAATCAGATTACTACAATCGTATTATTTTGTCAACTCATTCTCCGTTGGCGTTGCTTCTGCATAACGAGCCGAAAGCTGTTTGTAGTATTTCGAGTTGAACGCGATGATCGTCATTAAGAGACCGAGAATACCTCCCGTAATGAAGACGAGCGCGATGCCTCGGTCAGGTCCCGTACCAAACCAATCGCCGATAAGCGCGACACCAGCACCAGTCGTCATGAAAGGAATAAAGATGAACTGTGTCAGAGGCCCAATAAGGAATGCAGTAACGGGGGAGGCAGACTGCTCGATGCTCTGCGCGAATCCGAAGACACGGCCTTGTCGTTCGAACGGTACTACCTTCTGCAAGGTTGTATGTTCTGCGGCTTCAGCGTAGGGGCCGAGCAACATCCATACAAAGAAGCCGATAGACAAGAGGACAATGGACGGCTGTATCGTGAAGAAGATACAGACGGTCCAGGTGATCAAGTTTACGAGAAGCAAGGTACGCAGCGGGTTCTTCCCGAGGCCGGTCTTAGCGATGATGATGCCACTTAGGATGAACGCAGTAGAGAGCACCCCGATCAACACGCCCCACGTTTGCACTGAGACGAGCGAGAGTCCATAGGCATCCATAAGTGCCATGAACATACCACCAATAAAGTTGTTGAACGTGCTGAAGAAGATAAGTGCGAAGAGTCCAGGCACTGCAGCGACAATGCGGATCGTGCCGCGGATATCCATACGCCTTTTCTCCTTAGGAGTGCCTTGCACATGCTCAGGGCGCTTCTCAGGGATCGTAACGAATAGGAGATGCAAGAAGGCGAGAGTCGTTAAAACAAGCGCGAAGACATGAACATAGAAGATGCCACCCCACGCAACCAAGAATCCACTAATGATCGAGGTAGTTAGGAATCCGATGCCGGTCACCATACCGACGAGTCCGTTCGCCCTATCTCTTCCGTCTTCTGGGATGAGCAGGGTAACCGTTGTTGGAAGGGTAATGGTACGAAGATTGCCCGCGGTCACACCGAACATAAGAAGGAGCACAAGCGTCCAGAGAGCGAAGCCCGATACGTCACGGAACGCTTCTTCGGGAGTCGCGATAAGGAATAAAAAGGATGCTGCGTAGAAGAGGAATGAGACCACGCTCGATCCGAGCATCACGTATTTCTTACGATGGTGATCAACGATGCTTCCGAACCAGAAACCGGATCCAGCGGTGAGTACAAGATAGGTACCGGCAAGGAGTCCTGTTGCGAATACGGACTGTGTCTCAAGGTATATCCAGAAGGTCAGGGCGAACCAGACCGTGAAATTCACGATCGAGGCTACGGCGGTGTTCACGAGGATACTGTAGAAAGTTTTCATAGGAAATGTAATGTGTCAGATACTAGCACCTTTGAGGGTGTGCTGGCGATGAAGCGTCTGACTATGCAAAAACGCACTTCATATAGAAAGGTGAACCAGTGACTCGTTACTGGTGTCTCATTATATTTGTGACCCAAACGGGAAATAATTGGAACCAGCTCGTGCAGGAGCTTAATTCTTGGATGATATTTGGCCGTTCTCTCAGAAGCTACGACTTAAAGTCACAGGCTCAGTAGAGGGGAGGAATTAGCCGTCCTCCCAATTCGGCGTGCTCAGAAATACTTTCTACGTAAGAGCACGATACGTAGGCGGACGCCGCTAAGGAAATAGTAGTTAATTACGTCCCAACAGTGTCGCCACCAGAACTTCCGAAATAGATGTACGTCAGACAGCATGACAAGCTGTCGACGCTCCCACTCAGACTGCTCTTTGTCGCATTCGGTACATAGAAAGGTTTTCAGGCTTTCTGTCCGTGCTCCGCAGTGACAGCGATTCGTGTTCTCACATCTCTCGCAGAGGTTCTGGAACTTACCTACGGGGACATCACACTCCAAGCAGGTGAACTCATATGTATCTGACCAATCTTCGTATTCGTCGAATTGTTCGTCCTGTTCGTGTTCCATGTCGCTTCTCCTTGTGTGGTGTATTCCACAAAAGAAGACCACTACCGCTTTTCTCCACGAGGGAGTGGGATAAGGTGTGGATCGTACTTCCTTCCTCTTGCACTCTGATTAACCCAAACGAGTGAGAAGGTGGCTGAATTGCCATTTCCGATTAGCAAAGTAAATCCGTAGTCCTAAAAGATAATAGAACAAAAGCTTATAAAAGTCAATACGTGACCCACGTTAGTGAGAATTGGAATCAATTAGTACAGGAGCTCAATGCTTGGCTTGTGTTTGGAAGGTCTCTAGATAGGGAGGTACTTAAACTACAAAACCCCGCACCATCTGGTTACGGGGTTCCCGGGACTAATCGGGCTAAGTCTCTGCTCAGGTTTTGAAAGTGAATCCTCGACGCTCGAGCATTCTCCTGAGTCCTGTAATCATGTAGTTGCTCAGACCGCTCTCTTTCAATTCTGCTTCAGAATGGTTCACGAGATCACCAAATGTTGTGATTCCGATCGCGCGCAATTTGTTCAATGTGGCGGTTGGCGTATACATTCCTTCCAGATTGCCAATTAGTGTTGAAAGCAGTAGTTCCTTGGCGTTTGGATCCGGAAGGACCTCAGTTGCTTCGGAAAGAAGTGTCTCATACTTTTCCATGGCTTCAGAAGTCATGGAATTGCGTAGGTGGGTGAGCACCTGGCACGAAGTGCATGGCTGGGTAGGTGAGCACCCAGGCCTGTGGTCAAGAATCAAAGCCCGCATGTCTTGTCTCCCAAAAGCGAGTTCTGGGTTCAATATACTGAAATTTGTGGATATGTCAATAAATACTCACGATTCATACACCCCACCGTATAAAGTGGTTCGACTGATTACAGCGGTGCTTACGTATCGCCCTGTAAAATAAGGCTGAAAATTCTGTGATCCCACGGGGAATCGAACCCCGATTTCCTGCGTGAAAGGCGGGCGTCCTAACCGTTAGACGATGGGACCTTTCTCTGTTTGTCGCACGTATGTATCCTACATTTTTGAGCCCGGAAATGCTAGGATGCAGGAGTTCCAAGCCACGGAGAGGTGCGTGAGTGGTTGAAACGACCGGTTTCGAAAACCGGCATGCCGAAAGGTATCGGGAGTTCGAATCTCCCCCTCTCCGCCAAAGAAAAGGGCGCCTGCTTTCGCGGGCGCCCTTGGTCACTTATAGCGTATCCTCAAGGAAAACTTTTACAGAATCGCTCCCGGCCTTTCCTTCGTACGCGAGGTTACCATTTACGAATGTCCGCGTGTCGTTCATAGGTTCGAGGAACCTATAAATGCCATTGCGGTTGGTTTCGCGCAAGCGGCGCGCGATCCCCCTCGTTCTGTTCCCCGCGAACGGAGCTCCAAACAACTCGTTGCCGAAGGTGAAGTGCGGGGTGAGCCGCGAAGCACCTTCGAGCAGGAAGCGAAAGTCCCGGACTTCGGGCAGGCAACTGAGCATGCTCATGTCCGTAAACGTATCGCCGGCTATTCTGATAGACAGGCTCGAAACGTCCCGTCCAGCAGCTTTCGCTGCACGACGGATTAGCCAATCTACACAGCGTCCTTTAGAAGCGAGACGAGGAACGATGTATGTCGTATAGCGTTCCTTTGCGGGATTGCTCTCGTCATACATACGGAAGTTACGTGGCCTGCCGAAAAGAAGACGCGATGTATATATGCGTTCACGGATTTCGCACATCTCCTCGTATGCTCGTCGACCTCTGAAATCGAGCTGGATACGGAATCGAAGTCGTTGTACATCAGCAATACCGAGATCAAAATTTCGCTCGTCTTCAAGAACAGAGAGCGCATTGTGAATCTTGAAATCGGCGTCGAGCTCTTGTAGTGCCCGTCGCAGCGTCCAGTACCAGTCATCCATGCCCGGGAGAGCGAGGTAAGAAAGGTCAGGTGCATATCCACCGCTCTCTTGAAGCAGTTGCGGTACGCCCCCGAAAGGACACATCGCATCCGCATCGAGCTGGCCGCGATAATTTACAAGCGACTTATGCGAACGAGGTCTCGAGAACCCATGCCGTTTAACCGATAGGTCATACTGCACTGGTGACATAAGCAACTCTTCAGACCGTGCGCTCGCATGGATAAGCGCGCTTCCCATACGAGCAAATGTATCGGTAGTTATCCGAGATTCCTCCGTACCGTCGCTCGTTCCATCAAGGTCGAGGACGTTAATGACGCCTGTGTCGGCAATCTTGCCGACCAGGACGCTGTTCTTGAATGGATCAAATGTGTTCCCATCCATCTGTAGTCCCCCTGAATGTGAATGAACAGTCCCGCGGACTATACACTACATTTTCTGAAGCGTTCATGAACCCTCTAGAAGAGCCTAGATACGCTATACTAGGCAAATCATGCCGATATCCCTTCCAAAACCAAAGGAATGCGTTGACTGTGGGGACGGCGCCATCTTCCACAAGGTTACCTATATGAGCATCGTTGTAGACGAGCTCATGGCTCCGTTGTCGCAGCCCAATCCATTCCTGCGAGGCTTTGTTCGCTTTGTGTATGGCATTGAGCGGAAGCTCACTCCAAGAATCCTTAACCAGATGATGCGGTGGGGTTGGGCAACGAGAGTAACGGAACCGGATGACGATACGCAGCTCCTCGCACTCATGCTTTGGAACGAAGCAAAAGAACGGGACATAACTGTTTCCGAATTTAGGCTCTTCGGTCTGCCGCGTAACATCTTTGTGGCGACATACCCTGATGGTCGTCAGATTGCGTACGAGGGCATCCCAATGCCAGGCAATGCGGATCTTGAGCGTGTGCCTTGGATGGATAACAAAGCAGTCCTAAAGCAGAAGTTCCGGAAACTTGGACTCCCGGTTGCGAAGGGTGGTGCGGTATCAACTCTTAAGGATGCGAAGAAGCTCTTCAAAACACTCACGCCGCCCGTTATTGCAAAGCCGTTCTCAGGCTCTGCATCACGACATACCGTACTTCATATAACGAATGAGGAAGAACTTGCACGAGGATTTAGTATTGCGAAGGAGATCGCACCGAAGGTAGTTATCGAAGAAGAACTCGTGGGTAGCGTATATCGCGCAACAGTTGTTGACGGAACGTTCGCTGCAGCACTTCGCCGTGATCAACCCCATGTAGTCGGTGACGGAACGAGCACCATAGCGGAACTTGTTGCGAAGGCGAACGAACATCCAGGACGCCAAGGCCCATACTTCCATCACATGAAGCTTGATGAGTATGCAAAGGAAGAACTCGTATGGCAGGGGCTTACGTTCGAGAGTGTCCTACCGGAAGGGGAGCGCGCAATCCTGCATCAGAAAATCAACTGGAGCGTAGGAGGGACAACCTGTGATGTCACGGATGAGACGCACCCAGACAACATCGCACTTTTCGAAGAGGTGGCGAGAGCACTTAATACGAAGATGGTAGGTCTCGACTTTATCATTGGCGACATGACCAGGTCCTGGAAGGAGCAGGAACGGTGCGGCATCCTCGAGTGCAACAGTATGCCGTTCTTCGACAACCACCACCTTCCGTTCGAAGGAAAGCCGAGAAACGTGGCTGCCCTTATCTGGGACATGAACGAAGGCTAGTCGTTCATTTCCTTTTCACCTACCCCTCTGTTAAACTTCATATATAGGTCGAATTGCCAGCCAATATATATTGGATGGCTTTGTTTTCGGCCTTTTGGGCCTTAGACAGAGTCGTTCACCAAACAACAACATGACTGATGACACACAGATGGACCCTATGGTCGGTGGCGAGGAGGAGGTAGCTCCTGTCGCACCAACCGAGGAGGGCATGGAGGAGGCGCCTTCCGAGGCTGCTCCCGAGGCTGGCGAGGAGGAGGCTGCATAAGCCCCTTTCGCAAAGAAAAACCGCATCCTTGGATGCGGTTTTTCTTTATCTTAAGAGTGCTTCATCAACCACTGATAGATATCCTCGAGCGCTTTCACCGCGTCACCCGCCGCAATGTTGTTCTGGTGATAGAGCTCGTCCGTGCAGTCTCCTGCGGCCCATACGCCGTCTACCGAGGTGTGTTGGTTCTTTGGGTCGGTCACAACACGCCCTACCTCGTCGAGCTCGACAAGTCCTCTTGCGTACTCAGTATTCGGAATCACACCGATCTCGACGAAGACACCAGTAACCGGAAGTTCGGTAACAACACCAGTATCCCGATCCTTAACGATAAGTCCCGATACGAACTTGTCGCCAAGGACCTCAACCGGCTCCGCGTTTAGTACGGTCTTCATATTCGGATGTGCGAGTACCTTCTCAACGGTTATGGCGTCTCCCTTAAATGACGCGTGGCGGTGAATGAGAGTTACAGACTTCGCGTAGGCAAGGAGCTGGGCTGCGGTCTCAAGTCCTGCGTTTCCGCCACCTACAACCGCAACGTCCTGTCCTGAGAACATCGGGCCGTCGCAAGACGCGCAGTAGGTAACACCCATGTTCTCGAATTTCTCAGCACCAGGCACCATAAGCTTCTTCCTTCCGGCTCCTGACGCAAGGAGGACCGAGCGTCCTGTGTATGTCTTCCCGTCACGCGTCGTTGCCATGAACACGCCCTCAGCCTTCGTAAGGCTCTCAACACGGTCTCCCTCAACAATCTCAAGTACATCTTGTTTGTAGGCCTCAAGATGCGCCTTAAAAGACTTCTTAAGGTCTTCTCCCTTAATGTTCACAGTACCTATCCAGTTCTCGATGCCATCTGAGACTGTGGACTGCCCACCAATCTCTTCTGCGATGAGTACAGCCTTAAGGCGTTTACGAGCGGCGTAGACGCCTGCGGCGACACCTGCAGGGCCGCCACCGATGATGATGAGATCGTTCATACGTCCAGTATAGCAAAATCCCCTGGAGAGAGCTCCAGGGGATTTCGTCAGTACCTCTTACTTCTTGTGCCTTCGAAGGAAGGAGGGGATTGCGCCCCATGCTTCATCCTCGTCATCGCTCGCGTTCTGTGCAGACGGTGGCGTGACGGTCTTCTCTATCTTTGGCTCCTCACGGCGCTGAGGCTGTGCGGTTACGAGAGGCTCCTCACGGCGCTTCTCAACTTTTGGCTCCTCGACAACCGGTTCTGGAAGCGGTGCTGGCTCCTCGCGGCGGCCCATGTCGTTGTAGATCTTGCCGCGGGTCTCTTCCTGCTCGGCAGGTGCCATCGCGAAGAGGGAGCGTTCGATGCCACCCTGGCTTCCGTCGCCACTATCACCCTCTGGGAAGCCGGTTGCGATAACGATGATGCGGATCTGGCCCTTCTTAAGCTTCTCGTCACGCATGATACCGAAGATGACCTTCGCAGAAGGATCAACCGAATCAGACACAACCTTCGCTGCCTCCTGAACCTCGAGAATACCGAGATCGTCAGCACCGGCGACAACGAAGAGAACACCCTTCGCGCCGGTGATGGAGACGTCAAGAAGTGGGGAGTTAACGGCCTGCGCCGCGGCATCCTGTGCACGCCTGTCGCCGTCGGCGATGCCGATGCCCATGAGCGCAGGACCCGCACCCTCCATGATTGCCTTGATGTCGTTGAAGTCGGTGTTGATCTCTCCTGGCGTCGTGATGATGTCAGAAACACCCTCAACGGCCTGGCGAAGGATCTCGTCGGCCATAGCGAATGCGGACTTCGCGCTGGTCTGTGCCTCAACAATAGCGAGGAGTTTGTCGTTCGGGATAACGATGAATGCATCTACCTCCTTCTTAAGCTCCATAAGACCGCGCTCCGCGAGCTCCTTGCGGTGCATACCCTCGAACATAAATGGGCGGGTAACAACGGCAACTGTGAGTGCACCGATTTCTTTGGCAATCCTCGCTACTACAGGAGCTGCTCCGGTGCCGGTGCCGCCTCCCATACCGCAGGTGATGAAGACCATGTCGGAGCCCTGGAGCGCCTCCTGGATCTCCTGGCGGGTCTCCTCAGCCGCGCGCTTGCCGAGTTCCGGATTCATACCGGTACCAAGGCCGCGGGTAAGGTTCTTGCCGATGTGGATCTTCCGCTTCGCGAGGGAGCGGTGAAGATCCTGCGCATCAGAGTTAACGGCAATGAATTCCACGCCCTTAACCTTGGAATTAACCATGTGATTCACGGCATTGCAGCCGGAGCCGCCGACGCCTACGACACGTATCCTGGCGAACGTCTCGACTTCTGGTTCTACACGCTTTGACATATGGAGCTGTTAAATGGTCCCCTAATAAGTTCTGCCTCATCATACCAGGCAAATGCAGCATGCAAATACTGACAAAAGACATAAACGTGCTGTAAAAAACAGCACAAAACACGGTTTTTCT
>Ga0181359_1000240_pt1 | contig 11460 bp, 16 predicted proteins | sample Fa13VDMM15SD_FD_141229 | JGI IMG/M metagenome (GOLD analysis project Ga0181359, IMG submission 141229) | Freshwater viral communities from Lake Michigan, USA - Fa13.VD.MM15.S.D | ecosystem: Environmental > Aquatic > Freshwater > Lake | place: USA: Michigan | collected 2013-09-24 | reverse complement strand
TGCGCTGACGGCTAATGCCGCACGCACGTTGTCTCTAAGCGGTACTGCTGCCAATTTGGTGGTTGCTGCCGGTGATCGTCTGCGTATCCGCGCAGCCGCAACTGGCACGCTTGCTAACACGGTGACGTTCCCTGTCTACCGTCTTAACTTCAGCGTTGCGTAATCGGGCGGGGGCTTCGGCCCCCGTTTCCACACACATGGCAGCAATCTATCTCACCCACCCCATCCACGGGGCCAAAGTCGCTACGATGGACCTAGAAGCCGATCTTGACCTCCAAAACGGCTGGTCGCGTTACAATCCTGAGCCAGCGGCTGAAGAAGTCAGCCCCGAGCCTGTAGCACGGCGAGCCCGTCGCAACAAGGACGTTTCAATCGAAGGGGAATGACATGGCGACCTACACCGCAGGCGAACAGATCAACCGGGCATTGCGGCTGATAGGTATGCTGGCCGAGGGTGAAACGCCGTCGGCAGCGACGGCGCAAGACTCCCTGATGGCGCTCAACCAGATGATCGACTCGTGGAACACCGAGCGTTTGTCTGTCTTCTCGACCATCGACCAAATCGTCAACTGGCCGGTCGGCTCGATCAACGAAACGCTTGGCCCTAGCGGATCGCTGGTGCGCCTGAACGGCACAGCCCAACGGCCCGTTCTGGTGGACGACTCCACGTACTTCAAAGACCCCGGCACAGGCGTGTCCTACGGCGTCAAGCTGATCAACCAGCAGCAGTACAACGGCATCGCGGTCAAGACCGTGACCTCGACCTTCCCGCAAGTCGTGTTCGTCAACATGACGTACCCGAACATTGACATTTTCATCTACCCGCGCCCAACGCGGCTGCTGGAGTGGCATTTCATCAGCGTTGAGCAGTTGACGCAGCCTGCCAACCTGTCCACGGACATCTTGTTCCCGCCAGGCTACTTGCGGGCGTTCACGTACAACCTCGCCTGCGAGATCGCGCCTGAGTTTGGCGTCGAGCCCAGCCCCCAGGTGCAGCGCATTGCGATGTACAGCAAGCGCAACTTGAAGCGCATCAACAACCCAGACGATGTGATGTCCATGCCTTACGCCATCGTGGCTACACGGCAGCGGTTCAACGTGTACGCGGGTAATTACTGATGAAGACGCCGATCTTAGGTTCAAGCTATGTGGCCCGCAGCATCAACGCTGCGGATGCCCGCATGGTCAACCTGTTCCCCGAGATCGTGCCCGAGGCGGGCAAAGAGCCCGCGTTTCTGAACCGCGCCCCCGGTCTGCTGTTGCTCAACACCATCGGCACCGGCCCGATCCGCGGCCTGTGGGCGTTCTCGTCCAGCGACAGCACGGCCTTCGTGGTGTCGGGCACTGAGCTTTACAAGATCACCACCGCCTACGTGCCCACGCTGATTGGCACCGTGGCAGGTACTGGGCCGGTCAGCTTGGCCGACAACGGCACCCAGTTGTTCATCGCGGCCAACGGCCCGAGCTACATATACAACAACTCGACCAACGCCTTTGGGCAGATCACTGACCCGGACTTTCCCGGCGCTGTGACCGTGGCGTACCTTGACGGCTACTTCGTCTTCAACGAGCCCAACAGCCAAAAGATGTGGATCACGGCGCTGCTGGATGGCACGTCGATTGATCCGTTGGAGTTTGCCAGCACTGAGGGCTCGCCTGACGGTCTGGTGGCCGTTATCGCCAACTTCCGCGAGGTGTGGGCTTTTGGCACCAACTCGATTGAGGTCTGGTCTGACACGGGCGCGACGGACTTCCCACTTCAGCGCATCCCCGGCGCGTTCAACGAGTTGGGCTGCGCTGCCCCCTACTCAATTGCCAAGATGGACAACGGGCTGTTCTGGCTTGGGCGTGACCGGCGCGGCCAAGGCATCGTCTACCGGGCCAACGGCTACGCAGGCCAGCGCATCAGCACGCACGCCGTCGAGTGGCAGATTCAGCAGTATTCTGACCTGTCAGACGCAGTTGCCTACACGTACCAGCAAGACGGTCACAGCTTCTACGTGCTGATCTTTCCCACAGCCGACACGACTTGGGTGTATGACGTTGCCACCCAAGCGTGGCATGAGCGTGCTGGATTTGACAACGGCTCGTTTACCCGGCACCGCAGCAACTGCCAGATGACGTTTGGCAACAACGTCATCGTGGGCGACTACCAGAACGGCAACATCTACGCCTTCGATTTGGAAGATTACTCGGACAACGGCAGCATCCAGAAGTGGCTGCGGTCGTGGCGGGCGCTGCCCACCGGCCAGAACAACTTGAAGCGCACCGCGCAGCACAGCTTGCAGTTGGACATTGAGTCGGGCACTGGCTTGAACGGCTCAATGATTGTCGAGGTCATATACCTTCAAACGGAAGACGGCGACTATTTGGTTACGGAGTCGGGTGATCGACTAATTGCAGAGCAGCAAACCGTGATCACCCAAGGCAGCGACCCCGAGGTCATGCTGCGCTGGTCGGACGATGGCGGTCACACATGGTCCAGTGAGCACTGGGCCAAGATCGGCAAGATTGGCGAGTACTATCGCCGGGTGTTCTGGCGCAGGCTTGGAATGACGGTAAAGCTGCGTGACCGCGTTTATGAGCTATCGGGCACTGACCCTGTGAAGATCAGCATCATGGGCGCAGAGCTAATTCTGAGCCCGACCAATGCTTAGCCCAACCCCGCCAATCATCACGCCCCCACGGGTACCGCTGGTTGACCCGCGCACGGGGTTAATTGCCCGAGCGTGGTACTTGTTTTTCTTGTCGCTGAACAGAGCCACCACGGCGATCATTGACGAGTCAGGGATTACGTTTAGCGCTGAGTCGTTGGTGGCGTCGGTTGAAGCAGAACTGCAAACGCTGACGCAGTTTGCGGAGACGCAGCCCCCAGTTGTTGCTTTACCGGCCTCAGACGCGCTGACAGATTGCTGCTCGGGTTTGGAGTCGCAGATCGCCGAGTTGCAAAAGCAAGTGCAGGCGTTGCAACTGACGCCGCTACCAGCGTTTGATTTTGGCACAATGGCTTTTGAAAACATTGGCATTTCGGGCACGGCTGCGTTGGCAAAGCTCACAGCCCTAGGAACAGATGGCTCCCTGACCTTCACCGACGGAATCATCACCGCATACGTGGCACCAACATAAGGAAACATCATGACCGTATCAGTAAAAGTCCTCGTTCCCGCCAAGACGGTTGAGAACAGTCAAACCACCCAGTACACCGCGACTGGCGTGACGGCCATCATCGACAAGTTCACCGCGACCAACTTCAGCGCCACGGCGGCAACGATCAGCGTCAACCTTGTCACGGCGGCAGGCTCGTCGGGCAACAGCAACTTGATCACCAAGACCAAGACGCTCCAAGCGTCTGAGGTGTATACGTTCCCAGAACTGGTCGGTCAGGTGCTTGGCATTGGCGACTTCATCAGTACAATTGCTGGGACTGCCAGCGCCATCAACATGCGGGTCAGCGGGCGTGAGGTGACTTGATGATTGTTCGCAAAGCCACGGAAGCTGATCTGCCCCAGTACGTTGTACTGGCAGAGTCGTTTCACATGGCGTCACCCATGCACAACGTGATTGCGTTTGACGTAGACGGGTACTCTGAGTTCTACCTGTCGTCAGTGCAAAACGACAGTGTTGGCGTCTGGCTTGCCGAAATTGATGGCGTGGTTGTAGGCATCTGCGGCGCGATTGCGTACCCGATGTACTTCAACCCATCGGCGGTTGTTGTGCAAGAACTTTGGTGGTGGCTGACTCCGGCATCGCGTGGTAGCGGCGCTGGAGGTCAGATGTTCAAGCAAATTGAGCAGTGGTCAAAAGAGAAAAACGCATCGGCGTTGTTCATGATTGCACTGGAAAACGAGCGCTCAAAGAAGATGGAAAATTTGTACACCCGCGCAGGCTACAGGCCGATGGAGCGCACATTCATTAAAGAGGCCGCATCATGGCAATAGCAACCGGCACAGCCATTCTAGGCAGCGCACTGATCGGCGGCATGGCCGCTAATCGAGCATCCAAGTCACAAGCTGGCGCTGCCGACCGCGCCGCCGCACTGCAAAAAGATGTTGCCGACCAGCGCGTTGAACTTGAACGGGAACAGTTTAACCGCCAACTTGAACTGCAAGCCCCCTTCCGCGAAGTGGGCCTCAATGCACTGAACAAGCTCGCACCTCTTGCGTCAGAGTACACGCCATTTGGCATGGCGCAGTTCCAACAAGACCCTGGCTACGCCTTCCGCATGTCCGAGGGGATGAAAACGCTGGAGCGAGGCGCTGCGGCCCGTGGTGGCCTACTGTCGGGTGCGACGATGAAGGGGCTTCAGCGGTACGGTCAAGACTTGGCTTCGCAAGAGTACCAGAACGCATTCAACCGTTACGGCATCGAGCGCGAGCGTCGGTTGAACCCGTTGCAGTCGCTTGCTGGCGTGGGCCAGACTTCGGCGCAGCAAGTGGGTGCTGCGGGTCAAAGCATGACCTCCGGCATAGGTAATGCGCTGGGCGCATACGGTCAAGGCGCAGGCGAGGCTATGGGCGCTGCGGCGCAGGCCCGCGCATCTGGCTACGTGGGTGGGGCCAACTCGCTCACTGGCGCGTTGGGTCAGTACATGAACTACAACCAGCAACAAGAGCAAAACGAGCGATTTAACCAACTAATAGGTCTGCGCGGCGGCGGTGGTCGTGTAACAAACGACATGTTGCGCGACACCTCATACACGGGCGGCTATGGCGGTGGCCGCGTAACAAACGACATGCTGCGTGACACCTCATACACAGGTGGTTATGGCGGTGGGTACGGCGGCGGCGTCACTAATTTCTCCGACTTTGATGGGTCTTAATCATGGCACTCGTTAACCCCAACATTGCACTGGGTATTCGTCAGCCCGAGTTCACGCCTCGCAATGCGATGGCTGAATACGCGCAGATGCAGCAAATCATGAACGCGCAAGACACGCAGCAGATGAACGCGCTCAAGATGCAGGAGGCGCGATTTTTGGCTGAAAATCGCAACAGTCTTCGAGGACTTAATTTTGATGCGCCTGATTACGTCAGCCAAGTTGCAAAGTACGACCCGAAGTTGGCCTCAGAAATTGCAAAAGAACGCGCCACTATTGCATCCCAACAAGCCGCAGCTAGGGCCAGCGGTGCTGCTGCGGATAAATCCGGGTTTGAGTTGACAAATTTGCGGCGTAAGTTTGGCGACGATCTCAAGCGCGGGTTGTCGGCCAACCCATCGGACGAAAACATTATTGCTTTCGGTCAAGACGCCGTGCTGCAAAACTTGTACACCGAAGATCAAGTCAAGGCCACGGTTGGTCAATTGCTGGCAATGCCGCGAGAAGAACGTGTGCGGGTTCTTTCGCAATCAGGCGCGTCTGCCGGTGAATTGAAGCCGTTAATTCAACAGGTCAACCAGGGCGGTCAAACGCAAGTGGTGCGCGTGCCTGCGTTTGGTGGAGCGCCAACTGTTGCGGGTACGTATGCCGATGTGCCGTTGCCTGCGGATGTGCAAGCACAAAAAGTGCAATCTGCAGCCGCCAGCGCACCGAGACTTACTGTCAGCACAGAGAAAAAATACGGTGAACGATTTGGTGGTCTGATTGCTGATCAAGACGCTGCCAAATTAAGCGCTGCCGAGAATGCCCCTGGCGCTGCGGCAACTGCCGACCGAGTACTGGATTTGATCGGAACCGGCAAAGTGATCACCGGCACGGGTGCAAATGTCCGTTTGCAAATTGCCAAGGCGTTGAATTTGGCCGGTGGCACCGATTCGGAGAAGATCAAGAACACCGAGGTGCTGGTTTCTTCGTTGGCCGAAACAACACTGGGTGCGATCAAATCGTCGAACCTTGGCGCAGGTCAGGGCTTCACCAACGCCGACCGAGACTTCTTGGAGAAGGCCAAGGCCGGTCAACTTACCTACGACTCTGGGTCGCTGGCCGAACTGGCCCGTCTTGCCCGTCTTGCTGCTGAAAAGAGTGCCGAGTCGTGGAACACCCGAGTCAAGCAGATTCCCGCCACTGCCCTCGAGGGTACTGGTATTTCTACCCAGCCGGTGATTGTGCCGCCACGCAAACAAAAAGCAACAAGTGCAAGCCCAGCCCCCAAGGGAGTTGATCAAGCACTTTGGAATGTCATGACTCCAGAGGAGCGCAAATTATGGCAGAAATGACAATTGAACAACAACAAGCTCTTGCAATGGCTGCCGCACGTATGCGGATGGGTCAGCAGTCTGATTCAACCAATGAAATTCCCGGCAACCGTCGTACCTACTCTGCCGCTCAAGTACCGGTTGAAGCTGTCAAGAATCTGCCCGAGAGTACGAGTAAGTTTGTTGGTGGCCTTGTGCAAGCAGTCACCAGTCCAATTCAAACTCTTACCGGCCTCCTTGATGCTGGTGCTGGGGCGCTGCGCAACACGTTGCCAAAAGGCGTGGTCAACTTCATCGACCAGTTTGACACCAACCCTGAAGCCACGCAGCGGGCTGTCCAGACAGCCAACGCCATTGGTGGCATGTACAAGGACCGCTACGGCAGCTATGAGGGCATTAAGCGCACGTTTGCCGAAGACCCAGTGGGCGCTGCTGCTGACCTGTCCACCCTGTTGACTGGGGGTGGTGCTGCCGCGACCAAGCTAGGTGCCGCGCAGACGGGTGGCGCGTTGTCCAAGGCTGGTGCTGCAATTAATCCGATGCGCCCATTTGCACCACTTGTCGAGGTTCCGGTTCGGTACGCAGGCAGGGGCGTAGGGGCGATCTACAACGCCCTTGACCCAAAATCGACCGCCTATCTGACGGCGGTCGAGGGGCGCGGCCCAGAGGTGCTCAACGCTTTGCGAAACGCTCCCGAGCTTGTTCCCGGCAGCAAGCCCACGGCTGCTCAAGCAGCGTCATCCGTTGGTGCAACTCGATTTGCCGCAATGGGCGATTCTGCTTCCCGCACCACCCCGACCCCGTACTTTGAGCGGGCAGAGGCTCAGAAAGCCGCGCAGTTGGGTGCTGTTCGACAAGTGGGCGGGACTGCCGCTGAACTTACTGCTGCCGAGGCGGCTCGTAAATCCACCGCCTCTCAGCTTTACGGGATCGCAGACAAAGCGCTTGTCCAAGCCGACGATGTGTTCATGAGTCTTTTGTCCCGCCCCTCGATGGACAAGGTTCTTTCTCGAGCCGGGTCGCTGGCAGCGGAGAAGGGCCAGCCGTTTCAGATTGGTCAGAACCGACCAGCCCAGATAGTGCCATCATCAATTGTTGACGAGGCTGGTCGCCCGCTGGGGCAAACAGTCATCCCGGGTGAGGTTGCCAAGTTCCCCGGCAGTAGCCTGCACGCCATGAAGATGGCGTTTGACGATCTCATCAAAAACCCCGAGCGGTTTGGCATAGGCTCTGCGGAAGCGGCTGCGATCAACAAAACCCGTGGGCAGTTTCTTAGCTGGGCCGAGAGCAAAGCACCTGACTACAAGGTCGCACGGGAGACTTTTGCTGCCCAGAGCAAGCCGATCAATCAGATGGAAGTGGGTCAGTTTCTTGAGGGCAAGTTGACCCCCGCCCTCGGTGAAGAAACGGCCCGCCTTCGTGCTGCTGGCTTTGCCACGGCTATGGGCAATGCCCCGGGCACCATCAAGCGGGCGACGGGTCAGACCCGGTTTGAGCAATTGAGCGAGGTGCTCACGCCCGAGCAATTGAAGATTGTGGAAGGTGTTCGCGCTGATCTTGCCAGAGCCAAGGCCACCGAGGCCCAGGCCGCAGCCGCTCGTGGCGCTGGCCCAGATGTGAACCTGATGGGCACCGAGGTCATGGGTACTGTTCGGGCACCCAACTTGATCAACAACGTGACCACGGTTGCCAACGACTTGCTGCGCCGATTCCAAGGCAAGCTGGATCAGAAATTGGCAATCGAGTTGGCTGCTGAGATGATTGATCCTGCCGCCGCTGCTGCCGCGCTTGAAAAAGCACTTGTGAGGCAAGCCAGAGGCGAGAAAATGGCAGCACCGTTTAAAGCAACTGGAAAAGCCGCATCCAAAGCGCTTCGCACTCCAGCCGTTGTGAACGTGCTTGCCCCGATCACCGAAAGTCAAAACGCCCTTGCACCTTGATCATGGACTACCAGACCCTTTTCAACATCGCCGTTGCCGTCGCTGGGTTCCTTGGCGGCTGGACGCTCAACCGCATCTACCAGGCCATTGACCGCCTCGACAGCGATGTGCGCCAGATGCCCATGAGCTACGTTGCCCGTGACGACTACCGGACCGACTTGAAAGACATACGCGACATGCTCGGCAAAATCTTCGACAAGCTCGACGGCAAGGTGGACAAATGATTGACCCTACTAAAGTCATCGGCGCGGTTGCCGCCAGCGTTGCGGCGCTGGGTGGCAGCTACACCCTGGCCGACAAGTTCGGTTGGTTCGACCGCGCCATCATCGAGTGGTCGCCTGAGAACTTCAAGATCACGGCAGAGGCTGGCAAGCCGATCAACGTCACCGTTGCGCGGATCAAGAAGCGCGACGATTGCTCTGTTGAGAGCTTTACGCCCAGCATTCGAGATGCCGCAGGGATGGTCCATGCAGCAACCACAACTGCTAGTAAATTCAGCGGCCCAGCAGGGCCAGAGATTGACACCTTCACGTACCAATTGACGATGGTGCAGAAAGAAAAGATTGCTGATGGCAAGGCCACCCTGCTTGCAACGATCAAGTACAAGTGCCCGGAGGGTGAGCGAGTTGTGCAGTACCCGCGCCACCCCAACCTAAGTTTTGACTTGAAAGGGTAATCATGCTCGGACTTGACGCGCTTCTCTCGGTCGGTGGCAAGCTCATCGACAAGCTCATCCCCGACCCAGAGGCCAAGGCCAAGGCCCAGCTTGATCTGGCTAGGATGGCCCAGGACGGCGAGTTGGCGAAGATGGCTAACGACACCAAGTTGGTCGAGTTGATGAACGCCAACACCGACAGCGCCCGCGACATGAACGCCAAGGTGCAAGAGTCGTCAAACGCATCCTGGCTTGCCAAGAACACCGCGTATGCGCTCGATGTGGGCATCGTGTCGGCCACCATCTTCTTGGCTTGGTTTGCCTTCATCAAGGGTGTGCCAGACGCCAACAAGGAATTGGTCTACATGGCTCTTGGCTCCCTTATCACCATGAGTGGCACCATCTTGAATTTTCACCGTGGCAGTTCACAAGGCTCCAAGGACAAGGGCGCTGATCTTCAAAGACTCAAGGACGACAAATGAGACACAACTGGGACGAAGCGCTCCTGCACATCCTCAAGTACGAGGGTGGCTACGTCAACCATCCGTCTGACCCAGGCGGCATGACCAATCTAGGAGTGACCAAACGTGTCTGGGAAGAATGGACTGGCAAGCCTGCCACTGAGGCCGACATGCGTGCGCTCACACCTGAGATGGTTGGCCCTCTCTACAAGACGCGCTACTGGAACGCTGTCAAAGGCGACGATCTTCCTTCTGGGGTTGATCTGTGCGTGTTCGATGCTGCTGTCAATGCTGGCGTTGGTCGTGCTAGTAAATTTCTTCAGCAAGCTGTTGGAGTGAACGCCGATGGGCAGATCGGCCCCAAGACGATTGCGGCCGTCACAGCCAAGCCAGCCGACGATGTGATCGAGGAGTTCTGCGCTCTGCGCGAGGCTCACTACAAGAGCCTGTCCACTTTTGCCACGTTTGGCAAAGGCTGGATGCGTAGGCTGGGCTCGGTAGAGGCCGAGTCCAAGACTCTAACGGCGTAGGGACTTACGACTCCTCCCTTGTAGGACGCGGGCAGTTCTCTGGCGGCACAACCACACACCAGACTGCGCTGTACTGTCCGCGTGTAGGACCGGACCACCTGTCGATGTAAGCGTCCTGCATAGTCGCAAGGATGCGACTCAGGGAGTCAGCTTCCACTTTTGTGAGTTCCGTAATCTGCCTGACCGTCAGACCGTCCTCGCTGGCACGCAGCACCTTGCGAACAAGATCGTGCTTAGACTTCATGCTTGCGACCTTGCTCGAATTGTGGCAGCGCAATCTATTGCCACGCCCAAAATTACGTTGGATGGCTTATTGGCTATGTTGATGCACACCAATGCACACGCTTCTCTTTCGGCCAGCACAGCCTCATTGATGCGCTTTAGCCAAAGCTCGGCCTTGTCGAAGCCAATCTCACGCTCAAGTTCTTCAAGCAAGTCTTCGGTCGTGTCACCGTGGCCGGTGGCGTAGCCTTTCGCTATCATCCATGCAGCCAGCTTGTTGCGCTCGTCAGCAGCAACAAGGGCGGCGAAGCGTCTCAGTGACCCGTTGTCCCCATCAAAGCCTACAAACCCAGCCTCACGGGCAATGCGGGTGATGTCGTCGCGGGTCATGTGTTCTTCTCCACAATGTCGTAAAACCAGTCGTCGCCAGCAGACCACTTGCGCGTACCATCAACAGTCCAAAAGGCTTTGGCTGCTTGGAAGTCAGGGAACTTGACCTCTGCGGGGATCAGCGATTGGTCGTACCAAAGGCAGCGGTTGTTGGGCTGCGTGGCGAACTGGCCGTTCTCCAACCGGATGAAGTTGAACGACTTGTGCTCCTCGGCCTGCTCGGTGAAACCCGTATCAAGGTCTTGGCCGTCAGCGCAGAAGTCCACGGTGAACAGGTAGCGCCCGTGGTTCCACTGCTTGTCCTTGCCCAAGAACTTGACGCCCAGGTTACGCAGGCCAATCTTCTCGCACACGGTAAAGCGATAGCCCATGCAGTCCCACAGTTGCAGCGTGTCAATGGGCAAGTCGCCGTGGCCTTCTTTCCAGACGTAGGCGCTGATCGGCAGCTTGTCGTACAGCGCCCCGTAGTTGGGCAGCAGCGACTCGATGCGAAACACCTGGCCGCGCAGCGCCTTAATGCTCACCCAGATGGCGGGCTCTAACTCGCCGTGCCCCTTGGTGAAGTTGTACAGGTACTCCCGGCGCACGAAGCACTTCAGGGGCGGCAGGCTTGCAATGATGTAGCTCATACGCCTCCCGTAATGTTGTGCAGATAGACCGTCAGTCGCCTGATCTGCGCCTCCCTGTACTTGCACATTGCCTCGGCATATTCACGCGCTGTCTGGGCCTCCAGCAGCCTGCGCTTGCTGCTCTCAAGCTCACGCAGTGCCAGTGACTCGGCACTCGGTGTCGCAAACAGCTTCTTCAATTGGTTGATCATTACGGTTACTCCTTTGGTTGGTGTGACACATCGTACCACGACTCACGCGCCCTTTGTCAAGCGGTATTGTTTGACTGCGTTGCGAAGCCCTGCCTGCGTTGTAGCCTTGTCGTCAAGCGACAGTGCTTGCGCCTGATCCAGCGTGTCTTGCATCAGGATGCGGTGGCAGATCACAGGCACTCCCTGGCCCTGACGGCGCACTCGTGCGTTGAACTGCTCGTACAGGTCCAGCGACCAGTTCAGCCCGTACCAGACGAGGATGTGGCCGTTGTCTTGCAGCCCGTCAATACCGTGACCCATGCTGGCCGGG
>Ga0181359_1000239_pt1 | contig 11480 bp, 9 predicted proteins | sample Fa13VDMM15SD_FD_141229 | JGI IMG/M metagenome (GOLD analysis project Ga0181359, IMG submission 141229) | Freshwater viral communities from Lake Michigan, USA - Fa13.VD.MM15.S.D | ecosystem: Environmental > Aquatic > Freshwater > Lake | place: USA: Michigan | collected 2013-09-24 | reverse complement strand
TGATCTTTAATCAAAGATTCTATCTGAGTTGTAGCAATTTGTTTTGATCTTGATGCGATATCTCTATAAACTCTACCCGCAGATCCAGGATTTCTACTAGCAAAATAATTAGCTTGATTTCTTATATCTTCTGCTCGACCACTGATAGCTCGATCCTTTAAAGAGCCGAGGCTTGGCAATAAATTTTGATTAACACTTCCTCCAGCGAATTGAACTATTTCGGATAGTAATCCAGCTGCACCGCGCCCACTGGTTACTTTGCCTGGAGATCTATACATATTAGAATATTGATCAAATGACTCTTTCCTTTTTTGAAAAGATTCTTTGTCTAAAAATCCTTGAATGCCACCAGCAGTTTCCATATCTCTTCTAATTTGGAGCATTCTTTGTTGAATATTTAAATTGTTTTCTGCAATAATATTAGCTTTTTTGCTTTCTTGAGACAATGTAGCAATTTGTTGATTTTGAGATCTTGTTGAATCTGCTAGTTTTTGTTGTATTTGCAAAGTCTTATCTGAGGATGCTCCTAGATTACCAATTTCTGTTGATAAAGCTGCTTGAGTTTGACTAGGCGTTAAATTTTGTCTAGATATTTCTAATATTTTATCATTAAAGCTTTTTAATTGTTCATTGCTTAACGCTTGATTGTCGCCTTCCCTTGATTGATTTAATTCTCTAGCAAATGATCTTGTATCTTCGAACATTGATTGTTTTGTTGAAGCTTGTATATCTCTTACGCTTTTATATAAATCTTCATTTCTTTGCAATTGAGATATTTGTGATCTAACTTGATTTAAAGATTCTCCTGAAGCAGAATTTTCGTAAAGTCCTACTAAATTTTCTGCTTTATTTAATTTAGTTCCCCTAGTATCTGCTGCTGTTTGATTTTGAAAATTTTGCCTGAATGTTTCAGATTTTATAGCGTTATCAATTAAATTTTCTAAATTATTATTTAAACTATCTAAAGCTATTCTTGCTCTTGCCGCTGCCCTTTCTGTTTCTAATATTTTTTTTATTTCTGCATCTCTAACTGGTGAGATTGCTTCTATTTGTTTAGCTGTATTTCTAGCTTCATTTGCAGATAAGAATAAGGCTGTAACAAACTTATTTACATCTTGATCGCCCATTCTATTATAAATTGATATTAAATCTTCATTTTTAAGACCTAAATCTTTTAAGTAAGATATTAATTGAGGTTTATTTAGATTTAATAAAGACTCATCTATTTTTTGAATAGCTTGATCTGCATTTTCTAAAGAATTTAAAAATTCTTTAGCTGCTGTGCCTGGAGTAAATCCTCCAGATTTAAATATATCTCCATATCCAAATGTTCCTGCTCCAAGTAATTCATTCGCTTTGCTTGCAAATTCTGTAACTCTTTGCTTTTTATTTTTTTCTCCTTGGATTCTATTTATTTCTTCTTGTATTTTTTTACCATCGGTAATTGATAATAAATATGATCTATATTCACTTGGCAAATCTTGTGCTGCGGAATATAAATCTTTATTTAATTTAATTATTGTATCCATTGAAGCTTTTGGATCAGAATATGCTTCATTTAATTTCTGTAACGTATCTGTATATTTTTGAGTGCTAGCACTAAATTTAGCGGTTTCTTCTTTAATTTTTTCTAAATTTTTGCCTATTTCTTCCCCATTATCTCTAAAAGTTTTTGATAAAAATGCTATAGAAGTATATAATGCGGTTGCTCCACCAGCGACTAGGCCAATTGGTCCTGGAATTAATCCAACAGCGGTTAATGCTGTTCCAAAACCTTGGCTCAATTCATTTATATTATTTGATAAAATTTTATTATCTCCAGCTAATTGATTAGCAAAACCTCCAACTAGCGATATAGCAAGAGAAGCATATATAGATTTTTCTCTAAAAGTTTCTAGAGCGCTTTGAGTTTTTTTCACTGGCTCTTGAATATTTTGTATTTCTTTACTTGAATTACCTACAGATGTACTAAGATTTTTCATTTGCATATCTGTAGTCTGCATGCTTTGACTTAATCTTTTCATTACTGCGGTCATACCAGCAGATTCTTGAGCGGACATATAGGTTCCTGTCGCTGTAGCAAATGGATTGGGAGCAAAATTTGGAGTAAATCCTAAAGCTGATGATCCTTTTTGAAATGCAAAAGAATTTTTAATTGCAGAATTTATTCCTTCTGGATGATCTCGTTTTACTTTACTAAAATTTGGTTGAGTTTTTTTGTCTCTTACATATAAACCTAAACCAGATTGATAATCAAGAACTGGATCTCCTCCCATTGTTTTTTCTGCTTGCATGGCTTTTTTTATTGAAGAAAAATTAGGTACAAATCCAAAACTCTTATTTGTTTTTGTTGATATTATTTTTTCTGCCATACTAGATAAATTTCCAGCACTTAAAGAATTTTTAAAATCTCCACCATCAAAACTATTTAAACCTGGAATTTTAAATGTTTCGCCCATAATTTTAAGTTCTTCTTTACTTAAATCTAGTCTTCTATTTCTATCTTCTGGAACAATATTTAATGCTGATAAAATTCCATTCTCAAATGAATTTCCAACTAAAGTACCAATTTGGTCTTGAGAAATGTTACTTCTTATATAATTTTTAAATTTTTGACTTTTAATAATTTCTGGATTAACTCCAGCTAAACTAACTAAAAATTGAGATGCACTATTAACTATTGCTTCAATTGCCTGATTATAAAGACCCTCTCCCACTACAGAACGATCTTTACCTTCTAATTTTCCTGGGAAAGGGAAAGCCGTAAAACCAACTTTTTGATTTTCAAAATTTCCAATTGTTTTAAATGGAGCGGATTGTTTAAAACCTGGATACACTAATGCATAATTAGTTAATTTTCCATCAAATTTTTCTCCAGCTCTTAAAGCTTTGTCTTCTATTTTACTTTTAGAAGCAATAACTAATTTATTATAATTTTTATCATCAACAAATGTCTTTGTGCCAATTCTTTGTATTCCAAATTCTTTTGCAATTTCTGGATTTAATGATTCTCCTCTTTTTACAAATTTAAGTAATTCACCTTTAATTTCTACATTATTTTCATAAGGATTACCTGCAAAATTTGGCACAAAACCTTTACTTGCATATGGATTAAAACCATGTTGATTTTGAAAATTTTTTCTATACATTTCACCAGCAGCACTAGATGCTGGAGGCATAATTGCTGGTTGACTCATCCCTGGAAATTTTTTAATTTTTTCTGCACTATTGTAAGTTACTGTACCATAATCTGGTATAGATTTTTTTCTAATATTTCCAGGAGTGTATCCTCCTAATATTGCTCCCATTACTTCTTGATTGTTGCTTAAATTAGGTATAAACCCAAGAGCTTTTGTTTTTACGGCAGCGCCCTTCATTGGTCCACTAGTTGGCACTCTTACTCCAGAAGCCATTAGAGTTTGACTTAATGAATTCGCAACAGCTAATTGTTTTTGCATAGCTACGGTTTCTTGTTCAATTAAAGTTAATATTTGCTGATGCAGAGTAGTTGTGTTTAAATTTCCTTTGTTTATTTGATCAATAATTTGAGGATTTTTACCAATTAGATTTAAAATTTGAGTTTGTAAAGTTTTTTGTTCAACACTTTGAGTATTTAATCCAGTAATTTGTTTAAACGCGTCGGCAGTAAAAACTGTCAATCTTTCAAAAATTTTAATTAAAGAAGCTGCGCCTAAAAGTAAACCTGGTCCACTTAAAAAATTACCTAAACCATTAGCTAATCCTTGCCCAATTTTAGCTCCTATACCTTCTGAATCTTGTGTGCCAAAATTTTCTAGTACAGCATTTAATCCTCCAAGAGCTTTTTTTAATGCTGGAGCAAAAGCCAAATTTCCAATTTCAGTAGCAGAACTTTGCAAGTTAACTAAAGTTTTATTTAATGTTGCAGATAAAGTTTGGTTCAAAGCTTCATTTCTTCTATTCGCTTCATCTACTGCTCCTCCAGATATATTTAATGCTCTTGAATAAATAGAATACTCTTTAGATAAATCACCTAATGTTGCTTTTAAAACGTTAATTTGGAATACGCCACCAACTGTTTCTGCAATCTGAGCTTTTTGTACAGAACTTAATGTATCATATTGTTTTGATAATTGATTTAAAATTTGTATTAATGGTAATATATTTCCTTCTTGATCTTTTGTTGCTACTCCAATTTGCTCTAGAGCATCTAAAGTCGCAGGTCTTTGTAATCTAGTAAAAATAGTTTTAAAACTATTTCCAATAACACTTCCTCCTCTAGCTGTTACTTGTTGAGCTGAAGTTACTAATGCAATCAATTGATCAAATGAAACTCCTACGTCTGACGCAGAACTACCAACTCTTTTAATTGCTTCTGCAAGGTCAGCAGAACTTACCGCAAAAGATGCGTCAACTGCAGCTAGTTTATTAACAATTTCTGTAGAATTAAGTGCAGAACTGCTGAAAGAATTAATTGCTGCAGTTAAAGCTTCTACGCTACTAACAGTATCTAAACCGCTTAATCTTGTTAAAATCAATGCATCGCTTGTTCTTTTTAGAGTATCTTCTAATGATAAACCTTGTCTAGAAAATTCTGTCGCAGATTTTGCTACTTCAGCAAAAGATAAACCTGTATTTTTTGCAATATCAAATAATCTATTTCCAAATTGACTTAAACTTTTTTCACTAACATTTAAAATAACATTAATATCTGTTAAAGCTTTTTCTACTTCTATAACGCTTTTTATTGTTTCATTAAATGCTTTTTGGACAGCATAAATTGCTCCTGCAGAAGCACCGAAAGCGATAACACGAGCATTTGAAGCAGCTAATGATTTTTCGAACTCACCTAATTGACCAGTTATCTTACCTAATGGTTGAGAAAATCCTTTGGTATTTAATGTTAATGCTTGATTTGCTACTCTAGCAATATCCCTCTCTAAGGGCTTTGTATTACCCAGTACATCAAGAATGATATTATCTCCGCCTTGCGCCATATGCTATCCTCTTATAATATTACACGAAAAAGAGATTAATATATTATATTCCGTGGATTTTTAATATTTCATCAAAAGATAAGTTTCCTCCAGCCTTTTTAGCTTCTGCGGATAGATCTACGACCTCTTCTTTAGAGTTTGAGGCTATATTCATTAGCTCTTCTTTGGTTGCGCCTATATAACTTTGGCCTAATTTATCTTTATTTTTATCCTTTAAAGAGTTTAAATTTGGTCTATTTTCATACCAAGATACTAATTCTTCTAATGATTGATAATTATCTGGAGGATTTCCTTCTGATTTTATTAAATAGTGTTTATAGTTTTTTGCTATAGAAAATGCATCTATTTTATTTTTACTTAAATTAATTATTGGTTCGCCAAAATACGAGAAGATATTATCCTCACAAAGAAAAAAAGTATTCATAAAAAAAGGTGATACAACTAATTTTTTAATATTATCTAAATTAAACATTTCAATAAATTCTTTATAAACATATATTAGGCCTATTAATTTAGACTCATCTAAGTCACCAAATTCATCCACAGAATTAAACATTTTTGATTTATCGTCATTATAAAGACTTAAATAAATCACATATTGATTTGATTTTTTAAAAGCAAAATTTTCTACTGTTAAACCGAGAATTTCCTCTCGTTCTTTGTTTATTTCTTTTAATTTTTCTTCTATTACTTTAATTTCATTTTTCAAGTTTTTAACTTGAGATTGAATAAATAGCTTACTTAAAGTAGTCTTTTTTAAAGATAATTCTGAATTTAAATTTATAATCTCATTTTCTTTTTCTTCAGACCATACCTTATCATCACAAAGAATTTTAATTTTATCTTTTTCAGTTAATAACCCAGCTTTTTTAGCGCTATTATATTCGTTTAAATAGACTTCGTTTGTTTCGCAAAGTTCTTTTTCGCTAAGATGTTTTATCTTAACTCTTTTTTCGCTTAATTCAAAATTTGTAAAACCATCGAGAATATCTCGATATAATTTTCTAGTAAAATTTAATTCTTGATAAAGATCATTCACTCTTTACAGTTGGTTCAGCTTGACTCTGAACGACTTGTTGGGGTTTTTCTAGAGCAGAATCCATATTTTTAAAATCTTCAAATGTAGAAACTCTGCCCATATACCATAAACTTATAAAGTATGCTAATTTTATCATAGATTTTTTATTAAAATCTTCATCCATTTCTTCGAAAGAATCATATACGTCTAGCTTTTTATTGTAATCTCCATCACCAAAGAATGCCTTATAATCATTATTACTTTCTGAAAAATAACTCAAATTAAGAACCCACCACATAATCGTCTGGTTTCTAGCTCTATTTTCGGCTGTTTGATCAAATAAAGTAGAATGATAATTTTCAATTTCTTGCAATTCTCTTTTAGTTTGAGACATTTCAGTTACAAGTTGTTCGATTTTCTTGTCTTGTTCATCTTTAGGCAAGTTATCTAAATTTAATTCTAATCTTTGAATATCGCTTTGGAGTCTATAAAGATCTAAATATAATGTAGAATATTTTTGCTTTTCTACATCACTCATTGCTCCACCATCATTTTGATATCTTTTAGCCAATAAAGATTTTGTTAATAAACCAGCTTTAATTCCCTCGGACAATTTAATACCATAAAATAATTCTGCTTCATCAAATAATTTTCTGTTAGGCTTGATGATTCTAAAATGTATTGGTATTTCTTTTTTTATCTTTTTAATCGTTTTAACTTCTTCTCCATTTTCATTTTTAGAAACTTCCACCTCTTCTACCTCGGAAGGTTTATTCATCTTAAATTCATATAAAAATTTATCTGTTTTCATTTAGTAATTTCTCCTAGTTTATTTTCAATTAAGGATTTAGTTTTTTTAAAATTGACTTTCCCGCCAATTATAATAATAAATTCTTTTTGTTTTTGTTCATTCCATTTGAGATAATTTCCAATATATTTACTGCTAAATATAGTATCAAAATTATAATTAAATAGCCCAAATTTATCTTTCAATACCTTTTGAGCGCTTTGAGTGCAAAGATTCATTTTAATTGTATCTTCTATATTAAAATTATATGTTGTTTTCTTGAATCTCATTTTTCTCCTTTAAGGAAATCTAATGTTTTATCTATCTCTCTTAATGTTTCATTTCCTAAATCTAATACTTTTTTTCTTAAGTAATTATATCTATTTTCATCAAAATAATCAACATTTTTTAATGTCTCTAAATCTACTTTTTTATTTAATTTATTAAGCATATTAACATGTTCTTCTTGTAGATCTTCTACAAGATTTAGATATCTTTTATAAAGTAATATAATATTCCTATTTATCTGGAATAGAATAAATTCTTTTAATTTAGGATCCATGTCCATAATCTTAACCTTTTGCCTTACCTATCTTTACACTAAAAAACCCCACTATAAAGTGGGGTTTTCTAGTTTTATAATATTTTATTAATATATTATACAGCACCCTCGATAAACAATCCTCTTGTTGTATCGGTTGGCCCACCAATCTGACTACTAAATGTCATGGTGACGCTTTTGTTATCTCCGATTGCTGAACTGAATTCTTGAGTATCAAGTTTAGCGCCTTTTAATGTATATTTCATAGCTTGCGTATTTGAAGTACCGCATGATGCTCCAGGCCTATTCAATGTAAATGTTAGATCGTATGCTTTTGAATCGTCACAAATAATATTACTTAGTGATTGAACATTATTTGAGGCCTCACCTACGTTTCCAAGGATTGCTTCTACAGATGCGGTTACAACGACTGGGAATGTAATTTCACGAGTAAATGCATAACGACTTCCTAGTTTTTGAATTGGATCTCTTCCGATGTCTGTTGATACGCTAAAGTTTTGAATCTTTAGATCACTAACTGAAATGCCTACTCCTGTTATACTTAATTGAATATCTCCTGGGCGTAAAGCAGAGAATCCTGCTCCACTATTTGGGGTAGGAATTGCAAATGTCTTCGTACTATTTTCAATACCGTCTTCTGGATTAACATGAGGAGAAAATCCTGTAGCTTTATTATAAAACTTCATATTTAATCCTTCTGCATTTACGGTTACAGTTGGAAGATCGCCTACAGAAGCTTCAATAGAATAAGAAGTCAATCCTGCGTTTCCAATTCCAATAACATTTCCTTCTCCTGTTGCTTGTACTTTATCAATGTTTGCATCTGTGCCTTCGGGAGATATAAGAATATAGTAATTGTTAATATCTTTTCCGCCAGATAAAATATCAGCTAGAGCACTTTTAGTACTAGATAGAGTAAAGCCTAGATTTGCTTCGTTCTCTCCTGAGTTTGCATAATAACTTATATCAAGACTTACGGTTGGTTGCTCTAATATAATTCTGTCGATAGCAGCAAGTTGTCCGTATTGGTTAACGTCTTGTCTTGTGATATCGAAACTATAATTTGCGCTTTGAACTCGATTTAATTGTTTTGGTTCGCTTATGCCTGTTCCACCTACGAAAAGCGCTTCACTTTGATAAATTACTCTTTTTCTATTTGACATTTTGTTTTTCTCCTTTAGAAATCTTTCTTAATATTACATCTAAATTATAGTTAAGAGAACACTTTTTATACTCTTGGATATCTTATATTACTTATTGTAAAATCTATAAATCCAGCGAATACATCTGGGTTCAATTTATTATCAAAATTAGGTATTTTACTAACTGAAACAGAGTCTATAAAAAATGAATTAATTGTGCCTATTTTACCTGTGCAAAAGGTATTATAGTTATAATAGCCATTATTTATTGAATTTAATGAATTATATGGGCTTTCAGATATATTAATTAATGGTATATATGTCCTAGCCTTATCCCTAAATATAGATACAACAGCATCTAAATTATATATAGTATCAGATAATATAATAGCTCTAATTTCCATTTGCGTTCTATCCTCGCCACCAAAACCAAATGGTTCATTTATGCTTCCATTATTTTTAATAAAAATAGCTGGATAGGTTATAGAATTTGGAGCTAAACCAGTTATTTCTTGATTAGTTTTTGCTCTTATTTTATATTGAGTTTCAAATAAAATTTCTTCTTCCGCTTTTGAAGTTAAATATAAATTAAAATCCTTAATAGCATATCTGCCACTAATTTGATTGCTTGATTGATCTAAACCAAAATATACTTGTCCTTGATTTGGGTTAATGCCACTAAGTCCACTTTGCCCTATAGTGACAAATGTATTATTAATATAAACACCAGAAAGTAAATTAGCTCCAGTTACTGAACTATCTGATACTACTTGTTTAAAAGGCAATCCGTATGTATAAAAATTATTATATAAATTTTTAACTGAATAAAATTTACTAGCAAAGTTTGTATAAGCTTCACCTTTTTGTAATAGAGTATTATCCATCCAATAAATCATGCTAGACATTAAAATATTATCTAATTGGGCTTTCATTTTTGCATATTAGATATAAAATGATTAATTATTGCTGTTAAATAACTAGTCTTTTTATAAGATCCACCTCTTATATTATTTGTAGCTTGAATTCCAGAACCAGATCTAGAGTTTTCAAATTTTTTATACATATAATTGCTAAATCCAGATATTCCTTTTTCTATTCTTGCTACCCAACTATTTCCTGATTCCCAAGGCATCTTGGTTACATTCTTAATTTTATCTAAAGTAGCAAAATTAATTATATATCTATTTCGATCTTTTTTCTCTTGTTTTTTTATAGAGAAACTTTTTTCTAAAGCATTCATTAAATCTTCGACTGGAGAATCTGATTTTTCGAAACCAATAAAACTAAAAAGGTTTCCTTTCCCACCTAAAGTATTAGATATATTACTAGCATCTGGTCCACCAGCAATTTCTTGAGTAACTGGATGATTATCTACCTCTTTGAAAAATAAATCTTTACTATCTTCATATTTTTTCATTACCAAATCATCGCTTTTCTTTTGAAAAGACTTACTTTTCCTAGGTATTCTATCAAATTTTACATTTACTTTGCCCATTATTTTGTTTCCTTTAGAAAATAAACATAAAATGTAACATTAAAAAATTTTTTAACTGCTGAATCTGTTACTAAATTAAATGATTTTCCATCAATTTCTATTCTTTCAACTTTTCCATCTGAAATATAATCTTTCGCATCTTTTCTTACTTTAATTTTTACTAAACCTTGATTTAGTAAATTTGGAAAACCTTCTAATGTTTTTGATGCCTCGATATCTTGTGCGTTTTCATATTTAACTTTAGCTTTAAAAGTTTTATTTTCTGGTATATAAGTAAAATTATTTTCGTTTGAGCTATCGTCATAACCAGCTAAAGAATTTGTTGATGAATTTATAACTATTTTTTTTGGTTCTTTATGAACAATTATGTCTCTAGCAAAAGTATCAAATAAATCCTCAAGTAAAGGAGTTAAATTATTTTTTTCTACTTCTGTTAGTAGACTAGGCATATTATTGCTCTATTGTTCTTGGCACATTATATGTTTGGCTATAATATGGAGATGGAACTGTATCATCGCCAGCAACTTGCAATGGAACGACTGCGTTAATTTCATATTTATCAAGCAATATTTTAAGCTCTGCATCTGATTGTTTTTTGGCATCTAACCAAGTTTTTGCTAATTCATTTTTATTAATTTTAACTACCGTGCTACCATCATCTGTTACGCTAATTACGCTATCTGTGCTAGCTGCTCCAAGAGCATTACGAAAAAGACGCTCGTAGTAATATACTGTGTATATTTTTTTGAATATAGCTTTTTCATTAATACCAAAAGGATCTTTTGCTTCATCTGAGCTGTATATTTCTAAGGTAGTTTCGCTAATTAAATATGGTTTATCTAAAAGAACATTTAATTTTCCTATATTGGTTCGTAGCCAGTAAGCTACTGAAGCAATACTTATATCTGCTGGTTCGCCTAATTCACGATATACTTCGTCTGCAACGTCTACAATTTTAGTGGTCATATAATAGATATTACACTATATAAATCAAATATTATTACATTAAATAAACCGAAAAACAAGATTTATTATCTATTATTTCTTGTGCATTTTAGCATTTTTATAGAGTCTCTTAATTCGAATTTTACTATTGGATTAGAGCTATGGGTTATATCAAATCCACTATTCATTAATTTATCTGTTATTTCATCAATATTACCAAAGTAATTATGCACTTCTAATACCATTTGTTTAAATTTCCTTAAGGTTTCTACTGGCGCACCTTTTATAATCTCAAATTCTGCTCCTTCTGCATCTAATTTTAAACATCCATCTTGTATTTTATGTTCATTAACGATACTTTCTAGACTAATTTTATTTAATTTTTTATTTGGACTTTCGGCATAATAAATCTTTGTTTCTGCACGATTCTCAAAATCTGGATCACAATTAAAGAATCCATCCTTATCTGAAACTGCCATTCTGTAACTTTTTATGTTATTGCATCCATTTAATTGCGCATTAGAGGAGATAAAAGATTCACTTTTGAATGGTTCA
>Ga0181359_1000237_pt1 | contig 11485 bp, 14 predicted proteins | sample Fa13VDMM15SD_FD_141229 | JGI IMG/M metagenome (GOLD analysis project Ga0181359, IMG submission 141229) | Freshwater viral communities from Lake Michigan, USA - Fa13.VD.MM15.S.D | ecosystem: Environmental > Aquatic > Freshwater > Lake | place: USA: Michigan | collected 2013-09-24 | reverse complement strand
TACACACAGTGTGTTATGGTGCTGCTTTATCGATGGGATTTATTATAATGGCTTCAGGACATAAACGTAGTGCCAGTAAACACAGTACCTTTATGTATCATGAAATATTATGGTCTTTAAATGATGAAAAATTATCATCACATAGACGTGAAGTTGAAGAAGGTAAACGAATCATGGATATATATGACTCTATTATATTAGAAAGTACTAATTTAACTAAAAAACAGTTAGATATTGTTAAGAAAGAACATAGAGATTGGTATATGAGTGCTGAAGATGCACTAGTTTATGGAATAATTGATGAAGTTTGTTAAAGTAAATTTGGTTACCTGAAATAGAGGTCGTATCTTTAATTAAACAAAAATATAAAGATATGCTAAACATTAAAAGTAACGATTTTTTAAATCAAGAACAAATTAAAACAATTGCACCATCAGTATTTACAGCTCAAGGTGCCGATTCAACATCAGAAAAATATTCACATATCCCAACAAACCAAATCATCGATGATATGGCTGTGTTAGGATGGAATGTAATTGATGCTAAAGAGGTTAAAGCCCGTAAGCAAGTAGGTTTCCAAAAACATTTAGTTGTGTTTCGTAATAACGAAATAGTAATTGAAGGTGAAGATGGCGACACAGTTTATCCACAAATTTTATTAACAAACAGCCATGACGGTAAAAATGCATTTACATTTACTGCAGGATTATTTAGAATGATTTGTGAAAATGGATTAGTAGTATCAACTCAAGAATTTGAGAATATGAAAATTCGCCATTATGGTTATGATTTTGAAGCACTTCAAGATACCATTAAACAAATAGTTGAAAAATTACCGTTAACGGTTGAGTCAATGAACAAGTTTAAATCCAAAAAATTAAATCAAGCCCAAGCAGAAGAATTAGCAACCAAAGCATTGTCTGTTCGTTTTTCAGAAAATGAATTATCTAACATAAGTATTGATATTAACGGTTTATTAACACCAACTCGTAATGAAGATAAAGGAGACGATTTATGGAGTATTTTTAATGTACTTCAAGAGAAATTAGTACATGGTATGTTCAATTATTCATATGCTGGAAAAAATCGTAAAGCTCGTAAGATTAAAAATTTCAACCAAGACATGGTTTTAAACGAAAAATTATATGATTTAGCTTTAGAATATGCTAACTAATTATGAAATATATAACACCAGAAGAAGCAAAAGAATATATCAATGTAGATGATGATGTTTTAGGATACCCAGCTGAATACTTTACACGTGTTCAGTGTGTTGAAGAAGGGTGGGAAGATGTGATTTATTATACTAGTCGCAAAACCCACCCGTTAACTAGAATAGGTGAAGGCAGATATTGGATATATATTTTATCTAATATTTCAATACCTAATATGGTTAAAATAGGTTACACTAAACTAACACCAGAAGAACGTGCTAAACAAATATCATCGACCACTGGAGTACCTACACCATTTGAAATTGAATTTGCATTTAAATGTCATGAAGGTGAATTTTTAGAAAATGAAATTCACAAATCTTTAGATATGTATCGGGTGAGTAACAATAGAGAATTTTTTAAAATGCCTATAAATGAAGCAATAGATATCGTTAAACAAATAGGACAAAAGTATATTTAAATAAATTTGGTTTACCTAAAATTCAGTCGTATATTTATAACATAAGAAATAAAAATAAAAACATTAAAGATATAAAGATATAAAGGGGTTGGAATTAAGGTACTTAACAGGTACTCACGAATAGGTTAAATGGTAGAAAATGTACCACCTACTATAAGCCTTAATTGCCCAAAATTAGTAAATATTAATTAATAAATAAAAACAAACAAAATGAAAAAAACAATTTTTACAGCAATCGCAATCGCTACCATGTTCGTCGTTTCTTGCAATTCTAATGGAACAAATAACGCCGTTCCTACCACCGATTCTACAAAGAATGTAGTTGATTCAACACACGTTGCTGATACAGATTCGACACACGTAGTTAAAATTGATACTAGCTGTTGCAATGATTAGTAAATTTTTTTAAACAATTTAAGGCACCAACATTAACCGTTGGTGCTTTTTTTAATATATATTTATCAATATGGATGTAGATCAATTATTCGCATTATTCGACTATAAAAACGAAAATAAGCCATTATCTGAAAATGACAATGTTGTTGTCGAATTATATGAGACTCCGTTGTTTTGGGTCAGTATGTTTGAAAAATTGATACAAAATAATAATATTTTTAATCATAAACTTGAGATAATATTTAAACACGATGAACATTTTGATCCTGAACTATTAATAGAAGCGGGTGATATTATTGTTTATAATCGGGCATATTCGTTTATAGCAATGTTAGATTTAAGTAATGATGATCATAAAAATGCTTTACGAATTAGAGCTAAACAAAGCTACTTAATTAATAATCTTACCTCAGCCATGAACTTTTTTATCAAATATGAAGAATATGAAAAATGTACGGTTATAAAAGCAATTTTAAAGTTTATACAGGAGAGCTTGGAGGTATAAAAATTAGATCGTATTTTCTAGTTACGGATTTAGGGGAATTAGGATAATGAGAGAGGATGAAAGATGAGGAGAAGAGAGATGGATGAAATGAGGGGAAACGGGTATAATATTTAATATAACATTTAAAACATAAAATATAAAACATGGTAAATCGTGAAATAATTAGACGAAAATTAGAAAAAGTGGAATCGGGTTTAGGTAAATTAGATTTCTTAGTTAAACGAGGTGGTGATTCTGAGATGTATCTACAAACTACAGCTGAATTGAAGGAATTAGTTGATGAAATTAAAGCATTCATCGAATATGAACCTAGATCAGCAAACGAATTAAACTCATCTTATTAATAAATAAAAATAAAAGTTATGAAATTAACAGCAGAACAAATCCAAGAGAATTGGATTAAATTTATAGGCTATATAGATACCTACATCTCAGAACCTAGAGCGTCTAAATTAAAGGAGTTCTATGAACAATATTCGGATCGTATTATCATAATGCCAGCCGCTCATAAAAAAGAATATCATAACGCATTCCCAGGAGGATATGTTGAGCATGTAAATCGTGTTATTGAAGCAGCACTTAAGATTAATTCAGTATGGACAGAATTTGGAGCAGAACAAAATTACACTATTGAAGAATTAGTATTCTCAGCTATGAATCATGATTTAGGTAAAATGGGAGATGAAAATAATGAGTCATATATTCCTCAAACAGACCAATGGCGTAAAGATAAATTAGGTGAAGATTATACATTTAATAATAAACTTGAATTTATGTCCGTTCCAGATAGAGGTTTATTTTTATTAAATTCACATGGGATTAACTACACTAAAAATGAATGGTTAGCTATTAAATTACATGACGGGTTATATGATGACTCAAATAAACCATATCTCATGTCATGGGCTCCAGAAACTAAAGTTAGAACAGCATTAGTACATATCGTACACCAGGCTGATTTATTGGCTGCTAAAATAGAATTTGAACGTGAATGGTTCCCTAAATTTAAAGGAGAAACAAAAGATGTAAAAACTAATTTCTCATTAGGTTCAAATAATTCAAATAAACCAAATACTAAAAATGCTAAAACTAAGGTTTTAGGAAATATGAAATCTGAAGGTCTTAAAAACTTATTAAATAATATATAATGGTACTAACATACGTTTTAATCGCGTTAATTTTAATTTTAAGTTACACTACTTTTAATTTATTACGCAAGAATGAAAAATTAGAAGACATGGTTGAAAACCAATCTAAAATTTTAGGTGGATATATGTCTTATTTAAATAAAATAACAGATATCATAGAACATTCTGATAAAAGACTTAAAGAAGTAGATTCTAAAGGTTCATTTAAAAGTGATGATGAGGTAGGTTTCTTCTTTGAGCAATTATTATCAATACAAGAAGTATTGAATAAATTTAATATTAAAAACATATAATGGTAGAAGAAGTTGTAGTAAAGAAGAAAAAGAAAAAGTCTAATGTTTATTTTACACAAGACACAGAAAACGCTATTGTAGAATATGTGGCGAGTACTGATGAAGAGGAGCGTAATAAAATATATAATGAACGAATTCATCCTGCTTTTTTCAAATTAACTGAAAATATAATACACACGTTTAAATTCTACTATACTGAAGTAGATAATATTACTGACCTTCAACATGAAGTTATTATATTCCTACTCAGTAAAATTCATTTATATGATCAAAGTAAAGGTACTAAGGCGTTTTCTTACTTTGGAACTATAGCTAAACGTTATTTAATATTATCTAATCAAAATAACTATAAAAAACAAGTAGAGAAAGTACCTATAGCTTCTATTGAAGAAGATGAAAAATTTTCATATCAATTAGATGATGTAAAATTATCTGTGATTAGTACTAATTTATCATTTTTTATAGATAAATATGTTGAGTATTGTACAAATAATATATTTGAATTGTTCCCTAAAGATATTGAAGCTCAAACAGCTGATGCTATTTTGGAACTATTCCGCAAACGAAATAGTTTAGATATATTTAATAAAAAAGCACTTTACATATATATCCGTGAGATTATTGATGTAAAAACATCAAAAATTACTAAAGTAGCAGATAAATTATATAGTATTTTTAAGAAAAAATATTTATTTTATTTGGAAGAGGGATATACAAATTTTTAAGTTACATATTTATAATAAATTTATACACATGAGTGCATTAGATAATATAATATTTAGTAAGAAAAAATTTAGCGATATTTTAGAAGAGATATACGATAATCAAAAGAAGAAAGAAAAACAAATATCTGCTTTAATATCTGAATTAAAACCATTGATTAATGATATAGGTGATGCTACTTTAATAGTACCATTAATTAAAGAATACATGGAAATAGGTGTAAAAAACGATGAACAACTTATCAAAATGTCTACTATTATTCAAAGAATATTAAACTCATCATCAGTTGACGCTAGTGATTATGGTATATCTGAAGAAGAAAAAGCTCAATTATTAACAGAAATACAAAAAATTCACACAGAAAATAACTAATGGGATACGGATTAAATACATTTATCAATAACCAATCTACTCGAGGTCAGGGTACTATTTCTCAACCTCAACTTATTCCAGTTCGTGTTAAAAGTATAATACTTAACGAGAATCATCCAAAATTTAAAGATTTAGGTGAATGGAATTCATTAGGAGCTATAGAATTTGAATATGTATTTAATCCTTCTGGCCCTTCAAATAAACTATCAGTAGCTTATCCATTACAACCTAATATTAAAAATTATCCTTTAATAAATGAAGTAGTATTTTTAATTACATTACCTAGTACAGGAATTGGATTAACATGGAATGCGGTTCGTTCTTATTATGTTAATGTTGTTTCATTATGGAATCATCCACATCATAACGCATATCCTGAAAATCCAAATGTTGCTCCACCTTCACAAGTGAAAGATTATCCTAAAACTGAAGCTGGTAGTGTTGTTAGGCAGGTTACTGATAAAGAGGGTACTGAAATATATTTAGGACAAACATTTTTAGAACGTCCAAATATTCATCCTTTACTTCCATTTGAAGGAGATTTTATACAAGAAGGAAGATGGGGTAATAGTATACGTTTTGGTTCAACTGTTAGAAGAGGAGGTGAACGAAATGATTGGTCATCATTTGGTATTAATGGGGATCCAATAACAATATTACGTAATGGTCAACCACTATCATCTAGTGAGGAGGGGTGGATACCTATTACTGAAGATATAAACAGAGATTTATCTTCAATATATAGTACTAGTACTCAAAAAATACCATTAGAAACATCAAGTACTAGTTATGTAAGTTATAAAACAGATCCACCTACTAACCCTAAAGAATACAAAGGTAATCCACAAATCATCCTAAATTCAGGACGATTAATATTTAACACTACTCAGGATCATATATTATTAAGTTCTAAAAAATCTATTAATCTAAATGCAGTCTCATCTATTAATATTGACGCTCCAAATACTATAATACAATCAACTAATGTTTATTTAGGAGGTAAAGATGCTACAGAACCAGTATTAAAAGGAGATACAACAGTTAAATTATTAGAGAAATTAATAATTAATTTACAATCTTTTATGACGGCGTGTAGTAAACAAGTGGGTGTATCTCCTGGTGCTCCTTTAGCTCCATTAAATAAAGTAGCATCTGACTTAGTTACAACATTATCTGGATTAAAAACTAATTTAGAGGGTATTAAATCAAATCGTGTAAAAACAGTATAATGGCTACACCTATTTACATAATTAGTATAACAAATCCTACGTCTGAAAATGAAAGAAATTACAGACAAGAAATTACTTTTATTACACAAGGATCTAGAGCAAAAGCAACAACAACTTTTCCTACATCTGCTCCTGATGGATTAGCAGGTATAACTCTTACAAATGAATGGGCTGAGATATCTGATGTAGGTTATGAAGCATTAGCAAAGGAAATGATAATTACAATCCGTCGTACTTTTGAAGGTAAAAATAGAGATGTATCATTTGCTATTACTGAAGTTATATCTCCTCCTATCCCTACTCCTCCCTCAGGTAGTACTGGCGAAAAAATACCGACTCCATTAGATGTAGAAAATGCAAGTAAAAAAGAAGCAGAACAAATTAAAAGTGACATTAATAAAATACCAGATGTTAATTTACCAGCTATAGAAAAAGCAACTCCAGGATTATTAAAAGCTAAAGGTAGTGCTAGATTGAGTGGAGTTATAACAGCTCTAGGTAAAAAAATATTAATACAATTGATGCCTATTGCTATTGATATTGTTAAACAATTTATTACTCAAATAATAGAAAATGAGATAACAAAAACAAAAGAAAAAGCAACTACTGAGCAACAAAAAATCCAAGATCAAATTAATACTTTAGATACTAAACGAAAGGGTGGAGCTACAGGGTTAGATACACAGATAGGCACATTAACTGCTAAAAAAGAAGCGATACCTACTACTACACAAGCTATTGAAGATAATTTACGATCTCAATTAACAAATTTAGGATCATTTACATTTAATGAATTGCCTAATCAAATACCTCCAGTATTAAAAACAGTATTTGCTAATGGTTGTCCAAATTCAAATAATCCTACTATTAAAATACTTATTACTACTCGAAATAATTTAGTAACATCTTTAAATATTGTTGGTAAACAATTAAATACACTTACATTAGCAACAACTGGATTAAATACATTTCTTAGTATAAGTCAAACAGTTATAGATACTTTAAAAACTACAAAAACAGCAACATCATTGGCTGTTAAAGCTATACCTAGCCCTCCTGGTGTTCCTGGTGTTATTACTTCGACATTAAGTGATTTAGAAACTATAATAAATAAATCATTATTTGAAAAAGATGGCACACCACGTTTACCTAAAATTGCCAGTTCAATAGCATCTGCATCAGTTGCAATATCATTAGTGAACCTATATATACAACAGATAGTAGGAATATTATCAGCTTTAGATATTAAATTAAAACAATGTACTCCTGATTTAGCAAATGATTTAACACCAATATCAGATGATTTAGTATCTATAGCTGTTCAACAAACCCAAGCAGATGATACAATCAATCAAGTTATATATGCTGGATTCTTAATAGAAATTGAAGAAGTACCATACACTCCAACAGTAAATCGTAGAAGAGCTGTGGGAAAAAATCAAAGTGGTATTAAATTAATACAAACTGAACTATCATTCACAACGCAAGATGAAATATTAATTAATGAACTTAAGTTAATAATTGATAGAGATAATTTAAAAGCTTATTAAACCCAATATTTATAACATATGGATATTACCAAATTTAAAAAAATCATTAAAGAATCAGTAAAAGAAGTAATTCAAGAAGAATTACGTGATATCTTACTTGAAGCTGTAAAAGCTCCAAAAAATGTAGTTACAGAAAGTATACAACCTTTTAATACACAATCCAATACCCAACCATCTAAACAACTAACTCCATCTGAACGTAGAGCAATGTTTGGCAACATACTTGAAGATATGCAAAACGGAGGGATAGCATCAACTGAAAATATACCATTTAGATCAGCTGGACCCGTTGATCCTGTAAATGGGAAATTACCTGAAGGTGAATTAGGATTAGATCAGATAATGGGTTTAATGAATAGATAATGGCATTCGGACCTAAAAAAATATTCCCTATTGATACACAGCCTGGAACGGCTGTCGGAGTAAGTATTCCATTTAATGCTCCTGCGGTATTTTTTTCTACATATACTACTAAAGATGCTATTAGAAATAATTTACTTAATTATTTTTTAACTAATACTAATGAAATATATTTAAATCCAACATTTGGAGCTAATTTAAGAGCATTTATTTTTGAACAAATTTCTAATGATAATTTAAGTGGACTTAAACAAGATATACAATCAAAAATAGCTTTATATTTTCCTAATGTTCTTGTAGCATCTCTAGATATAGAATCAGATGCTGATAATAATGAAGCTACAATAGTTTTAACATATAATATCATAGATACAGGAATTTCAGACCAAGTACAAATAACCTTCCAATAATGGCTACAAATAATAATACTAAAAAAGATATAAAATACATAAATAAGGATTTTACTGAAATAAGAGCCAGTTTAATAAACTATGCTCAGACGTATTTTCCAACAACATATAATGATTTTAGCCCAGCATCACCTGGTATGATGTTTATGGAGATGGCATCTTATGTTGGTGATGTTTTATCTTTTTATCTTGACAATCAATTTCAAGAAAATTTCTTACAATATGCTCGTCAAACAAATAATTTATTTGAATTAGCTTATATGTTTGGATATAAACCAAATGTTACACAAGTAGCAGTAACAGAAATTGATTTTTACCAACAACTCCCATCAAAATTATCAGGAAGCACATATATACCTGATTATGATTACGCTTTAGTAGTCCCAGCTAATTCCACAGTGTCATCTACATTAACTAATGTAACAGCAACATTCCTGATCGAAGATCCAGTAGATTTTACTGTATCATCATCTCAAGACCCAACAGAAGTAACTGTATATTCTGTAGCTGGAGGTAATCCAACTTATTTCTTACTTAAAAAAACAAGAAAATCTATATCATCTACCATTAGTACAACAACATTTAGTTTTGGTAATCCACAAAAATTCGCGACTATTGATTTAAATGATAATAAAATTATAGGTGTATTAGATGTATTTGATAGTAATGGTAATCAATGGTATGAAGTAGATCATTTAGGTCAAGAGATGGTTTATGCCTCTATTAAAAATACTAACCCTAATGACCCTAATTTTTATGTTAATCAAGGTAACGCACCTTATCTTCTTAAATTAGAAAAACAACAACGCCGATTTGTAACACGTTTCTTAAACTCAACAACACTACAATTCCAGTTTGGTGCAGGTACAGTAAATGATTCTGACGAAGAAATAACTCCAAATCCAAATAATGTTGGTATAGGTTTACCTTTTGAAAAAACAAAACTTACAACTGCTTATTCTCCATCAAATTTCTTATTTACAAAAACATATGGTATTGCACCATCTAATACAACGTTAAGTGTAAGATATTTAACAGGTGGTGGTGTTGCATCAAATGTTAACGCTAACGTTTTAAATACATTAAATTCAACTCCTACATTTTTAAATTCTGTTTTAGATCCTACAACAGCTACAACTGTATTTAATTCATTAGCTGTTACTAATCCATTAGCGGCTGATGGAGGAGGTGATGGAGATACAATTGAAGAAATTAGACAAAATTCTATGGCGAATTTTGCATCACAATTACGTAACGTAACCCAAGATGATTACTTAGTAAGAGCATTATCTATGCCCGCTAAATATGGTGTTATATCTAAAGCATATATCGAACCAACTAAACGAGACGCTTTAATATCAGCTGGAGAATCTAATTCAGTATTAGATCTATATACCTTAAGTTATAATATTGACAATACACTACGTACATGTTCAGATGCTTTAAAACAAAATTTAACAACTTATTTATCTCAATATAGAATGATTGGTGATGCTGTTAATATTAAAGATGGATTTATAATTAATATAGGTGTAAATTTTGAAATAATAATACTACCTAATTACAATAATAATGAAGTATTAATTAAATGTATTGATGCTTTAAAAGTATATTTCGCTATAGATAATTGGCAAATAAATCAACCTATAATATTGAGAGAAATATATATTTTGTTAGATAAAATACAAGGTGTTCAAACTGTTAAAAATATTGAAATAACAAATTTAGTTGGTGAAAATTTAGGATATAGTCCTTATGCTTACGATATTAAAGGAGCCACATCAGCAAACGTAATATACCCTTCACTTGACCCATCTATATTCGAAGTTAAATACTTAAACCAAGATATACAAGGTAAAGTAGTACCACTATAATATTTATAATAAAAAATAATGGCCGTATATAAAATATTCCCTACTCAAGATGCTACTCTGTATTCAATGTTTCCCCAAATGAATACGGGATTGGATGAAATTATTGAATCTACTCAAACTCAAATAGCAACTGAAAATAATAGTAATCCACAAGTAAGTAGATTTCTTATTCAATTTTCACAAGATGAAATTAATGATGTCATAGAAAATAAGATAGGTATTAGTAGTTCAGCTCAATTAATGAATACATCATCTTGGAGCGCAACTTTAAATTGTTTTATAGCTACTGAAACTGGATTAGCATTAAACACTCAAATCGATTGTTTCCCAGTATATGGAGAATGGGGTATGGGTACTGGAAAATATTTAGATGAACCTGAAGTATCTAATGGAACAAGTTGGATATGGATAGATTATTCTGGTTCTACTAGATGGTTAACAGGAAGCTTTCCCGCTAACAGAACTGGGTCATTTAATACTAGTTACGCCCAAGCTGGTGGAGGAAATTGGTGGACAGGATCTAATGTTAATTATTTTAATTCTAATCTATATCCTATAACAGCATCACAAATATTTAGTTATTCTAGTGATAAAGATGTTAATTTAAATGTCTCTAATATTATAAGAGCACAATATACCGGAGCTATTTCAGATGATGGATTTATAATAAAATTATCCCCTGCAACTGAATTTATAAACAACATTAATATTCAACCCGAACTTAAATTCTTTTCAGTTGACACTAATACAATATACCCTCCACAGTTAGAATTTAAATGGAGAGACTATACATGGAATTCTGGTTCTTCAACATTAACAATACTTAATACCCTTCCAGCTGTAGTAACATTAGCCCAAAATCCAGGTTATTTTTACTTCGGTAGTGTTAATAGATTTAGAATAAATTCTAGACCAGAATATCCACCTCAAATATGGCAAACATCATCAATTTATACTCAAAATTATTATTTACCTACAGCATCATATCTC
>Ga0181359_1000236_pt1 | contig 11495 bp, 21 predicted proteins | sample Fa13VDMM15SD_FD_141229 | JGI IMG/M metagenome (GOLD analysis project Ga0181359, IMG submission 141229) | Freshwater viral communities from Lake Michigan, USA - Fa13.VD.MM15.S.D | ecosystem: Environmental > Aquatic > Freshwater > Lake | place: USA: Michigan | collected 2013-09-24 | reverse complement strand
TCTGGCCCGTGATGCGTGCAAGACGGCTCTCAACGAGTGCCTTCTTCGCCTTGTCTGCCTTTCCAACGCCGGACGAGACCGTAATCTTGAGGAGCTTTGGGGACGCATTAACGTTCGTGTAGCCGAACTTCTCCTTGAGAGTCTCGAATGCGGATGCCTGCTTTTCTTTGGTGATCATACTGAAATCGTTATGCGAGGGTGGTACCGCTCTTTACCGCGATGCGTACGTTCTTGCCGTCCTTGTTGGTCTCGCGCTTTACACGAGTACCCTTCTTCTCCTTGGGGTCATAGAACATGACGTTTGAGATCGCGATAGCCGCAGGCTTCTCAACGATGCGTCCGGTCTGACCACGCACACCACGGTTGTGGCGCTTCACGAGGCCGATGCCCTCGACGACAATCTTTGCGTCTTCGCGAAGAATCCGCTCAACGGTACCGGTCTTGCCCTTGTCCTTGCCGGAGATAACGACAACGGTGTCGCCTTTCTTCAACTTAAACTTTGCGGTCTGCTTTCCTTGGGTTGCCTTAGACATACGTAATTAGGTTAGACGACTTCAGGCGCGATAGACGCGATGTTCTGCCAGCCCTTATCAACGAGGTCGCGCGGAACTGGGCCGAACACACGGTTACCCTTAGGACCCATCTCCTTACCCTGCTTCTCAATGAGGACAACGGCGTTGTCGTCGAAGCGAACGTAGATGCCCGACGCGCGGCGGAAGGCCTTGCGCTGACGGACCACAACGGCCTTGTAGATATCCTTCTTCTTCACGGCCTTGCGAGGCTCAGCCGACTGGATGGATACAACCACCACGTCGCCGATCTCAGCATAACGGCGCTTTGAGCCGCCGAGCACCTTGAAGACGCGCGCGACTTTACCGCCGGAGTTATCTGTGACTGCTACGATTGACTGTGGCTGTACCATAAATAAGAGATTACTTTACGAGCGTGAAGGACTTACGCTTCGACATCGGTGCAACCGCAACGATCGTGACCTGATCCCCTACCTTGGCAGTGTTGCCCTCGTCATGCACGAGGAACTTCTTGGTGCGGGTCTGGTACTTCTTGTACTTCGGATGCTTCACGTAGCGAGAGACCGCAACGGTGATCGTGTCCTGCATGGCCGTCTTTACGACGGTTCCTTTGAAGGACTGGGGCTTAGCGGTGGTTGGTGTAGTTTCCATAAAGTTATGCGTTGTCTGCGTTCTTCTGCGCCGTCTGCTCGGTGAGGAGGCGTGCGATGTCCTTGCGGACCTTAGCGCCCTGAGAGGCATCTTTCGCGCGGCCACCGGCTGCGGAGAAACGAAGGGAGCGGAGCTCTTCGCGCTTCTCACTGAGAAGCTTTACGATCTCCTCTGGCTTCTTGCCCTTGAATGAAAGTTTCTTAGCCATGATACTAGCGGGTGATGACGGTTGTCTTCAACGGAAGCTTCGACCCTGCACGGCGAAGTGCATCACGAGCCTTCGCATCGTCGACGCCATCGAGCTCAAACAGGATGCGTCCTGGACGTACCTCGAACACGAAGTGCTTCGGATCTCCCTTACCCTTACCCATGCCCACCTCAGCCGGCTTGTTCGTGATGGGACGATCCGGGAAGATGCGGATCCAGAGCTTACCTCCCTTTCCGGTAACGCGGGTAAGCACCTTACGTGCCGCCTCAATCTGGTTAGAGGTGACGCGAGACGGGGTCGTCGCGCGTAGACCATAGGAACCAAACGCAACCGTGATGCCGCGGGTGTCAGGACGCGCAAGACGCTCCGGGGACTTTCGTCCGGTCTGCCACTTGCGGTGCTTAACTTTCTTAGGGAATAGCATGGTAGTGGGTATTAGCGGCGCGGGCCGTTAGTGGTTGGGCGCTCAGAAGCAGGACGAGTACCAGACTCTGCGTTGAAGGTCTCGCCGAGGTAGATCCACACCTTGATGCCAAGGAGACCGTACGGAAGGAGTGCTTCGACGTGTGCGTAGTCGATGTTCGCGCGGAAGGTCTGAAGCGGGATACGACCGCGCTTAATTTGCTCGGTGCGGGACATGTCAGCGCCACCGAGGCGTCCGGAAAGGACGATGCGAACACCGATAACCTCGCGAACCGCCATAACCTTCTCAACCGTCTGCTTGAGGACACGGCGGAATGGCATGCGCTTCTCGAGTCCTTCGGCAACCATGTAGCCGACAACCGATGCGGAGGTCTCCGGCTGGCGGATCTCCATGATGTCGAGCTTTACGGCACGCTTAGCGCCGGTTGCCTTCGCATTGATGAGTGCGGTGATCTCGTTGCGGAGCTTGGTAGCGTTCTCGCCCGAGCGACCGATAACGATACCAGGACGTGCGGTGTGAAGAATGACGCGGACCTCGCCCTGCGAACGCTCGATCTCCATGTCCGCGATGTGCATAGCCTTCGCGCGCTTCTTGAAATAGCCACGGATAGCAGCATCCACCGCAATGTTCTCGCGGTAGGACTTCTTGTCGCCAGCAAACCAGCGGCTCTTCCAGTCACGGATGATGCCAAGGCGATGCGCGTACGGATGGACGGTGTGAGTCATGGTAATTACTTGGTGTCAGATGAAAGACGTACGAAAACCTGAGAACGGCGGCGGCGGATAGGAGCCGAACGGCCCATAGCGCGCGGCATAGCGCGGACGATCATGCCTGCAGAGTCCACGCGGATCTCGGCAACCTTGAGGGTGTCCATGTCTTCGCCGCGAGCCTTTGCGGTAGCGGCTGCAGACTCGATGAGCTTCTTTATAGGAAGCGCAGCGCGCTTCGGGAGGAATGTGAGTGCGGCAACGGCCTCCGAAACCTTCTTTCCCTTCACAAGCTCCGTCACGAGGCGCACCTTGCGGGGCGACTGGTTGTACGTGTCGATAGACGCGCGAATAGCCTTCTTTGCTTCCTCCTTGCGAAGTGCAGCTGGCTGCTTGTGAGTTCCGGTAGAGGCCATGATTATTTCTTCTTAGGCGCTGCAGGAGCTGCCTTTGCAGCTTTAGCTGCGGCGATCTCAGCCTGCTGCTTCTTCTGCTCGAGCTGCTTCTGCATCTTTCCTCCGTGACGAGTGAACTTCTTGGTTGCGGAGAACTCACCAAGGCGGTGACCTACCATCTCCTCGGTAACGAGGACATCTACGTGCTTCTGGCCGTTATGGACACCGAAGGTGAACCCAACGAACTCAGGAGCGATCTGGCTTGCCCGTGCCCACGTCTTAATAGCCGGTGTTGAACTCGGCTTCTTGTCCTGAACTTTCTTCAGGAGCTTGATATCGACGTATGGGCCTTTCTTAAGGGAGCGGGACATAGATAGACAATGGAAAGCCCGCCAAGCGGGATAGATAGAATCTATAGGAAACGGGAGGAAGTGTCAAATTAAGGGCGTGCGTGCTAGGGTTTCTCTGGAAAAGGAGGTGCCCACATGCATCTGTTATCAATGAGAACGACTAACCCGGAAGGCTTAGCCGCCTTAATCGCAAAACGTCGCGTCGAGCGAGGGATCCGGTGGCTCAACACTGTCCGGCCGTATGACTGGTGGAAGTCCTTTTACACCGAAAACGGCCGGTTCTGGGCCCGGGACGAGTACAACAATGAATGCCCCCTCGCGCTCGGGTTCAGGTCGGAAAAGACTATGTGCGGGGGTATCTTCTGGGACGTAACCTATGCGCGGGTTGCGAACCATCTCAGGCTCGAGAGACCGTGGCTCATGGCCCACGGCTTCCTGGCGCATGAGAACTCAGCCCGGAAGCCTTGGGTGACGAGCAGGTTGCTCAACACTGCCTGGGAGCAAGGGGTCCGTGAATCGCCGCTCATCATTCGCAGGGCTCTCGTGCTTCCCGGAGTCCCCTCCCCGGGAGAAGAGAGGCGGAAAGTGTGGATTGGGCGGATGATACGTAATATCCGCACCAGGCGCATCATGCGTCGGGCAGGAATCCTCAAATCTGTATCTGCATGACATCGTCGTTCAATCTGGGCCCTGCGGAAACGCCGGGCCCTTTCTTTTTGCACGCTATACTATTTCCATGATCGACTTCACCACCCCAAACGCCCGCCGGATGGAGATCCTTGGCGTCGTTATTCTTGTAGGACTCGTACTCGCCTTCACGCTCTGGTACATGGCTACCCACAAGGCTCCAGAGCCATACGCGGGCATTCCAGAGGTTGCGACAACCACCCCTGAAGCGCTTCCTCCTAAAATTATCGAGGAACACGGACAGTACTACGACATCGAGGTCTCCTACCCTGCTCAAACCGCTCTCAAGGCCTCTCTAGGAGCCGATGCGGACCAAGAGGCAGTTAGTCTCATGCAAGACTTCGTTGAAGACTCTGTGCGCGAATTCAAGAAGCAAGGAAACTTCGAGAACCTCACCGCTGAAGACGTCCAGATTATGGGGCTCTCCGAAGACCGGAAGGAGAGCATCACCATCACCTACGAGGAAGAATGGGGACTCCATACCGCTTCGTACGCGTTCACACTGTTCGTAGACACCCTTGGTGCACACCCGAACACCTTCTACCGAACCTTCACCTTCAATCTCGCCACCGGCGAGGAACTCGACATCGCGAGCCTCTTCCTTCCCCGCTCTGATTATCTCCGCCGCCTCTCCGCAATTTCTCAGTTCGAACTCGCAAAATCGCTCGGCGATTTCGCAGATGTGGAATATATCGCTCAAGGGACAGGTCCTGAGCCTCTGAACTACCAGAATTTCGTTATAGACGCAGACACACTCGTCCTCATGTTCCCGCCGTATCAGGTAGCGCCCTACGCTGCAGGATCGCAGTCCGTGGTGATTCCTCTTTCTCAGCTCGTCGACATCTTGAAGTCCGAGTACAGACCATAGGTATGATGTGCGCTTTCTGCAGCAATCCTGAAATAGAGGCCCGAACTATATTAGATACCGGGCTTGTAATAGCGTTCCCTACATTTACACCGATAGTTCCTGGACATGTACTTATTGCTCCGAAACGTCACGTCCAGTATTACGATCAGCTAAGTTCTGAAGAGAAGGAAGCGATCGAAGATCTTCGCATGAAGCTTCATGACGGACTTAAACGAATCTTTGGTGCTGAAGGATTTAATTACGCTTGGAACGAGGAGGAGATCGGCGGTCAGAGCGTACCTCACTTTCACCTTCACATTCTTCCACGCAAGAAGGGTGACTCTGGAATATATGGATACGAGCCACGCGACTTCCTTTACCGCACTCTGTCAGCAGAAAAACGTCCGAAAAGTACAGAAGAGGAGCTTAAAGAAGTAGCAGACGAAATTCGTAAGGCACTAGTCTAGTACCAATATCCGTTAACAAACGAAGCAGTCTGATAGGTAATGACACTTCCGCTCTCCATCTTCTCTTCGAAGCCAACTTTCATTTCTGGACCTTCGTACATCCATTGTGCGTCGTTTCCGAGCATGCGCTCCCGGAATTCAGTATTCGTCTCGCCGTCCTCCATACTTATGACGGCCATGAACCGCGCCATGGTCTCAAGCCGCTCGTCGGACATCGCTTCGAGCTCCTTCCGATCTTTCTCGGTGTGCAGCATGCCAGTGCGGAAGTACGTCCTGATGCAGCTAGCTGATGCAGTCTTAAAGAGTGTGTTCCTGCGGAGGATTGCTTGGATGATGGATTCTTTTGTATAGGCAGAGATCTCGCCCCTCTTCATCTGTTCCTCGTCTGCCGTACGATCCGCAACACCACGATCGCACTCAGGCGCACTCGCAAGCGCATTAGCGGCAACCGATGGATGCCTACCCTCTTCCGTAAAAACCGCGGTTGTCTCCTCTACGGACACGGACGTTGTTGCAACCGTATCAGTAACGAGTGCTACTTCTTCCGCCGGTTCCTTCTGTCCAACGAAGAACACGATGCCGATACACACTGCAAGAAACGCAGCACCGATAAGAGGAATGAGGATATAGAGCTTCATACCCTCTAGCCTAGCATCAAAAAGAAAAGCCCCGCAGGTGCGGGGCTTTTCTTATCGCTTCTTCCCAACCTTTCGACGAGAGACGATGAACTTGTTTGAGTACTTCTTCGGCGTACGGGTCTTCTGTCCCTTGCCGGTTGGCTTGCCCCACATGGACTTCGCGCGACGGAGTCCGCGTCCCTGTTTACCTTCACCACCTCCGTGTGGGTGATCAACTGGGTTCATCGCCGTACCGCGAACGGTTGGACGGATACCCTTCCAGCGGCTCTTACCGGCCTTTCCGTAGTTCTGAAGGCGCTGCTCCTCGTTACCAACGGCGCCAACGGATGCCCAAGCAGATTCGATAACCTTACGAATCTCAGACGACGGCATCTTGATCTGCGCGTAGCCAGCGTCATGCGCAACGATCTCAGCGTAGTTACCTGCGGAACGTGCGATACGTGCACCAGCACCCGGACGAAGCTCGACGTTGTAGATGAAGGTTCCGGAAGGAATCTTGCCAAGCGGGAGGCGGTTACCGGTCTTAATCGGTGCCTTCTCGCTAACGATAAACGTGTCGCCAACCTTCATGTCCTTCGGGACCGTGACGTAGCGGCGCTCGCCATCAGCGAACACGACGAGTGCGATGAATGCGGTGCGGTATGGATCGTACTCGATGGTCTCGACGCGCGCTGGGATGTCGTGCTTGTTGTACTTAAAGTCGACATCGCGAAGGCGCTTCTTATGACCGCCACCTTGGTGACGCGTGGTGATGCGACCTGCATTGTTGCGACCTGCCTGATTCTTCTTTGAAGAGAGGAGTGCCTTGTGTGGCTTCACGCCAGGCGTAAGCACGCCACGGTACGTGACGACGGTCATGCTGCGGCGAGATGCGGATGTTGGCTTGAAAGACTTCATAGTAATCAGGTTATGCGAAGGTGATGGTGTCCCCTGCCTTCAGGTACACGTAGGCCTTGTGGCGGCGTGCGCGAGTTCCGACACCGCGACGCGTGCGGAGCGATACCTTTTTCGCCGGAAGGTTCACCATACGGACCTTCATCGGCGTCACCTTGTAGGCTGCAATAATCGCGTTTGCAACATCGATCTTGGTCGCCGACGGCGAGACTTCGAAGACATACACGCCATTCTCAGAAGAGATGAGTGCCTTCTCAGAGAACCATGGGCGCTTAAGGATGTTTGCGAGACGCGCATCGTCAGCGGGAAGGATACCGCGACCCCAGTTACGGGTCTCGGACTTGGCCTTCTTAGCCTTCGTCGTCTTCTTGTCGTTAGAGAAAAGTGCCATACAAGTAGTGTTATGCCTTCTTCGTTAGGCGAGCCGCAAGAATCGGAAGGGACTCAGACGGGTTCTCGATCACAAGAAACTTCTTGTTCACGAGATCGACCGGGTTCAAATTGCGCACTTCCTCGAGCGTAAGACTACCGATGTTGCGGTAGGACTTCTCGGACGTGAGGTCCTTCTTTGCGAAGGCGAAGACGGCAGCGTTCTTGCGCTTGGTTGCGAGCTCAGGCATACCTGCACCCTTTGCGAGCGCTACGATCATAGCCTTTGCGTCTGCGGTCTTAGGGGTTGCGAATGCGAAGGAATCAACAAAGAGAACCTGGCCATCGCGGTGCTTGCGGGAGAGCACGGTTGCGAGTGCAGCCGCACGCATCTTGCGGTTGATCTTAACGGTGTAGTCCTTTTCTGCGCGTGGACCGTGCGTGACACCTCCACCCCTCCAGATTGGAGAGCGAGTTGAGCCATGACGGGCGCGTCCGGTTCCCTTCTGCTTCCACGGCTTCTTACCACCACCGGAAACTTCGCCACGGAACTTCGTGTGTGCGGTTGTTGGGCGAGCGTTTGCCTGCATACCAACGACGACCTGATGCACGAGATCAGAGTTCCACTTAACCCCGAAGAGCTCAGCAGGAAGAGAGACAGAGCCTGCTTTCTCGCCCTTTACGGACCAGACGGTTGCATCAAGAGACACCTCCTTAAGAGCGCTCTTTGGCATAGGGCTCGCTGCCACCTTCTTAGCAGGAGCTTTCTTTGCGACAGTTTTCTTTGCGGGGGTAGCCATAGTACTAAAATTACATCGAACGGATCTCGACGAGTGCGCCAGGAGCTCCTGGGATAGCACCGGAGATAATCATCTCGCCGGTAGCAGCGTTTACCTTCAACACCTTGAGGTTCTCAACCGTAACACGGTCAGACCCCATGCGGCCGGCCATGCGCATGCCCTTGGCAACGCGGCCTCCAGCACGACCTCCACCACCAATCGAACCTGCTTCGCGCTCCGAGTGCTTCTGACCGTGCGAGCGGCGGCCTCCATGGAAGCCATGGCGCTTCACCACGCCTGCGAAGCCCTTGCCCTTCGAGGTAGACGCGACGACGACCACATCGCCCTCAGCGAAAGTGTCCGCGGTGATCTCAGAACCAACCTCAAGGTCGGTCGAATCAACGCGGAACTCCTTCATAACCTTGTAGGCCTTGCCCTTCAAGTGTCCGAGCTGAGCCTTGTTCACGCGCGCTTCCTTCTGATCCTGGTACGCGACCTGTACGGCCGAGTACTTGTCAGCACCATCCACAGTCTTCACCTGCGTGACAACGACCGGTCCCGCATTAACCACGGTACCGGCGAACACTTCGCCCTTGTCATTGAAGACCTGGGTCATGCGTCCTTTGCGAGCGAGGATGAATTTCATGGGTAAAAATAAAGCGCGCCTGCAATAGCGCGTTCGGCCCCAGTGGGACTTCCCGGCCATTGGTCCGGGGTCCGAAGACGCCGTACATAGCAACAAAAGGACTATACCTGATTCCCTTTCGGGATGCAAATCCTGTGCTAGAGTGCCTTTGGAAGGAGGTGATCTTCATGAATTGTTTCCCCGATGGGGACAAGTGGCCGGTCGGCGAAATCGTCGGAGACGGCGACGGTGGGTCCAAGACCTGCTACCCCATCAAGGACGACTGAACACCCGGACGGCGTCTCCCGGAGGCCCGGCGCGCACTCGCGCCGGGCCTTTTCCTATACACAACCTCTCTAGGAGAAACGGGGTCAGTGTCTGTACACTAAAGAAGCCAAGCATTCGGCTTGGTGGTGGAGGTGACTCATGCGACATATTTTTCAATGCCTGCCTGCGGCAAGCAGGGCGTGCGCGGGGATTGTCCTGCGCACCGCATGAGGAGGTGATCAACCTTGTCTCGTGAGGCAGCGCAAGCTCCTCATGTCCTACCAGGGCCCGGCGCAGACTATCGCGCCGGGCCTACCTATTTGGTACTGTCCTTGTAGAAGGAGACACACCATGCCCAGCGCAACCCTGCACCAGTTCCCCGTCGAGGCCTCAAGCCGCCCAATCGAACGGAACGAGGATAACGAATTCCTCTTCGACTGGCCTCTCTCGCCAGAAGCACAGAGAGAAATCGAGGAGATGGAACGAGGACAGCGGCGCGCACGCGCCGATCTCCTGCGTAGACACTTCATCATCTGATGAGAAAGCCCCCGGCGCATGCGACGGGGGCTTTTGAGTCAGGGTTGCAGATGCAGGTGTTTCAAATCGAAGACCAGAAGCTCCTTGAGGGCCGTCCCTTCGGAAAGATTGAGGAACCGGTGCCAGGTGTACGTCCTGCCCTCGATTTCGGACAGGCCGAGCTTCCTGAGAAAGGTCCTGCGCTTTGTGCGCCACCTTCGATCGAGGGATTCGTAGTACTTGAAGTCCCGGCGCAGGGAATGGTAGATACCGGTCGCCGCATAGTATCCGGCCGCCGACATGCGGTTCCTCGTCACGAGTATATGGGACGCAGTCCGTTCGAGAATCTCGTTCGCGAGCACGAGCTTGTACTGGAGCCGCCGGTCGCGCCACTCGCGGTAGCGCGCAATAAGAGCATGGATGGTCATGGGTCGCCTCCCTTTCTGAGGTTGAGGCTACTCTCATACAGGGAAAAAGAAAAGCGCCCTGCTACGCAGGACGCCTCTTCTTCTTTCCAAGGATACTTCTCGATCCCTTGGTAAGTCGGCCGGTGACCGGGCACCGCCGTACCATGACGTACTCGATCCCTTCGGGTCGGGTGCCGTCCTTCCGGATTCTCTTCCTCCAATTCTCCTTGTTGGGAGAAAGGAGTAGCCCTTCCGTGTCGAGCTTGAGGGGCTCTTCGAGCTTGCGCTCGAGGTGGACCTGCGGATCTGGGATGAGCGCTTGCCAGGCGCCCCGAGCCTTCTCGTACTTACGCTTCCGGTCTGCGGTCGGGACGGTCTTGATTCCGTCTACCATTCGTATCTCCTTGAATCCAAAGAACTGTCGGACCGATACTCTAGCATAAAAAGCAAAACCGCCCTTTCGGGCGGCTGTGCTTCTTCCCCTCTCGGGGTTAGACCATCTTCACGTCGATCGTGACGCCGGACGGAAGGGTGAGGTTCGTGAGAGCCTCGATAACCTTCGGATTCGGCGACAGGATGTCGATCAAACGCTTGTGGATGCGCATCTCGAACTGCTCGCGTGCGTCCTTGTGGACGAAGGTTGAGCGGTTCACGGTCCAGCGCTTGATCTCTGTTGGAAGCGGCACCGGGCCGACGATCTGTGCGTCGAAGCGGTTTGCCGTGTCCATGATCTGCTTTACCGAGAGATCCAGGATCTTGTGCTCGTAGGCACGAACGCGGATCCGGAGCTTCGGCTCGCTAGCAGGAGCTGCCTCCTTCTTTACGGTCTTCTTCGCGGTTGTAGCCATACGAGTAAGAAGTAGATCGGGTTAGGCGACGATCTTCGTGACCACACCTGCGCCCACCGTCTTGCCACCCTCGCGAACTGAGAAGCGGAAGTTGTCCTCAAGCGCGATTGGCGCTGTGAGCTTTACCTTGAAGGTAACAGTGTCGCCCGGCATAACCATCTCCTTTCCTTCCGGAAGGGTTACCTCACCGGTAACGTCAGTTGTACGAACGTAGAACTGAGGCTTGTAGCCGGAGAAGAATGGCGTGTGACGGCCTCCCTCGTCCTTGGAGAGGATGTAGACCTCTGCCTCGAACTCGGTGTGTGGCTTCACGGAACCAACCTTCGCAAGCACCTGTCCGCGATGGACGTCCTCCTTCTTCGTTCCGCGGAGAAGAATACCAGCGTTGTCGCCAGCCTGTCCCTCCTGGAGCTGCTTGTTGAACATCTCGATACCGGTAACGGTAGTCTTCGCGGTGTCCTTGAGACCAACGATCTCAATTTCCTCGCCGACCTTGATTACACCGCGCTCAATGCGACCGGTGATAACCGTACCGCGTCCTTCGATCGAGAAGATGTCCTCGATTGGCATAAGGAACGGCTTGTCGAGCTCGCGCTCAGGCTGTGGGAAGTACGTGTCCATCGTGTCCACGAGCTCCTTAACCTTGAGTGCCCAAGGATCATCAGCAGAGGTTGCCTCAAGAGCCTTCAAACCGGAACCGCGGATAACGGGGGTTGTAGCGCCGTCGAAGCCCTGCTTGGTGAGGAGTTCGCGGATCTCTTCCTCGACGAGGTCGAGCATGTCAGCGTCATCAACCATATCAACTTTGTTGAGGAAGATGATGAGCTTTGGAACACCAACCTGCTTTGCAAGGAGGATGTGCTCGCGGGTCTGCGGCATTGCGCCG